>ENA-UOWO01004278-UOWO01004278.1-activated-sludge-metagenome-genome-assembly--contig:-NODE-4278-length-15844-cov-13.126924_pt1 | contig 15844 bp, 14 predicted proteins | sample MGYA00238148_ERZ761564 | MGnify/ENA primary metagenome ERZ761564 (study PRJEB28885, sample SAMN05720194) | activated sludge metagenome | isolation source: Anaerobic digester | place: USA...
GCGTAGTTGATCTCGTGTGCGTCAAATTTGATCAGCGGATTGTTGTCGTTGATGGCGCGGGCGATGTGTTCCAGGCATTGCTCCACCATTTCCATCATCCAGTAATAATCTTTGTACGCCACGTAGATTTCCATGGCGGTGAATTCCGGGTTGTGGGTACGATCCATGCCCTCGTTGCGGAACATTTTGCCAATTTCATACACCCCGTCAAAACCGCCGGCAATCAGGCGCTTGAGGTACAATTCGTTGGCAATGCGCATGTACAGCGGCATGTCCAGCGTATTGTGGTGGGTTTGGAAAGGCCGCGCCGCCGCGCCGCCGTGGATGGGCTGCAAAATGGGCGTTTCTACTTCCAGCCAACCTTTGTCGTCAAAAAAACGACGCATGGCGCTGATGATCCGGCTGCGGGTAATGAAGGCTGCTTTGAACTGTGGATTAACCGTTAGGTCAACGTAGCGCATGCGGTGCCGTTGCTCCGGGTCGGTGAATGCATCGTACACCTCCGTTTCGCCAGTTGCTTCAATCACCCGGGTTTTTACCATCGGCAATGGCCGCAGGGATTTGCTGAGCAAAGTCAATGCTTTGACGTGGACGGTGATTTCACCCATGCGGGTGCGGAATACAAACCCTTTTACCCCAATATAGTCGCCAAAATCGAGTAGGCGTTTCAAAACCACATCATACAGGTCAAAATTTTCCCCATCGGCAATGTCACTGCGTGAGATGTACAGCTGGATACGTCCACTGCTGTCTTGCAATTCTGCAAAAGTGACTTTACCTTTTTCCCGTACCACCATCATTCGGCCGGCTAGTGCCACCGTCTGGAACTGCTCTGGTGCATCGTCGTTGAATTGCGCCTTGATATCTGCTGCTAAGGCATTGACTTCAAATGCTTCGGCAGGGTAGGGGTCAATGCCCAGTTTGCGCAATTCTTCCAGGTGTTCCCTTCTGATGATTTCCTGTTCACTTAAATGCATGATGTGTTATATTTTTGTGTTCCACGACTATACCCCAGGATTGAAATCACGAGTTCGTGGGTTAGAAGCCGCAAAAATAGAAAAACTTTTATGCTTAAAATCGCTTACGATCCAATTTACAAGTATAAACTGCCAGAGGGGCATCGTTTCCCGATGATCAAGTACGAATTGATCCCGGAACAACTCCTATATGAAGGGACGGTAAGCGCAGAAAATTTTTTCAACCCTGGACCATTAGATGAAGCCAGCATCTTGCTGACCCATACCCTCGAGTATTGGCAACGCCTGCGCGACCAGCAATTGACTGAACGCGAAATCCGGGCGATTGGGTTCCCGCTCACGACACAATTGGTGGAGCGCAGCCGCACCATTGCCAACGGAACCCTGCAATGTGCATTTTATGCCCAGCAATATGGCGTGGCCATGAACGTGGCTGGAGGAACCCACCACGCCTATGCTTTTCGGGGCGAAGGATTTTGTTGTACCAATGATATCGCGGTGGCCGCCAATTATCTATTGCACCACCAATTGCTCAAAAAAATACTGGTCATTGATTTGGACGTGCACCAGGGCAATGGAACTGCCCATATTTTCAGAAACGACCCAAGGGTATTCACATTTAGCATGCATGGGGCGAAAAACTTTCCATTGCGCAAGGAAGTGTCGGATTTGGACATTGGGTTACCCGATAAAACCGATGACCGAACCTATTTGCGCATTCTGAAAAATACTTTGCCCGAGTTGCTCGAAAATGTCCAACCCGAATTGGTTTTTTACCTGTCTGGCGTAGATGTATTGGAAAGTGATAAACTGGGACGTTTGAGTTTGAGTCCTGCCGGATGTCGGGAGCGCGATTGGTTTGTGCTGAAAACCTGCAAAGAAAATCACTTGCCAGTGGCAGTAAGTATGGGAGGTGGATATTCAGAAAGCTTGGTATTAATTGTGGAAGCTCATGCAAATACCTATCGAGTTGCCCAGGAATTGTTCTTTTGACAAAATTTTTTGTGACCAAATTAAAGGGAAGCAGTCTATATAAAAGAAGTGTAAAACACGGATAGAGTAGGGGCAAAAAAAAAGTCGCACTTTAAGCGCGACCCTTACATATAATCCCATGAACATATCCAAAAAAAAATCTCTTGAGTCCGTTGATAGAAATATGTCTCTGATGTTGCACAGGAGAAATATTCCTTGTAACTTGGCCTCGCAATACGTGCTAATTCTTAAACCCCAACAACAAATTGTAATCTCACGAAAATATCTTTTTGCAATAATTCCATGAGCATGACCTAGTTACTACTTGAGGGGCATTTCAATTGCGAGATGCCCTTTTTTATTTTTGAGCAGGGACCCTGTCAGTTTAAAAGGTGTCCATCGTCCCGAAATTGCTTTCGGGACGACTGACCACTGACAAATTATAATCCCATGAACATATTCAATTTTGTGTGCCGATCCGTCTAATCAGCTTTGTAATCACTCGCTTCACATCTCGTTATCTCCTGATCACAATACAAATATGCGACAGTTCTTTTCAGTGCACAAGGACATTTTTTTGGCATTGTGAAAAAAACTTTACGGTATTTAGCTTGAAAAATACCTGTGAATATTAAGTTTTTGGCGCTAAATTGTGAGAATAATAATTTTTTTGGAGAAGAAAAAAGAATTTTTTTTTTTGGTGAAAGGGGGTTTTGAGGTGGTAAACGGTCAAAAAAAGATAAAAAAAAAGAGCTTCATGTGCCTACGAGAGGCCATGAAGCTCTTTTTTTGTCAATACAGTGTAAAAGATTTTATTATTCGATTGGATCTTTTTTCTCAGCATCCTCGTCTTCAGTGGTAGAATTTTCAGCTTCAGGTTCATCTGCTGGAGTGGAAGGCTCTGCTTCCGCTACCACTTCTTCTTCCATTACTGCTTCCCCTTCTACGCCAACTTTATTTTCCACGGCGGCTTCTTCCGCAACCTTGTCTTCCACTGTTTCCTCTTTTGCGGCTTCGGACTCCTCAGTGATGGCTGAATTTTCCCAGGCCTCTTTGAGGTCATCCACCAAATCTCCGATTTTGTCACCAACCACCTCTCCGACGGCTTTGAGCGTGTCTACGACATCGGTAACGGAATCACCTACTGTAGTTATTACGGCCTCAAATAAAGAATCTTCAGCGGGTGGCGTCGACGGCGCTTCTTCGGGCTTCCCAACAGGGGGGATTCCTTTTTCCACTTTCAACTGTTCAGCTGCTTTGGCCAATTTGTCCTCGTCCTCTTTGCGCGCATCTGCTGCGGCTTTGATTTCCGATTTGATCTTTTCTTCAGCAGCTCTTTTGGCTTCGTGGATTTTATCCTGTTCAGCTTTTTTGGCGTCGCGTTCTTTTTGTGTTTCTACCCGACGGTCGAGTTCTTCGCGGGTCTGGAGCATTTCGCCCAACTTTTCACGTTTGGAGCGAATACGTTCCTCGATCATCAATATTTTGGCCTGGCGGATTTGTGCTTCCAACTGGCCATCGGTATTGGCTACTTTGCGTTTTTGGAAATCCAGATCGTCTTCATCTCGTTTGATGGATTTTTCCATCTTGTCGATCGCCGACATCAGGCCTTCATAACGACGGTTGAGGCGTTCCCCCGGTGAGCGGTCATCTCCGGCTGCGGTAGCGCCACCAGGAGTGGTCGTGTTTGAGCTGGTTCCAAACCGCTTTTCTTTGATTACTTTGAAGGCAAGATCCAAACGATCCCAAATTTTGGTGCGGTGATCTTTGGTCAGTTTTGCCTCCCTGAATTTGCGTTGCATCTCTTTGAGGTCGTCAAAGAGGGGTTGCAGACGCAAACCATCGGTTACTTTTTTTTCCACATCGGCCAACATCTGGGTGAAGCGGTCGAAGTTATCTTTGGAAAGACGCTCAAATTCTTCGTCTAATTTGCCCCGTAGTTCTTTGAGCGAGGTAAACAGCTCATTGGTGCGGTCGCGCAATGCATCAGCGTGTTCGCGGAAAAGATTGCGGTCGCGAACTTGTACTTGTACTTTGTCCCAGAAGCCCTTCAGTTCATCCCACAACCCAGATTCAAAGCGCAGTGCTTTTTCAATGCGGTCTTTGTATTCGTTGAGTTCTGAATGGTAAGTATGGTACAGTCGGGAAGAAAGCACAATGAAATGCCATTCGGTCTGAGCACGTTGCACGATGTCTTCACGTTCGGCTTTGACTCCATCAGGCAGGATGCTCCCGCTGAGGGTCAGTTCTCTCTCTTCGACAGAGAAGCCTTCCGGAAATTCTACTGCATTGCCGTCCCTCCATTCCTTGAGCATCAGCTGGCTGAACTCTTCGGTAGCAATTTGTTCGGGGAAAGTAAAAGCTTTCACTTTATTCTCCTCCGGCATCAATTCAAGGGCGATTAACAATCGTTCATTCTGTGCGTTAGTACCCCAAAGTACGAGCTTGGTCTTCATAAACTGGTGACAAATTTGCTGATTATCAATGTATTCTAACTTTTGTTAGAATATTCATGATGTACATTGTTCGTAGAAAACGGTTTGCTGTTTCCGTTTATTTAATCAAAAATAGCAATTTTTTTCAGTATTTACCTAATTCGATTTTGGAAAAGGCATTTCCCGAACGGTCGCCGAGCCAAGCCGAGGTGCCGTTTGGGAAATGCCTTTTCCAAAATTCATTTACGCTGGTACCGCCGTTTGCCCAATCAAATGATGGGCGGCCAGGTATTTGGCAATTTGCACGGCGTTGGTTGCTGCACCTTTGCGCAGGTTATCGGCTACAATCCACATGTTCAGGCCATTGGCAATGGATTCGTCGCGGCGAATGCGGCCTACAAAAACCTCATCATGGTCTTTGGCCAACATGGGCATCGGGTATTCATTTTTTGCCGGATTGTCCTGTACCACGATTCCCGGGGTTTCACTAAGCAGTTTTTTGACATCAGCAACTTCAAACGGCTGATTGAATTCGATATTCACCGACTCACTATGGCCACCCAAAACCGGCACACGTACCGTTGTTGACGTGATGGCAATGCTTTGGTCGCCCAGAATTTTACGGGTTTCGTTCACCAATTTCATTTCTTCTTTGGTGTAATCGTTTTCCAGAAAGGAATCACAATGGGGAATACAGTTTTCAAAAATTGGGTAAGCATAAGCCATTTCATCTGCCTCGAACCCTTTGCGCTCCATTTGGTATTGCTTAACTGCTTTCATCCCTGTGCCGGTAATGGACTGGTATGTTGACACCACGATACGTTTGATGCCGTACTTTTGGTGCAAGGGAGCCAGTGCCAAGACCATTTGGATGGTCGAGCAATTGGGATTGGCAATGATCTTGTCATCGGCAGTCAGCGTGTTCGCATTGATCTCTGGAACAATCAGTTTTTTTGACGGATCCATCCGCCAGGCCGAGGAATTGTCGATCACCGTTGTGCCTACTTCAGCAAACTTAGGTGCCCACTCCAATGAGGTTCCTCCACCAGCTGAAAAAATGGCGACATCCGGACGAGCAGCGATTGCCGCTTCCATCCCAATGATGGCGTATTTGCTGCCGTTGTAAACAACTTCCTTGCCTACAGACCGCTCCGAGGCAACCGGAATGAACTCCGTGATTGGAAATTGATGCTCTTCCAACACTTTGATCATTACATTACCAACCATTCCGGTTACACCGACTACTGCTACTCTCATGTTCAAAAACATTTAAAAAATGAGGAAAAATTGTGCAGGCTAGGGCGGCTAAGCACTCATATATAACGTGGGAAAAGAATTAACTTTCGAAATCTTGCGATTTTTGTAGTTTGGTTCCGTTCCACGCAAACGCTGTGATTTGTTATCAGTGGGCAAATATAAGTGCATTGTATCTTTAATGCTACCTTTGAATACATGAAAACCGCAATAATTTTTCCGATTCTGTGCTGTTGGGCTCATTTATTATACGCGCAGCTGCAGGTAGACTTCACTGCAGGCAACTTCCAGGGTTGGCGTGGGGACAGTAGTAAATTTGCTGTAGTCAATGGCGCTTTGCAGCTGATGGACAATACCCCCGGTTCCAGCAATCAAGCTTACCTGGCCTTGCCAGCGCCAACGGGACGAGATACAACAACCTCCTGGGAGTTTTTGATAAAATTGGATTTTTCACCTTCTCCAACCAATTTGGCCAAAGTGTATTTGATCGCCAGCCAGGCAGATTTAAGTATGCCGCTCAATGGGTATTTTGTACAGATCGGCGGGGTCAATCAAGATGTAGATGCCCTACAATTGTTCCGCCAGGATGGTGACAAAGTGCTGGCTTTTTTGAATGGCCGATCCGGTGGGGTTGGTACGCCTACTGTAAATGTACGGGTCAGAGTAAGTCGGGATAGCAGTGGTTTGTGGACCCTGGAAGCGGATTATGGAGGTGGTCGCAGCTTTGTAAACGAAGGTACTGCGATCGATCGGACTTATTTTGGAGGAACTCATTTTGGATGGGTATGTCGGTACACGGCCACGCGTAACAAGTCTTTTTCGCTGGATGATGTGTTGATCAATCCGCTGTCCTTGGATCGTACCCCACCTGTATTATTGGGGCTGGAAGCCATTTCGGCACAAAGTATCCTGTTGCGGTTCAACGAGCCACTTGATGCAGAAACGGCCAGGAAGACGGAAGTTTATGACCTCAGTCCTTCCGTCGGGACCATTCTTTCGGCGCTGCCGGAGGCCAATAATCCCAGTAACGTACGGTTAAACCTCAGCAATAACTTACAGAATTTAGCTGAATACACCTGCTCGGTAACCGGAATACGTGATTTGTTTGGCAATGTGGCCGGATTGCAACGCAGCAAATTTACCTATATCGAAACCAGCAAAGCTGCTGAAGGGGATATCCTGATCAGCGAAATCATGGCCGATCCGACTCCCTCATTGGGTAAAATACCCGCCGTAGAGTACCTGGAATTGTGGAACAAAAGCGACAAAGTCATTGCCCTGGAAACCTTGCAAATTTCCAACGGGGGTACACCAGTGGGACTGGGCAGCGGACTTTTTTTACCCAACACCTATTATATATTGTGTGCGAATGAAAATGCGGCGGGTTTTCGGGCTTTTGGTGCTACAATCGGTCTTTCCAGTTTTCCTGCATTGACCAACGCTGGCGACGATTTGAGCCTCCGCACTACTGAAGGCTTGATCTTGTGTGTGGTCAATTACACCGATGATTGGTACCGTGACGAAGACAAAGCCCAAGGCGGTTGGGCGCTGGAACTCATCAATGCCAATGCCACCACTGATTGCCCGGGTAATTGGCGTGCGAGTGTTGATCCTACTGGGGGCACCCCCGGGCGACTCAATTCCATCAACAACCAAATCACCGACCGTAGTGGCCCCCGGCTGTTCACCGCCGTTTCCCGCAATGCGCAGGAACTCTTGCTAACTTTTGATGAACCCCTGGACCAAAGCACTGCTGAAGACTTGCGGTATTACGCGATTACGGATGGTATTTCCGTTTTGGATGTGGTTGTACAACCCAATAAAACTTCCGTGACCTTGACCTTAGCTACACCGTTGCAAAATGCAAAAGCCTATACGTTGACCGTAGCTCCGGGTATTCGCGACTGTCTGGGCAATGCACAAAGCGGCAGCCAACAAATCCTGACCGGGTTGCCAGAACCAGCGGTGAGAGGTGATTTGATTGTCAACGAAATTCTTTTCAACCCTCAATCAGGTGGTTCTGATTTTGTGGAATTGTACAACAAATCCCAGAAGTTGATCAACCTGCGGGGCCTGGTTCTGATCAATCGGCAAAAAACCACTGGCAGTATTCAGAGCGTGGTCAATAGTGACTACTTGCTGGCTCCCGGTCGCTACGTGGCCATTGCCGAATCTACCACCGATGTGCAGCAGCGCTACCTCATCAAGGACCCTTCCGCTCTGCTCAGAAGCACCTTGCCTACTCTGGAAGACAGTGAAGGCAACATCACCGTGGCGTACAATGGCATTTCCCTGGATTCCTTCAATTACAGCAAGGACTTGCACAGCCCCTTACTGGATGACGAGGAAGGGGTCTCTTTGGAACGATTGAGTTTTGAATTGCCCACCAACGCAGTGGGCAACTGGCATTCGGCAGCGACCACCGCGGGTTCGGCCACACCGGGCTACACCAATTCGCAAATTTTCAGACCTGGATCGCCGGAGGGCGAAGCGGTTTTCCGCATCGACGAAGCCAAATTTTCGCCCGATGGGGACGGCTTTCAGGATGTGCTGTTATTGCCTTACCAAACCAATGCCCCCGGCTATCTGGCGAACATCATCGTTTTTGACGTCAACGGGCGGCAGGTAAAACGCCTGGCGCGCAATGAAGCATTGGCCGCCGAAGGTATCCTCAAATGGGACGGCACCACGGATGAACTGTTGAAGGCGCGAGTTGGGGTGTATGTCGTTTGGATTGAATTGTTTGAGCCGAAAGGGAATAAATCCTTGCAGAAACTGACTTGTGTGCTGGCGGGGAGGTTTTAGGTTTTAGGGTTTTAGGATTTAAGTTTTAGGTTGCACACAATTCTGCACATGTCGGAAAGATTGCGTGCAACTTAAAACCCTAAACCCTACTTCGTGCTCTGCCGAATCGCAAACGCTGCCGCTCCAATCGCCCCGGCGTGTTCCCCATGGTGGGCTACCAGCACGGGAACCCCTTCACCACGCGGCCGCCATTCGTGGATTTCCATAAAAGCAGCCAAAGGCTTCATCAGGGAGTCACCCGCCTGGGCGATGCCGCCGCCGAGGACAAACACCTCGGGCGAAAGCGCATTGATCAAAGAGCACATGGCGATGGATAATTTGCGCACCGAACTCAGCCAAACGTAGGTAGCCACCGGATCGCCAGCGCGGTAGGCGGCTTCCAGTTCATGGGTCGCCTCGTAGCGGTTGTAGGTGCGTTTTTCGATGGTGGCATTGCCGATATGGTCTTCGATGCTGCCCGGAATTTTGAAGATGTCCAGTTCGGGATTGTCGGCATCTACCGTAATGTGTCCGAGGTGCCCGGCCATCATGTTGCGGCCTTGCAGCAATTTTCCGTCGATGATGATGCCACCGCCAACTCCAGTACCCAGGGTGAGCAGGATGGCGTGTTTGTAGCCTTTGGCCGCGCCAAACTGGGCTTCGGCCATCAAGGCGCTGTGGGCATCGTTGAGGATCCAGGTCTCGTGGTCGAGGTATTCCGACCAGATGAATTTTTCCAGCCCGTAAAAGCGTCCGGGCATGGAATAAATGGCCGTATTTTCTTCGTTACAAATGCCCGGAGCAGACATCCCCATGGCGGTGATGCGCCCTTTGAATTCTTCCATCAGGTCTGCCGCAACTGATTTTACAACGCCTTTCCAATTCCATTCATCGATGGAGGTCGCGTGTTGTCCAAGGGGTTTGGACATCGTCTTTAGCACATTTCCGTAGTGGTCAATGACGACTGCTTTTACTGCAGTACCGCCCAGATCCATTCCAATTGCCAACATGGTGCATTTTTTTCAATAACCAATGGTCGATCATCAACCAACTTGATCCACAAGGGAGCTGCGGAGGGTCGTGGATTGACTTGAAACTGATTATTCTGCTTTATCAATTACTTTTTGACTGAGTTCTCCGCTTGTTTTGTGCTTGAGGATGATTTTTTTGCGCTCATCCGGCAAAATTTCGGTTTTGATGAGGTAGTGCTCCTCGTCGTAGGATTCGAATACCTGGTTTTCATCGATGTCGTTGGAGCCTCGCCAGACCTCGAGTTGCACGGGTTCCCATTGTTTGGTTTTGGCCGATTTGTAACACGCATCGATGATGGCGTTCACCACATACCCATCGTAAAAGGATTCCATCGGCGCGCTGCCATTTTCCATGGCGTTGAACATGTCGACAAACATATTGGGATAGCCCAACTCGTGTACTTCATCTCCCACGGGAAAAAGCCAGCCCGTTTCACTCTCGGCTTTTTCGGCGACGTAACCGCCCAGTCCTACACTGGTAAACAATTCAAAACCCGTGCGTAAGAAATGATCCAGACGAATGTTGCCTTCGGTGCCGGCTACTTCGTCGCGCAGGTCCATCCCGCCGCGGTAATTCCAGCTCACTTCAAACTGCCCGATGGCGCCATTGGCGTATTTGACCAAACCAATCGCACTGTCTTCAGCATCGATGGGTTTGACCTGGGTGGCTGCCCAACACATGACTTCCAGGGGCCGCACCTCTTTGCCAATAAAATTGCGGGCAATTTCGATGCAATGGCAGCCCAAATCAACGATGGCACCGCCTCCGGCCATCTCTTTGTTCCAAAACCAATCGCTGTGCGGGCCAGGGTGGGCTTCGCGTGAACGCGCCCAAAGGATGCGACCAAGTGCACCATTTTTTACCGATGCCAGCGATTTTAAGGTTTTGGGGGTATAGGCCAGGTCTTCGAGATAGCCGTGGAAGATGCCTGCTTTCTCGACGATCTCCAGCATCTCTTTAGCTTCGGCGGCGGTGCGCCCCAGCGGTTTGGTACACAAAATGGCCTTTCCCGCTGCCGCACAAAGTCGAACCGCCTCCAAATGTTGGTTGTTGGGAAGGCCAATTACGACTACATCGACCTCAGGGTCACGAATCGCGGCGTCAAGATCGGTGTAAGTGTTGGGAATTCCCCATTCTTTCGCGAACTTGTCGGCGCGTTCCTGGCTGCGGGAGTAAATGGCGTGCACCCGATCTCGTCCGCGCAGGTTGTGCAAAGTCATGGTATAAAAAGTACCGATTAACCCGGTACCCAACATGCAAATCTTGTGGGTTTTCATGAATGAAAATTTTCAAACTTGTGCTTGTACTTTACGAGCGGGAAAATAGGAATAAGCCGACAGTATTCCAAAGAAAATTAAGTATGGAGGGACAGAAACAAAATAATTTATCAGTTATGCTGAAAAAAAACGTCGCTAGTTTCAGGTATGCCTTTCATGGGATTGCCCTGTTGGTGAAAACGCAGGCCAATGCCCGCTTCCATTTGCTGGCTGCGGCGGGGGTAATGGGGGCGGGTTTGTACCTGAAAGTGTCTGCTTTGGAGTGGGCCATTCTTGCCTTGACGATTGGCAGTGTGCTGGCCGCCGAAGGATTCAATACGGCGCTGGAGTTTTTGACCGATCTGGTTTCGCCCGATTACCACGAGCTTGCGGGCAAAACCAAGGATGTCGCCGCCGGAGCAGTATTGATCACTTCTTTTGCCGCGATTGGAGTGGGGATTTTGATTTTTGGACCAAAAATTGCAGCCATCATTTTATGAAACTGACTTTTACCTGTGTATTTTTTGATAAATTGACCCTGAAAGAACTGTACGATAGTATGGTATTGCGACAGGAGATTTTTGTAGTGGAGCAAAATTGTGCTTTTTTGGATGCCGATGGAAAAGACCAGGAAGCCTACCACTGTTTTGGGTATGACGCCGCAGGAAAATTGCACGCCTACACCCGGTTGTTGGACAAAGGTATGGCCTACCCTGAGCATGCCTCGATTGGCCGGGTGGTTACTTCTGTTGCCTCGCGAGGTGGAGGTTGGGGGCGAGCCTTGATGGAATACAGCATTGCCCAGCTTTACGAAAAATTTGACCAACAGCCCATCAAGATCGGCGCGCAGGAGTATTTGAAAAAATTTTACGAATCTTTAGGTTTTGTACAATGTGGTGAGGGCTATTTGGAAGATGGAATACCCCATATCCCGATGTTGAAGGATTAGTTATGGAAGATACTTATCGACACAAAGGCATGCGCCGCCGCTTGGTGGAAGGCCTACGCAAACGGGGCATCAGGGATGAAAAGGTGCTGGAGGCCATTGGCACCTTGCCACGGCATTTTTTTTTGGACAAAGCTTTTGAAGACCACGCCTATCAGGACAAGGCTTTTCCGATTGGCAACGACCAGACCATCTCACAGCCTTACACAGTGGCGTACATGACCGAATTATTGGAAGTGGAAAAACGCCACAAGACCCTGGAAGTGGGTACGGGATCGGGCTATCAGGCTTGTATTCTGGCTCAACTAGGCGCAAGGGTGTATAGCATTGAACGACAAAAGGATTTGTACGATCGTGCCAAAACACTGTTGCCCAGTATGGGTTACCCTCAAATTCGTTTGTTTTACCGCGATGGCTACAAAGGTTTGCCTGAATATGCTCCGTTTGATCGGATCATCGTCACTGCAGGTGCACCCTACATCCCGGAAGCCCTTCGTGAGCAGTTGGCCATCGGCGGCATAATGGTGATTCCAGTAGGGGAGTATGATCAAACGATGGTTCGTGTACGGCGGATTGCGGAGAATTTGTTTGAAGAAGAACCACTGGGACCTTTTAGGTTTGTGCCTTTTGTGGAAGGGCTGAATGAGTGAAAAGCGAAAAGTGAAAAGTATGTGGTTGGTCACTCGACACTCGAAATAGTCGTTACGTGGATGGCCTTTTGGAGGTGTTCAATAATGAGTTTGGCTTTAGTCCGGCTGGGAGCAATAATGTGCAACCAGGGTTGATCTTTTACCTTGATTCCAACCCTTTGCCAGTTTCGATCATTGGCGGCAATTTGATTCAGCGGGATATGGGTAGTTTTTTTTTGATCCATATTGCGAAATTCAATAGCGTCGGAGGTAATGCGTACAAATGCTTCACCGATGGGGGCGAATCGCTCATGGTGCAAATGCCATCCCAGTCCAATCACGGCGCAGAAATGGATTATACTGGTTATGACTTTCCAAACACTACGTCCTTCAATAATGCCATCAACCAGGATGTATATTCCGAGTGGGATTAGGACAATGGCAAGGCCTAGTGCAATCCTACGCAAGAATAAAGGAGCAGGATTTTCTCCTAAATCTAGATAATAGATGATTTCTTTGTTTTCCACGTCACATATTTTGGGGTTACGAATGCTCTACCTCCGGAGTTGAATGCAGCTGATTGTGTGCAATAGCTTTTTGCAAATGCTCAAAAACTTCTTTGGTGTATTGATTACTGGAGATGTAGTGCCAATGGTCGCCAGCGGGCTTGAATTCAACCCGTTCCTCATCATGGTGGATGTATTCGATATTGTTGAGGGAGAAGAATTGTGCCTCGGAATCCTTTAGTCCACGATACTTGAGATGATCCTGAGCAATGGATACAAAAAATAGGCCTTCTGGGTAAAACCGGGTTCGGTTAACGAAATACAAACTAAACACAAAAGATGCCACTAAAATGATCAAGGGCCAGCTAGGGAGCGCTTCGTTTGCCGAAAGACCAACCACCCATTTCACGATTGCAAAAAGAATGACAACTGCGTATAAGACATTTAAACCTTTACGTGTTCTAGGGCCGATGGGGTTTAACCCAAGATCGAGATAAAATGGTTGAATTACAGGCTCCATTGCTGATGATTTAAGGCTGAGCTGAAACCTCTTTTTTGGTATATCTTTTGTATAAGCCATAAAAGCAGAGGATACTGACCCACAACATGCCAAAACCATGACCTAGCTGGATCAGACGGGCAGTTTCCTTTGGTTGTTGTTCAACCCACTTGTAGAAGAAAAGGTCAAAAAAGAGGATGTAGCAAAGCACAATGACGCTGAAGATTTTGACCAGCGTACTCAAAACTTTATTTTGGTTCATGTCGGTAAATATTTACCAATAAAGTAACAAAAATCGCTTCAAATATGCCACTATAATGTTTGAATTTTCGATCAAAATTTTAAAAATCAGGACAAAAGATCACCAGCCATATTTTTGCCAATCCTCGGCTACATCGATATCTGGTAAGGCAGGCAATAAATGGCAAGAAGCCCCATGTGTAGCCATACGCGCCAAAGTAATCTGAGCAACTTCAGCGGTACTCCATTCCATGTGTTGAAACAAATCCAGCTTGGCCTCCCGCATACCCAGCAAGTAATACCCGCCATCGGTAGCTGGCCCGAGTACATAAGGATGCTGCTCCAATTGATCAAAAGCTTCCTGGAGAATTGCGGGGGTAAGTAAGGGGCAATCACTGCCGATGATCACGGCTTTGGCGCTGTATTGCAGGGTTTCGGCAAAGGCTTGGTACATCCGTTCACCCAAGTCAAGTCCGTGCTGCTGCTTTTTGATAAATTGGGCATTGTCCCAATCATCGTGCAGATCGACAAAATCGCTGTAATACAAATAACGGGGCACCTCAAGTGACAAGGAAACGGAACGGGTGCGTTGGGAGAGTTTGTGGTACACTGCTAGTGCAGCTTCATCACCAATGGTAGCAGCGAGGCGGGTTTTGACTTTGCCGAGGGCGGGGTTTTTGATGAAGATGATTAAGCCCATAAGCGGATATAAATGACGAGTTTTTCGAGTGACGAGTGACGAATAAGCTCCCAGTCACTGAGCGATGCCGAAGTGCCGGGAGCTTATTCGTCACTCGTCATTCGAAAAATTCGTCATTCTTAATTATTCGTCTTCGGTTTTCTTCTTTTTGCCGTCAGAGAATAACTCTTCCTCCTTCACTTTCCTTACGATGTTGCCTGATTTGAGTTTGCGGGCAACCACGGAGTAGGGGCCAGATACGATCACGTCACCTTTTTTTACTCCCGAGAGTACTTCGATGTAGTTGTCGTCCTGGATACCCGTTTTGATCTCAGCCATTTTTACGGAATCACCTTTGCCGATGACAAAGACTACTTCTTTCAAGTCGTCCTCGCTCAGATCGTTGATCAATTCATCCTCACCATCGTCGTTTTTGACCACTTTGGCTTTGCTCTTTTTCTCATCCTTTTCCCGGGTAGTTACGGCCTGGATCGGAATGGTCAACACATTATCTTTGGTCATGGTATTGATTTCCACGGAGGCAGACATCCCGGGGCGGAATGGATAACGTTTGCGGGGTTCGATCAAATCTTTGTAAGAACTTGGATCGATGCCAATGCGCACCTCAAAGTTGGTGATTTGATCACTGGTCAGGGCTGCGGTAGCGGAATTGGAAGAAGAGTTGGCGATTTCGGTCACTCGGCCTACGAATTTCCGGCCAATGTAGGCGTCTACCTCTACGTCAACCAGGTCGCCCAACTTCACCCGAGGAATGTCGTTTTCACTCACATCCACCCGAACTTCCATGTTGTTGAGGTTGGCAATCCGCATCATTTCCGTACCCGCCATTTGAATGGTACCCACTACCCGTTCGCCTTTTTCCACATTGAGCATCGAGACGATGCCGTTGGTTGGGGAATAAATGGTGGTGCGTTTGAGGCTGGTGCGCAACTGTTTTAACGTTGCTTCCGAACTTTGGATCGAGAAACGGGCCCCGTTGGCGCTTTCCTGAGCCGACTTGATGCTGGCTTCCGATCCTTTTACGTTGGCTTCCAATGCCCGCATATTGGATAAGGAGGCTTGGTAATCTGCTTCCGAAATCACCCCACTTTTGAACAGTTTTTCATTGCGTTTGTGTATTTCGCGGGCATTTTCCAAATTGGCCAGAATCTGCTCCCGTTGGCCGCGTTGGCTTTCGATTTGCGCCCGGGCGTTGGCTTCCTGTGCTTTGGCCTGGTTCAATGAAGCCATTCCTTGTTCTACCTGAGATTGGTACACATCCGGGTCGATGCGGGCCAAAACCTGGCCGATTCGCACGGAGTCTCCTTCTTTGATAAACAACTCGACTATTTCACCGGAAACGTCGGAGCTGATTTTTACTTCAGTTTGTGGAAAAACCTTGCCACTGGCAGCAACCACCTCTTTGATGGTGCGGAAATCCGCTTCTTCCGCTGTTACTTTTTCTCCTTTCGGTTTATTGCGTGCTTGGATGGCGGCAACTGCGACCAAGACAACCAGTAGGGCTACCAATCCGTAGATAAGCCAATTATTGCGTTTTTTCTTTGCCATGATTTATTGCGTTGTGTATAGTGTTTTTGCCCACGACTAAAGTTATGGGTTATGTTTTTCTCCCAC
>ENA-UOWO01004279-UOWO01004279.1-activated-sludge-metagenome-genome-assembly--contig:-NODE-4279-length-15841-cov-5.009059_pt1 | contig 15841 bp, 16 predicted proteins | sample MGYA00238148_ERZ761564 | MGnify/ENA primary metagenome ERZ761564 (study PRJEB28885, sample SAMN05720194) | activated sludge metagenome | isolation source: Anaerobic digester | place: USA...
TCACTTTGTAGCATACAAAGACCGAATCGGAATACACTGGCATTCCGCTGTAAGGCTTGACAGTGGCGTTGAAATTGAAGCCCTGTCCGGCGGTTTGGGTTCCCCAATATGGCATATGGCTGATATACAGCATATCCTGGTCCGGGATCTCATGGGTCCGGCAATGCAGGGCATCTGTCGATTCCCAGGGAGCCGAAGCTGTCCCGGCGACTCCGATGACCTCGTATCCGGGCAGCGCGGTTTGATAGGCCTGCAGGGCGGCGGCGTCATAGCTTCCGTTCATAATGGGCACAAAAACCTTGCGATTGAGGATGAGTGAATTTGTGTAGGGCTGGTTTTGAGGCGTGTTCACGCGATAAACCCTATAGGGATATCCCCAGGCGCAATTGAGGTTCGCGAAATAGGACGCGGTCTGTTCGATGGCGTTGTACTGTGCGTGCGAAGTTGGCACGCTGCGGATCAGGACCTTGTCCGGGGCGAGGAATTTGCCCCAGCAGTCGATGTGGTCGATATAGGTGTTGTTGGGATCGGGAAGGACCTGGTAGTTGCTGATGCCCATGTAGGATAGCATCCGGGAGTTTATCTCCGCCTGGGTGAGAGAAGAATTCTCGGTGTAGGCGATGGTGGTCTGGGCAGCTGTATCGATACCGTCGGACATGTAATTGCCACCGGTCTGGTAAAGGTTCATCCCGTAAAGGTTAAACCCGTTTTGGTTCGCGAAGATCTCCGGGATGTTGTCGTCATTCGGACGCGGACGGTTGTAGCGGAAATCCACCACACCGTATTCGTCGTTGCCATCGAAAATGAACCAGGGACCGTAATCCCTTGTCCAATACGAATCCGTGGCGGCGATGAGGAACGAGACATTGGCCATGTTCACTCCGCCGTTGGAAAAGGTAGTGGTAGCCTGGTTCTGGACGGAGGTCGATGCTACGATGCACACCACCTGTGCGGTGTTGGCCAGTTGCGCCACCAGCGAAACCGGGATGCCCAGCGGGTAGCGTATTAAAACATGGGAAGCTGGTTCGAATTCTGCCACAGGTCTGACCGGTGCCACAGGCGGGGGAGTTTCAATGAACCTTCCCGTAAGGTTCAACATATCCGCCGGCAAGACCGCGTCGGCAAATCCCAGCGCGGGCAGCAGGCAAATCAGCATTAGTGAATACAACTTATATGACGAGAGGAGGCTCCGCATCATTTCATTCTCCATTATATCAGGTCTTTGCGGCACTGAAACAATTATCAGTCCAGATTGCGGCCAATCTTACACACGCACCCCGGCTGTCAATTCATTTATCTGAAATGCCTATTCCCTTGTGGCCAAAGAGCCTTGCGCTGCTGCTTGCAAGAGATATCACTTGACAAAATGATTTGCTTTGGATTACGTAGTTTAACAAGGATATTTCATGAGTAAAAAAAGGTTCCAAGTAGTAGAAGAGTTAGATCCAGCCAGCGTCCAGGGAGTTTCAGACATTCAACGGAACCATTATCTGTCTTTAGGCTACAAGCCTTATTTGATGGCTGATGGGAGGATAAAATGGCTGACCCAGGCGAACCGGGTCTATCGGACGGCGCAGGCGGCACATCATATGCCGCTTGCCATTAAAACCGGCGGCTCGCCCGCCAAAGGCAGAAGGCGGCGCAAACATTCGAACAGGATCATTAACTTTGTCAGGCAAAACTGGCTGATCCTCGTTCTGGTCTTGCTTGCTCTGATCGCGATCGTGTATGTGCTCAGGTAGTGCTGCAAAAAAGTATGGAGCGTTCCAATGCGGATAATGCTGACCAATGACGACGGAGTGAACGCGTCCGGAATCAGGACCTTGGCTCGTCATTTAGCGGATCGCGGCCACCAGATCATGATCGTAGCGCCGGACAGGGAGCGCAGCGCGGCGTCCCACTCGATCACCCTGCGCAAGGATCTGCGCCTGCAAAAATTGACTGAGGGCGAATACAGCGTGGACGGTACCCCTGTGGATTGCGTCGTGATTGCCACGCAAAGGCTCATGAGCGAACCCGTTGATCTCGTCATTTCAGGCATCAACGCGGGCCAGAACATGGGCGAGGACGTCCTCTATTCCGGAACGGTTGCCGCCGCCCTGGAAGCCAGTCTGTTTGGATGCCGGGCCATTGCGGCCTCTATCAACGCCTACCGGGAGCAGAAATTCGACACCGCTGCCGGCTGGCTGGTCAAGTTGCTCGATCTGGGGCTGGCGCAGTTGATCCCCACCCGGGGCATCCTGAATGTAAATTTTCCCAATATCGGGCCCACTGAGATCAGGGGCGTCCGGCTGACCAGCACCGGCCACCGCAGGTATTATAACTTTATCAGCGTCATTCAGGAATACGACGACGGCTTTAGTTACCGCATCGGGGGCGACCTGCCTTCCTGGGAGATCCAGAAGGGCACAGACGCCGAAGCGGTGGCCGAAAATTACGTTTCAGTCACGCCACTGGGGATAACCCTCACTCAGGGCGAGGCTTTTCCGGCGGTTCTGGAATGGCTGGAACAGAACAGCCTGCTGCAATTTGAGACCTGACGATGCGCTTTGACGACCAACGCCGCCTGTTGGTGCAGGATCTGCATAATTTAGGGATCGCGGATGCCAAAGTGCTTGGCGCCTTTGGCAAGGTTCCCCGTGAATTATACGTACTGCCCCAGTACGTGGAATACGCCTACCGCAACCAACCCCTGCCGATCGAAATGTCGCAGACCATCTCCCAGCCCTTGATGATCGCCATCATGCTGCAGTATCTGGAACTGGGCGAAGACGACCTGGTGCTTGAGATCGGCACTGGCAGCGGTTATCAGAGCGCGTTGATCGCCGAGATCGCACGCGAGGTCTGCACCATCGAACGCCTCGAGCCCCTTTCCTTAAGGGCTCAGGGCATCCTAAAGGAGCAGGGCTACAAAAATATCCACTTCCGCATTGGTGACGGCACCCAGGGCTGGCAAAAGGCGTTTCCGCCTTACAAGGAATTCAGCAAGATTATCGTCAGCGCGGCTGCGTCCGAAATACCGCCCCGCCTGAAGGAACAGCTTGCATCGGATGGGATCCTCGTCGTTCCCGTCGGCAGAGGTTACATGCAGATCCTCAATCGCGTCGTGCGCCAGGACGGCGAATACACCGTCACGGAACACGGCGGCTGTACATTTGTTCCTTTGGTCAGCACTTGAAGGAGGAATCATTGTTCAAAAAGATCTGGCTTTGGATCGGGCGCTTGTTCAGCGGCGGAGATAAACATGCCGGATTGCGCCATTACGCGTTGTTCAAAGACCTGAATTCCCACGAACTGGGGCTGGTCTTCGATCTGCTCCATCCCCGTGATTACCGGGCCGGGGAAACGATCTTCGAAAAGGGCTTCCCCCTGGAAGCCATCTTTTTTATCGAATCCGGGGAGGTCGAGGCCAGCGAGATCCAGCCCGGCTCCGGGGCGAGGATACTGAAAAGGCACCAATTCATCGGCGTTCTGGACCTCTTTGCCCAAAACAAGCGCCTCAGCACCGCCACGGCTTTGACCGACGTCGCCGCGCTGGCGCTCTCCGAATCGGATTTCTGGGATCTGGTGAATAAATTCCCCGCCCTGGGAGTGAAGATCCTGCGCGCCTGTTGCCGCTTTCAGGCAAAATTCATGTTTGGGCAGGCTCCGGAACATAAGGCATGAGCTGGACCCGGATCGTCTTTACCATTCTGATCCTGGCCATTGTGGTCATGGCCGGGGTGTTTTACAGCCCGATCCTGGCTTATCTGCTCATCTCCGTCGTTGTCTCCTATATTTTTGACCCCGTGATCACTTGGGCGGAATATCGCAAGATCCCCCGCTGGCTTTCCACCCTCCTGGTTTTTCTGGCCATCGGCGGATTGCTGGCCTGGCTGGTCGCCACCTACATCCCGCAGGTGTTCCAGCAGGGCAATCAATTCATGGCTTTGCTGGAAAAGACGGATAAGCCCCTCAACCAAATGATCCGGGAACTGCCGGTCTTCCGGTCGGTGAACGATTTTGTCGGACGCGTGGACCACAGCGTCCCCCAGATCGGCCTGCAAGCCAAGTTCGACGAGCTGATCGCGATTGGGACCGCCAAACTGCGGGAGGTGCCTCAGGTCCTTTTCCGCAATTACCAGTCGATCATCAGCACCATTGCCCTGATCTTTACCATTCCGATTTTCAGCTTCTTCATACTCCGCGACAGGAAAAAGATCCGCCGCGCCGTGGTCAGCCTTGTTCCCAACAAGTATTTCGAACTTTCCCTGATCCTCTTGAAAACAGTGGACATCAATGTGGGCAACTACCTGCGCGCCATTCTGCTGGAAATGATCGCCGTCGGCATCATGTCCACTATTGCGCTGAGCATCGTCGGAGTGCCTTATGCGATCGTGATCGGCGCCATTGCGGGAATTACAAATATCATTCCCTACATCGGACCCTGGATCGGAGGGATCATCGCCGCCATCGTGGTTCTGATCACGGGCCGGCCGCCCTCAATGATCTTGTGGACGGCTCTGGCGGTATTTCTGGTTCAAATCTGCGACAATTATTTTGTGTATCCCACCGTGGTGGGCAAAACGATAAAGATGCACCCCTTGGTGGTGCTGCTGACCGTTTTCGCGGGCAGTTATTTCGGCGGCGTGATCTGGATGCTGGTCTCGGTGCCCCTGGTCTACATGGTCTTCAGCCTGGTCAGGGCGCTGCAAATAAACTTAAAGGAATACCGTCTGCTCTAAACGAGGAATTAATGAGTATATTGGACAAATGCCACAGTTTCCAGGACGCCAAACGCGCCATAGCCCTGGGTTATTATCCCTACTTTCGCGAAATAAGTTCCGAGCAGGACACGGAAGTGATCTGCAACGGCCAGAAAATGCTGATGATGGGCTCCAACAGCTATTTGGGCCTCACCACCCATCCCAAGGTCAAGGAAGCCGCCATCGAGGCGATCAAAAAGTATGGCAGCGGCTGCGCCGGATCGCGTTTCCTGAACGGCACGCTGGATATCCATATCGAGCTGGAGGCCGAGCTGGCCAAGCTTGTCGGCAAAGAAGCCGCGCTGGCCTATCCCACCGGCTACCAGGCCAACGTGGGCTGCATTTCTGCCATGGTCAACAAACACGAATACATGATCACGGACAAATATGACCATGCCTCGATCCTGGACGGCTGCTCCCTTTCCCAGGGCACCATGCTGCGTTTCAATCACAACGACATGGCCTCGCTTGAACACGCCCTCAGCCGCGTCGACGGCAAGAACTGCCTGATCATCGTGGACGGAATTTTTTCTATGGAAGGCGACATCGCCGACTTGCCCAACATTTGCAAACTGGCAGCTAAATACGGTGCCAACCTGATGGTGGACGAAGCCCACTCCCTCGGCGTTTTGGGCGAAAAGGGAGCAGGCTCTGCCGCCCATTTCGGCTTGACCAAGCAGTCCGATTTCATCATGGGGACCTTCAGCAAGTCCCTGGCCTCGGTGGGCGGTTTCATCGCCGCCGACGAGGATGTGATCCACTATCTGAAACACAAATCCCGCGCCCTGATCTTTTCCGCCTCCCTGCCCCCGGCTTCCACGGCCAGCGTTTTGGCGGCTTTGAAGATCATGGAAGAGGAGCCCGAACGCATTGCCCGCCTATGGGAAATCACGCATTACATGCTCGATGAATTCCAAAAAATGGGCTATAACACAGGCACCTCCTGCACTCCGGTCGTCCCGCTCCACGTGGGTGACATGATGGTCGCTTTCGAAATGTGGAAGCGCCTGGGCAACGAAGGAGTATTCATCAATCCGGTTGTTCCGCCGGCTGTGCCGCCCAATTCCTGCCTTATCCGCTGTTCGTTCATGGCCACCCACACCAACGCCCAGTTGGATTTCGCCTTGGACAAATTCCGTAAGATCGGCAAGGAACTGCGCGTCATCTGAGTCCCAGACAGAGTTTAAGCAAATCAAAATAAAATACCTGGAGGAACCATGGCCAGCAAAAGCAGCGCCGAATATTACGGCAGCCTGAAGGAGATGTCTCCGATCCGTGCCATCGCGGAGACGCTCATGAATACCCACAACGTTCGCAAGGTGGACATTCGCGAAGCCTACGAGATGGCCAAGAAACAGCCCGGAGTTACCGTCACCGACCTGCCAGTCTATCCGGAATTTGTCAAACTCCACAAGCTCCCCGCCGATGCCAAAGTCCTCAATGACTGCCACGGCAACATCATCGGCCGGACCGCTAAAGCCCGCCGTTTCTACCACCGCCTCAACCCCTCCCAGAAAAATAAGCTGGAAGGAGATTTCCGCGAGGCCGTGTGGCAGATGCAGCATTATCCTTTGATCAAAGCCGAAGCCATTCTCGGCATGGACCAGGATCTGATGATCAAAGCCACCTTCGTCACCACCGAAACCGACGTTGTGAACCTCTACAACTGGTTGCTGAACTTCGCTCCTTATGAGCAGTTGAAGGATCAATACGAAAAAAGCCCCCAACTGCCCATCCAGGACATCATCCTCGTCGCCTTCAACGAATGGACCTGCGACGATCCCTTCTACAACAACGTCGGAGCGCCGCAACTGGCCCTGGTGGACGAAAAACACAACGTCATCGTCAACCTCGGGATGCGCTATTTCGGCGAACGCAAGAAAGGCACCCTTACCCTGGCCTGGACTTCCGGAATCCGCATCGGCATGGCGGCTTGCCACGGCGGTATCAAGGAGATCGATTTTACCACCTGCCAGGATGCCCAATACCGCAAGCTTGGCAAACGTTCTATCGCCTTCTACGGACTCTCCGGCACCGGAAAATCCTCCCACACGAACAGCCACGACAACGCCGGGACCCTTCCCGCGGGTTTTGACAAGGTAGTCCTGCACGACGACGCTTTCCAGATCGACCTGGAAAACAAACTCTGCCGCGTCTGGGAACCCACGCTGTTTGACAAGACCGACAGCCGTCCGCCGGACCATCCGGATTGGAAATTTGCGCTGGCCGTGATGAACCACCTGACCGCTGAGTTGGGCGGAAAGCGTATCCCGGTCGGACTCGATGTCCGTAATTCCAACGGCCGCGCCTTGCTCGACCGCAGTTTGTTGGGCAAATATGTCAACCGCTGCGCTTTCCCCACGGCTTTGGTTTGGCTGATGAAGGATTCCGTGTTACCGCCGGTACTCAAACTCACCGACAAAAACCTCGCCATCGGCATGGGAGCGGCCCTCATGACACAGCGTAACCGCGCCGAAAATGTTACTGAAGAAGAGCTGAACAAACTGGTTTTCGAGCCTTTTGCCAATCCTTTCCGCGTTTATGAACTCTACCGCGATGTCGAGGCTTTCCTCAAAGTGGCCGAAACCGGCGCCGCCATTTATTGCTTCAATTCCCGCGGCTATTGGAAGGAATCGGACGATATCCTGGAAGCCATTCCACTCAAAACCTCACTCACGCTCCAATCCGCCATTCTCCTGGACCAGTTGGAATGGGAGCCCTGGGCCTTGTTACCGGGAGCCATGATCCCTACGCGCGCCAGCGTGGAAAAGATCCTGCCCGGCTACTATGACAAATATGATCCCGCCAAGCGCGGCAACCCGGACAAATATACCGCCCTGCTTACAGACAGGTTCCAGCAGCGCCGCGACTACCTGATGGGCAGCGACCTCAGCGAACGCCCCGAACTCCAGCAGGAGATCGTCGCCGCCCTCAACCTCAGCGTGTGATATAAATCTAAAAACTCTATCCCGCGGAGTCCGGAAATCACAGTTCCGGACTCCCTTTTTTTGTTCCTAAGTATCAGGCGATTCCAGCATCGCTCGCCTCCGGCAGGCTCCCCCACAGTATATGCACAGTATAAGCAGGCATGCTCGGGCCAGATTGAGTTATCTCTTTACTTAGGGAGGACATAGAATTGTTAGCTCTGAGGGCGGGGTACGATAAAGCGAGAAGAAATAATAATTTTGGATTTGGCAGATGGTGAGCGGTCGATTACTATATAAATAGCATACCAATTTAATAGGAGATTCAAAATGAAGAATATAATAAAATTGTCACTTCTGATGGGGGTTTCGCTGCTGGCGCTGGCCGCTTGCGATACAACAAACTCCATCACTCAGCCCGAAATGAAAGCTAATGTCAATCCCGTTGACAAGATATACATGATGGCACCGGTCTCCGACCAAGGCGAAATCAAAAGCGGGATTCTGAACGGCAGCAACGAATTTCCCCTCTGGGACGTCCGCAATGTCAACGCCGGAGAAGTTTATGTGAGCAATGACGGCGCCAATCTCTACATCACTTATTACATGCACGACGACTGGCAGATCAAGGAATCGAGCCTGAACGCCTCACTATCACCCCAAGCCATCCCAGTCGATCCCACCGGCATTCCGCAACCCAATCAATTCGGTTACCAGGTTTCCATGAACCGCGGGAAAAGCCTTTACACTCAAAGGATTCCTTTGGCTGAATTGGGAATCCGTTTCGGCGAATATGTCTATATCGCTTCCCACGCAGAGGTGATTCCGAATAAGGACTTTGGCAAAAACTCCGAAGGCCAATTGGAAGAACAGTTGGGCGAAGGCGGAGCCAACCCGGAATGGTGGTGGTTCGGCAAATATCGCGTGCGGCTAAATTTCAGCGGCCAGGAAAACGCTCCGCGAGTGCGCGAGCCCTTTGACTTAAGCGGCGCCTCCGAATCCTAAACCTTCATAACCAAGTGCTCCAGCGGTCAGTCAATACCTCCTGGGCAGCCTGGACAATTCCAACAGGCTGCCCAGGTTTTTCTATATTTGTGAATGGCGCGCAGATAAGCGCGGAAAAACACAGATCAATGCAGAAAAAGAGGATATAAACTCAGAGACACGAAAGCACAGAAGTCCAGAGACAAAAGAGGGGGGAATTTTTTACGTGACGAGGCCCAGCATCCCGAAAAAGTGGCAGATGCTTCCACCAAGAACGAAGAGATGCCACACTGCATGATGGTAGGGCATCTTTTTCAGGGCGTAAAAAACAATGCCGAGAGTATAGCAGAGCCCACCGCTGGCCAGCCAGATCAGGAAGGTGGGTGTCACGCTCTTCAGCAAAGGCTTTATGGCGATCAGCACCATCCAGCCCATCAGGATATATATCACCAGCGAGAGCTTCTTCATTTTGCCCAACGCGAAGATCTTGAGGTTGATGCCAGCAATGGCCAAAACCCAGATCACGCCGAATAGGGTCCAGCCCCAGCCCCCGCGCATCACTCCGAGCGTCACGGGCGTGTAGGTGCCGGCGATGAGCAAAAAGATCGAGCTGTGGTCCAGGATGCGAAAAAAACGTTTGACTTGCGGTTGCGGAAAGGCGTGGTACAGCGTCGAAGCCAGATAAAGCGCGATGAGGGTAGCGCCGTAAATGCTGAAGGCGACTATCTTCCAGGCGTCGCTGCGCCGGGCAGCGAAAACCACGAGGATGACCAGCGCCGCGATGCTGAGGCCGACTCCCGTGCCGTGGGTAACGCTGTTGGCGATCTCCTCGCCGAGGCTTTGCCGGGGACTGAGCGGGATCCGATCTAGCCAGCTCCGTTTGGCAGTTTCCTGCCCGCGTTTTTCAGCCACGTTTCTTTTCGGGGTGGTCAAGATCCCAGGGGAAGGTTTTCTTCGCAGGAGCCAGCGGTTTCGCAACGGATTTCCCGCGCTTGGCCAGCAGGGGCTTGTAAAGTTCTATAATGCGGTTTTCCAGGGCATGAGGGACCAGTCCCTTGAGCGGTTTCCCTTCCGCGATCCGCTCCCGCACTTGGGTGGACGAGACCGGAGAAGGCTTGATCTGCAAAACTTTACGCCGGATTTTACGCAACAGGTCCAGTTCCAGGGGAAAGCCCGGACGGGGGATCACCAAAAAACGGACGAAAGTGGTCAACCATGCATAATCGTGCCAGGCATGCAGGGAGGCCAAGTTGTCCGAACCGATCACCCAATAAAAACTGTGGTCGGGGTATTTTTCATAGATCCGCTGCAGCAAATCTGAAGTATAGCCGCTGCCGGTGGAATCGTCGTCCCAAACCTCCATTCCATGTCCCAGCGCCGATTTTACCAGTTCAAAGCGGTTGGCAAAATCCAGGAGTACGGAGCCCTTTTTGAAGTTGTGGCGGGAGTTGGGCAGAAAAACGACGCTATCCACGCAGCCGGATTTGACAATTTCGCGGGCAATGTGCAGATGGCCGTTATGGATGGGATCGAAGCTGCCCCCGAAGAGGGCGTGTGTACTCATTTGAAGAGGCGGGCTAGTTTTTTGCTTTCCTTGGAGCCGGGATACCGGGCAACCAACGAGTTGTATGCCTCCTGGGCCTTGTCGCCCAGCTTTTGCTTATGAAAAAGGAGCGCTGTGTAATAGAGGGACTGGCGGTCGAGGCTGTCGCTGTTGCCGAGGTCGGTGATTTCCTTGAAATACATCAGGGCTGAGCTGTAGTCCTTCATCTTGTAATAGATGTAGCCGGTGCGGTATTTCTTCTCGATGAGTTTGTACTGGCATTTCTGGATGTATTCGATGGCCTGGGTGTAGCGCGGGTCGTTGGGGTATTTTTCCACGAACTTGCGGAAGGCGTCGATGGCGTGCATTGTTTCCGTCTGATCGTATTCCGGAGGCCGGGATTCCTCGTAGAGGCATAGTGCGGTACGGAAGTAGGCTGTGGCGATTTCGTCGTTGTTGGGAAAGGCGGAGATGAATTCCTGGTAAGCTGTGCGGGCGTCGCTAAACCGGTTGATCTGGAAATAGCAATCCGCCTGGCGCAAAAGGGCGTGGGCCGAGGACGCGGAAGAGCGCTCGAAATAGACTTCATTGTAAAGATCAGCGGCCCGAGAATATTTTCCTTTCGCGTAGAGGGCGTCAGCCCTGGCCAGTTTGGCGTCGGTGGTTAAATAGGTGTTGGTGGTGGCGCAGGAACACAGTAGCAGAAGTCCCATGAGGGCGGGCCAAAAACGTTTTAACATAAAAGATCCTTTGTCATTCGGTAGTCCAGAGCAGATAGATCAGTGAAGCCAGGGCCGTGGCGGCCAGAGCGGGCTCAAACCATTTGATGCCGGTGAGGGCTGGGCCTTCGGATTTGCGGGTCTGGTCCGTGAAACTCAAACTGTCTACGCGCTTCAGCCGGTAGCCGGGCAGGGCCAGCTGCCGAACCTGGAAAGTGTAGAGCGGATAGCGCACGCTCTGGAAAGAGAGGAAATTCTTGCGCTCGACCGTGGTGCCGCCGAGTTCCATCGTCACTTGCACAAGGTTGGCTTCCCGCAGCGCCAACAGGTCGAGGCGCGGAATATTGAGGGAATCGGGATTTTCGCTCTGGTAGGAATCCTGCCCGGCGAGGGAGGGCTCGCGCAGATCGGCACCTTTGGCCAAAAGGAGTTGGCGGACGCGCACGTCAAGTTGGGAAGTGAGATCTCCGGCCTGAATGTCCAGGATGACTGGGGCGTCAATATCGATCAGATCGACGATGCGGGCGCTGATCAACTCCGGACTGGCCTCCTGCCAGGCGTTTTGCGCGCAGAGGGGGAGCCAGAGCAAGGCTAAAAGCAAAACCAGAAATCTGGGCATTCGCTAGTTTGCCATCCTCAGGTATTTGTCCAGAAGTTGCATTTCCGGATAGTCCGGATGGGTTTTTTTCAGGTTGGTCAAGGCTTCCCTGGCCTTGATTTTATCGCCCAGGCGCAGGTAAGTGAGGCCAGTTTTCAGCTGGGCGTCCCAAGCCTTGGGATGGTCCGGATAACGCGTGGCAACGTATTGGAATTCACGCAAGGCCTTAGTCCAAATTTCCGCGGAGTAATAGTTTTCTGCGATCCAGTAGGCGGCGTTCGGGCTAAGATCCGTGTCGGGGTATTGGTTTAGGAAGTCCTCAAACAGCCGGATGGAATTTTCGTAAGTGCCTTTGTCATATTCGGAAAGGGCAGTCCTGTAAAGCGCTTCCATCTCTATCTGCCTTTGTGGGGCGACCACTGAGGGACCCTGGCTGAGGATGCTTTGGAGGTCGGAATTGAGGGCGCTAAGTTCGCTATTTACATCGGAAACCCTTCCCCGCAAGGCCTGCAGGTCTGTCTCCATGTTTTCGCCCTTGGCTTCGATCTCTTTCTGGGCGGATTCCAGCTGCTCCTCCAACCCGGCGATGCGATCCTTGATGCCGGACAGTCCGGCCAGGGAAGACGTTTCCGTAGGCTGGGAGGAGTGTTGCTCCTCGACCTTTTTTGCCAGGTCCTGCATGATCCGGGCAACTTTTTCGCTTTCCTCGCGCAATTTGGCCACCTCATCTTTGGTCGCGTAATCGGCTGAGGTCTGTTTGATCCTCTGCAGGTAGTCCGTGTAAGCGTCGAAGGTCTCGTCGGTATCCGCGGCAAGTTCAGAGATCCTTGCTTCCAGAGTGTTGTTCTCGGTGACGGTGGTCTCGAGGTCGGAGCGCAGGACAGCCAGATCGTCGCGCAGTTGGGAAATATCCTCTGCCGGTTTGCCGGTTTTGTCCTGCAGGGCGGTGATCTCACGCAGCTGGGTCTCCACTCCGTTGAGGCGGATGATCAGTTCGTCCAGTTTTTTACGGTTTTGGCGGATGTCTTTTTGCGCCATTTCGAGGCCGCCTGCCTGGTTGTTTTGCCTGGCCTCGATGGATTGAAGCTTGCCTTTTTGCTCGCGCACGGCTTTGTTGCTGGCGCAGGCTCCCAAAAGCAAGAACAGCGCGAGCACGGCAGTAAACAATGTCTTCATTTGAACCTCCCCAGACGGTTCAATCTGAAATCAAAAAAGCCTTGTATCCGGCAAATGTGGAATATAGGTCGGCTTTGCTGCTGAGTTCGTAAAGGGAATGCATGCCCATCAGGCCAGTGCCGCAGTCGATCACTTCAGCTCCCAGGTTGGCCATGATGTAGGCGATTGTCCCGCCGCCGCCTTCGTCCACTTTGCCCAGTTCGCCCATCTGCCAGAAGACCTGTTGGGCGTCGAAGATGCGGATGACCTTGGCGGTGAATTCCGCGTTGGCGTCGTTACAGCCGGACTTTCCGCCACTGCCGGTGAATTTGGAAATGCCGATGCCGTGGTTGAAGAGCACGGCGTTCTGGCGTTCATGCACGCCGGGATAATTGGGATCGATGGCCGCAGTGACGTCCCCGGAAAGGATCTGGGAATTGATGAAGGTCTTGCGGAGATTGGCGCTGCCGTCGGATTCGCCGTTGTGGCGCAACAGCGAGGCTACGAAATCCTGGATGAAAACGGAGTGCGCTCCGGTGTTGCCGATGCTGCCGACTTCTTCCTTATCCGAAAAATAGACGATCATGGTGCGTTTCGGACGGGCATCCAGATTGGCCAGCAAGGCCTGAATTCCGCTGTAGGCGCAGATACGGTCGTCCTGGCCGTAACCGACGACCATCGAGGCATCGAGTCCGGCATCACGGGCCGGGGTCGCAGGTACGAGTTCGAGTTCGGCGGAGATGAAGTCCTGTTCGCGGATGCCGTATTTGTCTTTGAGCAGTTTGAGCGCGTAGGCCTTGAGGGCTTCTTTTTCCTCGCCGGCGGGCTCCTGCATTCCGGAGAAGATCAGGTTCATACGCGAGGCGTCGATGGCATCGGCGAGGTTTTTGGTGTATTGTTCCTTGCGTGCAAGGTGGGGCAGGAGATCCGGGATCACGAAGACCGGCTCGTTGGGCTTGTCGCCGATGCTGACATCCACTGTCTTGCCATCGGACTTGACGATAAATCCGTGCAAGGCCAGGGGTGTGGAGACCCACTGGTATTTCTTGATCCCGCCGTAATAATGGGTGCGCATGCAGGCCGTACTGGATGTGGAATCCTCGTAAAGCGGATTCTGTTTGAGGTCGATCCGCGGTGCGTCGATATGGGCGGCCACCATGTTGAAGCCGTTGCTGACGGGCTCGGAGCCGATTACAGCCAGGGCCATGGTCTTGTTGCGGAAGATGGCGTACACGCGCTTGTTGGCCTTGGAGGCGGGCAGGGCCTGGAACTTATGCGCCTTGAGGAGTTTTTCGGCCCAGGCGACCGATTCGCGCACTGTCTTGGCTTGGTTCAAAAAATCGCGGTAGGGCCCCGCGAAGGCGAAAGCCTGTCTGATCTCTGCGGCGGGGGCGTCCTTCCAGAAGTTCTTGCGTTCGTATAATAAATCGTTTTTCTTTGTTTTGGTCTTTTTCTCGTTCATTAAATCTCCAATCTGTATGTGAATCTAAAGTATTGCGACGATGAGCAGGTGGCGGTCGCCAATGGGAGCTTTGACCAGGGCAATTTCGCCGGATTCTTTCCCCAGCAGAGCTTTGCCGATGGGGGAGAGGACCGACACTGGCTGGATGCCCTCGCGGTCGTAAAAATTGAGTTCATCCACGCCCACGACCTGGTAACAGGTTTCCTCGCCGGAGGATTCTTCGCGGGTCTGGCAGATCGAGCCGAAGCGGATCTTATCCTTGGGGAAGGCGCTGACATCCACCACTTTCAGATGGGCGGCGCGGCGGCGCAAATGGTCGATCTCGCCGTCGATCTGGCGCTGTTTTTCACGCGCGGCCTTGTATTCGGCGTTTTCGCTGAGGTCTCCGAATTCCCGGGCGACGGCTACTGCCTTGATCACTTCCGGGCGCTCGCTGAGCAGGAATTGAATGCGGCGCTGGATCTTGTCCATGCCGTCCTGGGTGATGAACAGGCTCAGATCCATGGCTCAGGGCTTCTTTTTTTGCAGGAGGCGCTGGGCGGTGACGGCGGTCTTTTTCAGGCGGGCGTTGCCGCTCTTGGTCCATTGCTCTACCAAAGCCTCGATCTCGGGATGGTAGAACTGGATGGAGCCGCAGAGTATCTCCGCGCTTTGCGGATCGCGGCTGTGCAGGTGCTGGCGCCAGACGTCCAGGTAGAGATTTTCGTCCAGTTTAGCCACGGCCTTGAGCAGCGTTATATGGTCGGCGGCCTGTTCTCCCAAGGGCTTGAGCCATTGGTTGACAAAGTGCTGCGTGACCTGGGCGCTCAGTTCAGGGTTCTTTTTCAGAAGTTTTATCAAGAGGTTCACGGACTGCCGACGCACCACTTCCTTGGGTGACTGAACCCAGGCGTAGACGGTAGGCAGGTATTTATCCGGATCCTTGCGCAGCAGGGGAAGCACCACTTTTTCCAGAAGGGAGGCCAATTCCAGCGATTGGGCCGTATTAACGGCGTTTTCCAACAGAGGCAGGTAGGTGGTGGGTTTTTTGCCGGCGACCTTGGACATGATGGCGATGAAGGCCGTCTTGCCGTTTTCGCCCTTTTTTTCCCAGAGATGGCGGTAGAAGGGGAGGTATTTTTCGTGGTTCTTGCCCAGCCGGTGGACGATGGCATTGGCGACGTGGACGATCACATCGGAGGGTATCTTACCGTTGATCCTTTCGGGATAGGCGATGTAGATGATCTCAAAATCGTAGTCGTTCTTGGGGAGCTTGTTCTCCAGGTAATCGGCGGTGTCTTTGTTCAGCCTATCTTTCCAGTCTATGGTAAGCATCTTTACTCCTTTTTTATGCTCATTCTCTCAGAATGCCAAAGGCTTCCGGATGCTTAAAATGTCAAGGGAAATTTAGTAACTGAAAAGTTCCGCGATCTCCTGTCGGCTGAGAGTGGAAAGGACGTTTTGGGCATCCGCCACCACCTCGTCGAAGAGCTGGAGTTTGTGCTGCTGGAGGTTCATGATCTTTTCTTCCACAGTGCCCTTGGTGATGAGCCGGAAGACCTGTACCTTGCGGGTTTGGCCGATCCGGTGAGTGCGGTCGATGGCCTGGGTTTCCACCATGGGATTCCACCAGGGATCATAAAGGATGACGGTGTCTGCGGACGTGAGGTTGATCCCGGTCCCGCCGGTTTTAAGGCTGATCAGGAAAAGTTTGAGGTTCGGATCGCCCTCG
>ENA-UOWO01004281-UOWO01004281.1-activated-sludge-metagenome-genome-assembly--contig:-NODE-4281-length-15838-cov-5.404549_pt1 | contig 15838 bp, 17 predicted proteins | sample MGYA00238148_ERZ761564 | MGnify/ENA primary metagenome ERZ761564 (study PRJEB28885, sample SAMN05720194) | activated sludge metagenome | isolation source: Anaerobic digester | place: USA...
TAGGAAAACCTCCTTTTGGCGTGGTAGCTCAGCCGGTTAGAGCGTGCGATTCATAATCGCAAGGTCGGGAGTTCAAGCCTCCCCCACGCTACAAAAAACAACCGTTGTCATCTTTTTGTCAACGGTTTTTTTGTGCCCCTTCATAATTTCAACAAGTGGATATTTTCTGGCAATTCAATACTATTGTTGTACAAAAGGAAAAATCCACCACCACCAGCTCCGCAAAGCTTCAAATAATAAGCATCAGTTTCCAATCCTCTTTGCCACAGCTCTTGTATTTGATGAGGAATCATTTTTGAAAATATTGTCAATTGAATTTCAGAAATGGCCTTCCAAATTCCTGATTGAAGCTGGCCTTTTGTTTCTCCTTGAGTCAGGATCTCGATCAACGCTCCATTATGTGCAGCCAAGTTGGTAATTTCTGAAGTGTGATGAGGATATAGCTCTTCCCTATAATGTTTAATAAATGAGGTACTTGACCTGGATATACCAGAGTCCAATAAATACCAATTTTTTAAGGACTCTTGTTGAATATTTACAGAAATAACGTTTTCTGGAGTCAGCAAAATTCCTTGGTTTACCAAAATTACCAGAGGATCAATACCGGAGGATTGGCCGTGAAAAAATGACTCCATCCGAGCCAATATCAATTTGAGGTCGTTCAGGTTTTGAAAGGATGACGTGTGATAGGCGTCAAACAAGGAGGCAACCAATGCACCGCTACTGCCCAATCCATAACCCATGGGTATATTGGCTCTAAAGACCAAGCCGCAAGACAAGTCTTTTTGTAGGTCGGTAAAATTCAAAGGAATTTCTTTTTCCATGAGAAAGTCAACCAAATGAGACCAGTTAAATTCAGGTTGATACCCTTGACCAAATTGCAAACCACCACCAAAAGTAGCATAAGGCATTGCAAGTGAAGACCACCCGTTCAAGACCAAATATTCACCAACAAGCAAAACTTTACATCCAAAGCGCTTGTATTTTCCTGCTATTTCGTCATTAGGTGCCAAATACTCAAAAATAGTTTTTAAATTCGCCGCAAATTAAACATTAATTAAAGGATGACATCGTCAAATAAAGAATTAAAGAAATACTGGATGTATTTTATTGTGTCTGTAATCGGAACCATCGCTTTTTTGATATTCAAACCAGAATGGTTTTGGGTAATGCTTCCATTTACATTTACATCATTTGTGCTTGCCAAAGATTGGATGTAAGACTGCTTAATAGTCAACCTTAAAAAATAACAAGTGTCTAAATCCTCAGCGGAATCACAACAGGTTTTTGAAAAGGAGTTTTTCCCTCACATGGATGCGCTCAAAACTTTTGCGTACCACCTTACCTATAATGATGCTGAAGCTGAAGACTTAGTGCAAGAAACTTACCTCAAAGCTCATAAATTCATAGATCGGTACGTGGCGGGAACTAATGCGAAGGCATGGTTGTTTAAGATTTTGAAAAACGCCTACATAAACGAATATCGCAAGAAATCGAAAGCTCCGAAAAAGGTTGACTTTGAAGATGTGATTTCTTGGCAGGACAGCGAAGATCCCAAAAAACAGGGTTTCGCCGACCTCAGACAAGATTTGTTTAGGGATCGAATGGGAGATGAGGTGACCATTTCACTCAACTTATTGCCCATCGATTTTAGGACTGTTATTTTACTTTGCGATATCGAAGGCTTTACTTATGAAGAAATATCCAAGATCATCGATGTGCCCATTGGTACTGTAAGATCTAGGTTATTTAGGGCTAGAAATATACTTAAAGAATTATTGAAATCATATGCCGAAAAGTTGGGGTATAAAGATTACAGAGGTTTGAAGGGTAAATTTGATGAAAGCAATAATGAAGAAGAGTAGTTTGTATTTTTATTTAATTAGTTCACGTAAACAAAGATTCTAGAATGAGTAATTCTGAAAATTTTGCACAAATCAAGAAAAAAATTCACCTGTTTTTTGACAACGCTTTGGACAATTCAGAAACGGAAAATCTACTTGACAAGGTAGACAATGACCCTAAATATTCTTCTATTTACAGAAAAGAAAAGGATTTTAGAGATTTTGTAAAATCCAATATTTCTAGACCAACTGTATCTAATGATTTGATACAAAATATCAAAAATTCTATCACTCAAAAGTAGTATTGAAGTACATCATCTACATATTATTGTGCGCTTTTATCGGTCAATTCGTATTGCCTTCAAATACTCATAAGTCCCACAATAAAGATCAAAAAATTTGCACACATCATGATGAGGCAAATGAACAACCCCCCAAAATTTGTCACGATAAAAAAGAAAACAACACAAAAATAAAGTGTTGCTCCAAAAAAGAAGCACCATCTGCAGAAGATCACTGCGCAGATGACTGCGATTGTAAATGTTGTAATCACCTTACAGCATCGACATTCTTGGTAAATCTGGTCATTCCACAAATCAAAATATTTGGAAATTATTCCACCCAGAATAAATTTCCTTCCGTAAACTTCAATCTTTCGGATTTTTATTTTCGGACATTCCACCCTCCTAAGGCATTGGTATAGCTTTTTACTGATTAATTTATATGGTGCTATGATGTAGTAGCAATTTTATTTTAACATTCCACGGTTTTTATACCGAAGGAGGTAATTAAATATATACTAATGATAAAGAAAATTTTATTTCTTATACCATGCATATTTTTCACTTTTAATATTTGGAGTCAAACAGCGGAATTGAAAGTTTGTGGCCTTTGCTCTATGTGTAAAGACAGGATAGAAGAAGCCGCATTGTCTACTGAAGGTGTGAAAGAGGCTGAGTGGGAAGCTGCAACGGAAAAATTGGTTGTTAAAATTGACACAGCTAGTTTTGATGAGGACGCATTACACAAAAACATTGCCGCAGTGGGGCATGACACCAATAAAGTCAAATCCAAGGATGAAGATTATAATGAGTTACCAACATGTTGTCGATATAGAGATATAGAATCGGGCAATGTTTTGATGGGTACCATCTTTGAAGAGGTAAAAAATAATAAGAGATCGCCGCTCATTGGAGCAACGATTTATTGGCTGACCCATGACAATGGAACTACCTCAGATGCAGAGGGTGCCTTCACGCTTCCTTTAGTCGAAGATGCAGATCAGTTGGTCATCAGTTATATCGGCTTTCAAAACGATACTATTCTTATAGAAAAACCTGGCCATGTAGAGATTGTAATGACTCAAGGTCTTTTGTTAGATGAGATCAATGTGGTGCGGCGTAAATCTTCAACCTCAGTTTCTTACATCAATACCATAAAGACCAAACAAATCACTTCCAAAGAGCTCACAAAAGCTGCTTGCTGTAATCTTTCAGAAAGCTTTGAAACCAATCCTTCTGTAGATGTTTCTTTTACAGATGCTGTGACTGGTACTCGAACAATTGAAATGTTGGGCTTAGCTGGCCCAAATGTGCAAATCACTCGAGAATTATTGCCAGATATCAGAGGTTTAGCCGCTTTGTCGGGTTTTACTTACATTCCAGGTCCCTGGGTAGAGGGCATGCAACTCAATTTGGGTGCGGGTTCTGTTCTCAATGGATATGAGAGTATCAGTGGACAGATCAATGTAGAAATGAAGAAGCCTTGGTCAAAAGAACGTCTGCATATCAATGGGTATGTAAATAACGCTGGTCGATACGAAGCAAATGCGATTGGCAATACCAGAATATCAGATAAGTGGCTTTCCAATTTACTGACACATTATAGTTTGAATACTGCTGGTCATGATCGCAACGATGATGGATTTATGGACATGCCGTCAGGAAATTTACTCACGATTGGTAATATCTGGAAATACGAAAAAGGGGATGGGAATGAAGGCATGATTGGTGCCAAGGTTACCAACTCGAGCCAAGAAAGTGGGCAAGATCATCATACTTTTGACCACAGTTCTGGTGATATTTGGACTGCAGGTACAGATGCCAAAAGGTATGAACTTTGGTTTAAAAGAGGCAAAGTATTTAAAAATCAACCTTATAAAAGTATTGGTTTTCAATTCAGTAGCGTGTATCATGATCAAAAAAGTACATTCGGAAATACTGTTTATACTGGCACGCAAAAATCAATTTATGCCAATTTGTTGTATCAAACTATTTTGGGTGATACCGATCATAAAATCACATTGGGTTCATCTTTTGTTTTGGACCATTTTGATGAAACGGCATTTAGAAACAACTATTTGCGAAGAGAGTACGTACCGGGCATTTTCGGAGAATACACCCAAAAATTTTCTGAAAAACTAGATATGATCGTAGGGCTCAGACTGGATCACCACAATAATTATGGCTTGTTTCTCACTCCACGTCTTCACTTGAGGTACGCTGTCAGTCCCACAGATATTCTCAGATTGGCTGTCGGTAGGGGACAACGTACAGCAAGTATTTTTGCTGAAAACATAGGCGCTTTTGCATCTTCAAGGGTTTGGACCATTCAATCATCTGAGGAAAGCAGAAACAATCCATATGGGCTCAACCCAGAAGTTGCCTGGAATATTGGCGGTAGCTATAGCAAAAATGTGGAATTTGATGGCGGAAGCCTGGATGTAGGATTGGATTATTTCTATACCAACTTTCAAAATCAGATCGTAGCAGACTATGATCAAAGTCCTCAACAATTTTTATTGTACAATCTGGAAGGAAAGTCTTATTCCCACAGCTTACAAACTCAGGCAGACTTCACCTTTGAAAATGGATTGGATGTGAGAGTTGCCTATCGTTATGTCAATGTGCGCAATACCTACAGTGGAACACTTCTTGAAAAACCTTTGGTGTCACCTCACAGGGCTTTCGTAAACTTAGCATATCATACCAATAATGGATGGTCTCTAGACTACACCCTCAATTGGCAAGATACCAAGCGGTTGCCAAATACACAAAGTAATCCAGAAGCCTTCAGACTTGGTGACCGTTCCGCAGCATTCTTTTTATCGAATGCTCAAGTCACTAAAAAGTTTGGTAAGAGGTTTGACCTTTATGTAGGCGGTGAAAACTTGTTTAATTTCAAACAGCCAAATCCGATACTTTCATCGGAGCAACCTTTTGGCCAATATTTTGATAGTTCAATGGTCTGGGGGCCTATTTTTGGGCGCATGCTTTATGCAGGATTTAGGTACAGCATCGTAGAAGAAGAATAACATTTGTTGGGTGTTTGCATAGATTTTATTCATTGCAAACACCCTACAAATCCCAAATCTAAGGGAATAATTAAGACATAAACTCGTTTTGATTAATAAGATAATGAATGAGCACCATCAATGACATTTCACTACTTGATTTAAATAAAAAATATTCCTATGCCGACTATTTGACTTGGTCCATAAAGGAACGTTTGGAATTAATTAATGGAGGAATTTATCAAATTTCCACAACGCCTAGTACATTACATCAGAAAATTTCTAGCCTATTACTTAAAGAAATTTTTAAAACGCTGGGAGAACAACCTTGTCAAGTATTTCACGCACCTTTTGATGTGAGACTTCCTAAAAAGGAAATGGAAAATCAGCAAATTTTTACAGTTGTGCAACCAGATATCTGTATCATTTGTGATCACACAAAAATTGATGACAAGGGTTGTATTGGTGCACCTGATTTGATCATTGAAATTCTTTCGCCAGGCAATACTTCAAAGGAAATGAAAAATAAATTTGAAGCTTATGAGGAATCTGGAGTGAGAGAATATTGGTTAATCGAACCTCAAGATAAGGCTGTTCTAATTTTTGTTTTGGAGCAAGGGAAATTTATAGGTAAACGACCCGTGGTAGAGGAGGAAACCCTGCAAAGTTTTATTTTCCCAGACCTGAAAATTGATTTGCAACCATTATTCCGGAAGGCATACTCAAATTGAAAACAAGAGCATTTCTAAATACTTGCAATAGAATCAAAAGTCCAGCTTTGATCCATTTTTTATGAGCCAAGCTTCTTTTTCTTCATAGTTGGGCATAACTTTTTCTACTACAGCCCAAAATTTGGGAGAATGATTCATCTCCAATAAGTGGCTGAGTTCATGAACAATGATGTAATCAAATACATCAAGTGGCAGAAGCAATGCCCGCGTGCTCAAATTTATATTTTTACTTGTAGAACAACTGCCCCAATTGGTCGCATTGTATTTTAGCGCAACGTTAGCTATCTCCTTTTTGAAGAACAGATTATTCCAATAATTCACCCTTTCTACGACCAGAGGTTTGAATTTTTTAGCCACAATGCGTGATATAAGGGTCCTGATCATTTTTTTACGACTAACCAGAGATTCTTGACTGGGAATCGTTATCCTGAGATGTGAACTATCGATCATCTCAACCAAACCACTCTGCCTATCTTCTTCAAGGACTTCTGTTGAAAAATGATATTGACCTAAGATTGAAAAAGTAAATTGATCTGTGTACTTCTCAACGTCATATTTATTGAGTGCTGTTGGTTTCGTAGCGCTCAGTTGATCCAACCATTTTTGAGCAAAATCAATGTGTTTATCGCGCTGACCATCAACATAAAAGGGTATCCTCAGGATGACAAAGTCTTTACCCAAGGATACCCTTACATTATTTCTATATTCAGAATAGATGCGTAAGGGAATACTCTTCCCTTTCACATTCACTTTTTTATCTATGTAATTAGGCTTTTTCTTCTTCAAAAGCACGCATTAAGTCTGCAAGTTTTTGGATACCTTCTGCTTCAAGTGCATTGTAAATAGAAGCACGTAATCCTCCAACAGATCTGTGACCTTTCAATCCGTCAAGACCTTCTTTTTTGCACCTATCCAAAAATTCGTTTTCCATTTCTTCGCTCACACCTGTAAAAGTGACGTTCATCAATGATCTGTCTTCAGCTACTGAATGGCCTTTAAACAAGGTATTTCTGTCCAATTCGTCATAAAGGATTTTTGCCTTAGCTTCATTCCTTTTGGCCATTGCTTCCAAACCACCATTATCTTTGATCCACTGCAATGTCAACATGGAAACGTACATCGCAAATACAGGAGGTGTATTGTACATAGACACATTTTCGATGTGTGTACGGTAATCCAACATCACTGGAACGTATCTGCTCACTGTACCTAAGGCTGATTTTTTCACAATCACCAAAGTAACTCCGGCAGGACCCATGTTTTTTTGAGCACCAGCGTAGATGAGGTCAAATCTAGAAACATCAATAGGTTTGCTAAATATATCTGATGACATATCACAAATCAATCTCACATCAGTTTCTGGAAGAGATTGGAATTGTGTTCCAAAAATGGTGTTATTTGACGTGTAGTGTAAATATTTAAGATCCGAAGGGATGTTGATATTCTTTGGTATGTAATTGAAGTTTTGTTCTTCTGAACTTGCAACCACATTTACCTTACCATAAGCTTTGGCGTCTTTGATTGCTTTTTTAGACCAAGCACCGGTATTGATGTATCCCGCAGTTTCATCTTCATTCAAGAAGTTCATTGGGATTTGGAAAAACTGAGTACTTGCTCCACCTTGCAAAAAGAGTACTTCATATTCGTCACTCAGACCATACAATTCCTTTACTAAAGCAATCGCTTGATCCATAGCTGCAACAACATCCTTGCTACGGTGCGACACCTCAAGGATCGAAAATCCGCTATTGTTGTAATTCAACACACTTGCTGCTGCTTTTTCGATGACCTCTCTTGGCAATACTGCTGGTCCCGCTGAGAAATTGTACTTTTTCATTATGTTTATTGTTGTTTTTTTTATTCTTTCTAAGACTTGATTTTTAAAACATAATCTTGATCATTGAAACTTCTTAAATGCATTATTGCAATTATTTCAATTTTGCCCAATTATGTCAAATAATAATCTAATAATCAAGGTTTTAATTTGATAATAGTTTCTCAAATCTGACGCAAAATTGAAAAATAATATCATCTAAATCCAATAAATAGAAAGAAAATTTAAAAGACTTTTTCATATTTGGGATTCACCATCCATTTTGACCATTTCTTGTTGTAGACATGAATTTTGTTGGTGGGCTTACCTTCAAAATCTGTTAAGGGATATCCTTGATTGGCCCATTCAAAAATACTACCATATAAGTTGTAAACCTTTTTGAATCCAAGTTTCGCCAATTTTTCACCAATTTTTTCACTTCTATAGCCAATAGAACAATATACAATGATGGTTTTGTTTCTGTCGATATCCTTGACCAAATTTTCGGAAAAATAATCATAACCCACATATTTGGCACCTGGTAAGTGTGATACGTTGTATTCCTTGGGCTCACGTGCATCCAAATATTTTACATCCTTCAAGGCATGGGCGTCGGTGACAGAAATAACAGGCACACTAAATCGAATCAAAGAGTTGATTTTGTCCGAGAAGGCTGCACTTTCAACTTTGGCATTTTTTTGACCACGCAAGCTCAAACCCATTGTAAGCAATATCAAGAGAAATAACATTTTAGTATTAAACATATTTTGAATTTAATGAGTCTTTTCCATTTTTTGGCACAGCTTTTGAAAACTATTACATGCAAAGTAATCAATATATCAAGCAACCAATGAGGGAATGAAAAAGAAAATTACAAAGCCGATACAAAACAAGAAACGTAAAGTGACAACAAAAAGTAGCATTAAGGATGACTTTTCGTGGCAAAAGATTGTCTTTTCCCTATTTGCAATTGCTATTTTAATTTTTGCATCTTCCTCAAAAATCTCTAAATACAATAAACACCGTAGTGCCGAAGACCAAATTGCTTTGCAATACATAGAACAATATAAAGATTTGGCGATTCTAGAAATGCACCGCAGTGGTATTCCTGCAAGCATCACACTTGCTCAAGGGCTACATGAATCCAATAGCGGCCTGAGTTCGTTGGCTACCTCAGCCAATAATCATTTTGGCATCAAATGTAAAAGTTACTGGGTTGGGAAAACATTTTACCACAAGGATGATGACTTCAAAAATGGTAAATTGATTGAATCTTGTTTCAGAGCGTATGAGTCAGCGGTACAATCCTATGTAGATCATAGCAACTTCCTGATGGGCAATAAATTGTACTCAAGCCTTTTTGAATACGATCACGCTGACTATGAATCTTGGGCTTATGGATTAAAACGTTGTGGATATGCAACAGACGCCAAGTACGCTCAAAAACTCATCGACAAAATTGAAGATTACGAATTGTATATCTATGATTTTGAGGAAAATCCACTCGAAGTTTTAAAATAAACGCACTACCTTTATTTCATTTCATCGTCCATTTATCCTTGTTTTGGATATCCCTTTTTCAAACTGATCAGAAAAGCATTAATATTTTCTAAAAATCTTGCAACAATGTTGCACTAATGAATGTTTGTTATATTTTTGCAACATGATTTCAAAAACAATATCATACTTTCAGAAACTAAGGGCAGATTACTTAGGAATGTTTGCCTCTCTGCTTTGTGCTTTGCATTGCTCTGCTTTACCAATTTTCATTTCTTTGGGTTTTGTTTCTGGAGCTGGCCACAGCCACAATCATGATGTAGACATGTTTTTGGCTATTTCAGGTTTATTTATTGCGGGCTATGCCTTAGTGAAAGATTTTCCAAACCATAAATCCTTGTTGCCTCTTAGTATTGCGACTTTTGGATTTGTCCTTTTATTTCTTGGCATTTTAGTTTTCCATTTTACCATCATTAATGTTGTAGGTGGATTGATGATCGCTTTCGCTCATGTAGTCAATCTCAGATTATCTAGAGCAATATTGGTTAATCCCTAGGTTTCGTTCTTTTCATTTCAATTTTTCAGTGTAATCATTAAGGATAACCACCCAGATATTTTATTTTTTATCCTTTTTGCGAAATTATTACATAGGCATATCTATAATTTTAAAATATCATTTTCAAAGCGGCTTTATTTCTTGTTCTCACTATTTTTCTTTTGCGAATCAATTAGTAACAGTAACATAACATAAGAAACAAACGAATTCTTAAAAATCTAATTTGGGAAACACCCTTAAAAACCATATATAGTCATTTTTAAAATACCATCCTTTTTTAAGCTAGAATATGTATGGTTGTTATGTTCTAATAAATCTATGTCATATTTTTTATCAAATCCATCAACTTTTAAGCAACATTTTTGGAGTTTATTAATCATAACCGAACAAAATGAATTTCCTTTGGTATGAATTCTATATTTGAATTATTTGACAGGAAAATCTTGTTTCAGCATCATTGAAAATAAATAAAAACGATGTTTAATACTTATTTGGAACTTGGCATCAATCACATCCTAGACATAGAAGGATACGATCACATTTTATTTATCATTGCCTTGTGTGCAGTTTTTGGAATTAAAGATTGGAAAAAAATTTTAATCCTTGCTACTGCTTTTACAATTGGCCATTCTATTACCTTGGCGATGGCAGCGTTGGATATGGTCAAATTTCCAGCAAAAGTGATAGAGGTTTTAATACCAGTCACAATCATCATCACCGCAATTACCAACATTCTCAGATCTTCCAGAAAGGAAGGTGAAGATTTCCCTAAGTGGAATTATTATTTGCCGCTCTTTTTTGGCCTTATACACGGATTGGGTTTTTCCACTTTTTTTAGAGCACTCATGGGCAAATCTTCTGAAGTTATATTGCCTCTTTTTGCTTTCAATGTCGGAGTAGAGTTGGGCCAGATTGTCATCATTGCCATAACTATGGTGCTTTCATTTCTATTGGTAAATCTTGCGGGTTTAAAAAGAAACTATTGGAATTTGGCAGTTTCTATTTTGGCAATTGTAGTTTCCTGTTATTTAATTTATGAAAAGATTTAAGCTAAGATAAAGTTATAAATCAGACAAAAAGAACTAAAGCTTTTGACTCTGCGTTTTGAAAGGAAGTCTGAGATTGATAATGTCATATTGAGTCTTGGTCTATAAACACAAATAAACAATCATGTTGAATCTGCTTTTTTTTATGGCTTTTACTTACGTACACCCCATACATGTGTCCGTTTGTGACGTTATTCAAAAAAATGATAAAGTAGAATTTACCTTCAAAATATTCTTTGATGATTTACAAACTTCAATGGGTTTGACACCAGGTGAAGAGCTCCCTTCAAAGTATTCTGGCTCCGATCAACTCATCAATGACTTCATTCTCAAAAATGTTAAGGTGGTTGTAAATGGTAAGGTAGCTAAATTAAAATATAAGGAAAGTTACAGCGCACCACCAGCAATCTGGACGGAAATGGAACTAGAAGGTGTGCAAGCTGGAGATATAAAAACCATGGAAATATTTAATGACATCATGGTATCACTCTACCGTGACCAAACCAACATCATCAATGTTGCAATAAAAAATACAAAGAAAAATTTCTCCTTGGGTAAAAATGATCGTTCTGCTAAGTTGGTGTTTTGACCACTTTTCTAACTTTTGGAGCTCTGTCCGCATAAATTAACCGTTTTTTATACTTTTTTATGATCCATGTCTAGGTTCTAAATCGTAATTTTGCGCCCAATATGGCAACACCTTACACAGTCGCTTTTCATACATTGGGTTGTAAGCTCAATTTTTCAGAAACATCTTCCATCAGAAGACAGTTTGAAGACCATGGTTTTCAAACCATTGATTTTGAGGAAGGTGCAGATATTTATGTACTCAATACTTGTTCTGTCACTGATTTTGCAGATAAAAAGTGTCGGTACGAAGTTCGTCGAGCACTAAAGTATTCTCCAGATGCTCGTGTCATAGTTGTTGGTTGTTATGCCCAGTTGAAGCCAGAAGAAATTGCCGATATTCCTGGAGTTGACTTAGTGCTTGGGGCGGCTGAAAAGTTTAACATCGTTTCATACATAGATGAACTGGCAAAGGCTCCTGGAAAAGGCATGGTCAAAGCGGGTGCTATCTCTACCGTCAATCATTTTGTGGATTCTTTTTCATTTGGTGATCGTACCAGATCTTTTCTCAAAGTTCAAGATGGCTGCGATTATAAATGTACTTTTTGCACCATTCCCCAAGCCCGAGGAAAAAGCCGAAGCGATACAGTCGAAAACGTTTTGCTCAATGTTGCCAAGATTGCAGAAGCAGGTGTGAAAGAAATTGTGCTCACGGGTGTAAATCTGGGCGATTTTGGAAATGGAACAGAAGTAATCGAAGGTACTAAGCCCAAAAAAGAGGCATTGTTTTTTGACTTAGTAAAGGAATTGGATAAATCTGCGGGTATAGAGAGATTTAGAATTTCATCTATAGAACCAAATTTGTTGACAGACGAGATTATTGAATTTGTTGCCCAATCTCGAGTTTTTGTACCACATTTCCACATTCCATTGCAGAGTGGTTCAGATAAAATCCTGAAACTCATGCGAAGGCGATATACGAGAGATTTATATAAAGCCAGAATCGAAAAAATCAAATCGGTAATTCCTCATTGTTGTATAGGTGTGGATGTTATTGTAGGTTTTCCGGGAGAAAGTGAAGCAGATTTTATGGAGACCTATGATTTTATCAATGGTCTTGACGTCTCCTATTTACACGTTTTTACCTATTCTGAACGTGCCAATACTTTAGCTGTGGAGTTGGAGGGAACGGTTGACATGAGCGTGAGAAGAAATAGGAATGAGCGCTTGCGTATCCTATCAGAAAAGAAAAGAGCTCATTTTTATCAACAGTTTGAAGGAGATATCAGACCTGTCTTATTTGAACATTCCAAAGAAGCAAACTGCATGAGTGGTTATACTGATAATTATATCAAAGTCAATTTACCATTGCAAGAGTCATTGATCAATCAAATAGAAGAAGTGAAAATTGGTCAATTCTTGGGTGGTGAATCGGTCAATGCCACGCTTACTGCCGTACTAGTTTGATTTAATCTTGCGTAAAGCTTCAATTTCAAGCTCCAATTTTTCAATATTTTGCTGGTGTTTTTGGTTTTTAATTGGATCACTTCCCATCATTCTGTGATTTTTCATTTGAACTAAATTTTCATACTTTTTGGCAATTTCAAGCGTCTTTTTTGTGAAATAAACCGTCGTAAATTTTTCCCAGATATAGTTAATCGCAAAACTTGAAGGATGCAAAAGGTCATTGGCATAAAATCGATAATCACGCAGGTCATCCATCATCAATTCATATGCAGGAAAATAGAAAACATTGGGCTGGGTCAATTGGTGAATTGACTCAATCAAAATGGCTTTGCTTCTAGCGTTTTCAATGATTCCATCCTTGATATGCCTTACTGGACTCACCGTAAAAATAATTTTAATGTCTGGATAAATCAAGGTAAGTTGATCTACAGTTTCCTTCATGCATTTTTTATTCTCTTCTACCGACAGTAATTTTTTGGTAAAGAGTTGTTGGGGCATTTTATGGCAATTTGCAACAATATTGTTAGTGGCCACATGTTCGTAAACCCATGAAGTACCTAACGACACAAAACAATGAGTCAATGGCTTTGGGTCAGCACGAAAATGTGAAATAACTTCTTCCAATTGTTTCATGACCATTTCTTCTTGAGAATGATTAAAAGTGGAATGGGCATCAAAGTGGAAGGCATAGTCCTCCGCGCTATTGCGACCTAACAATATATTGGAAAACATTTGCCTTTTCAGTAAGGTGGAAATTTGAACGTTGATGGAATGGCTATTGAATACCGTGCCAAAGGGATTTACCTGTACATTTAAACCGGCTGCTTGTAATTGTGCACCAATATTATCTGAAAAACAGGACCCGATCATCAATATTCTTGACTGATGATTTATGTCAACCTCTGACTTAGTAACTTTCAACTCTGTTCTGAAATCCATGATGCATCAAACTGGGTAGTTCACAAATATAATGCCTTTACAGACCTAGGCTTTAGAATTGTTGGTGAATAAATCTTATTTTAGCACGTTCAAAGCAAGAACCAAGGAGCTAGGATGTCTTTCATCAAAAATTTATTTTCCAAAGAAGAAATTTTCCACCTTCCGGAACTGCGTTTTGGTAGATTCAGTGATCACCATAGCACAGAAATAAAATCGCATCTTTGGGATGAGGCAGTACTTCATTTTGAAAAAAAAGCATATATCAAAAGCTATGCTTGTATGCTTGAATATCTTTGTATTGAGAAAGAAAACAATGTAAAATTTACTGAAAAATTAAATCTCAGGCTCAAGTTTGAAATCATTCATGGTTCCAAGGTCATCTCGGGCATTGCCAATCAAGATGGTTTTTACGCATCCGCAAAACTGGTGAAACTGACGCAATATGATGAGCAACTTTTTGAGTCACTTCTAAAAGAAAATTATCATCTTAGGTATACAAAGTTTGCCCTTGATGAGGAAGACCACCTCATTCTTATTTTTTTTACGGCACACGTCAATGCCAGCCCACAATTTTTGTATCGGGGCCTGAGAGAACTTGCACTACTAAGTGATACAAGAGACGACATCATCATCGCCGATTATGATTTTGCAATTCCTGTCAATATGGAAGTAATTCGCAAAGCATCCAAAGTAGAGCTGGATTTAAAGTTCAATTACTTCAACGACATCCTTCAAGAGGTAAAAAATATTTTTGACGTTGAAAAATTATCTAAAAAAGACCACCCTGGCATTTATGCTTATGTCTTACTAGCCGCAGTTTTCAAGCTAGATTATTTAGTTAAGCCAGAAGGGAAAATCCTGGAGACCATTATAGAAGTACATCGTATTTTTTATCACACCCCATTCCTCATTGATAAAAAAATTGAGTTGATGTATCAGCAATTTCTGCGATTGACAGATTACGACCGTAAAAGATTTGAGATTGAAATTTATGATACTATTTCTACCTTTGGCATACTCCAGCATTGCAACAGGGAAAAAATCATAGACATATTATACGGTGAATTGCATCAAGCTGAGTGGTATATAACAAATGGCTATCCTGAACAGGCAAAGGCCATTACAGATTATGCTGTAGGATATTTATTGTACTCTTTTGAAATTTCCGAAGAATTCAGACCCTGGTTGCACCTTTATTATGAAATCACTGAGCATCGATTTTTCTCCAAAATGGGATTTAAATTCAAATCATCTGATGGAGTTTCGTTGAAGAAAAAAACCATATTAAAGCGTATCGATGAAATAAAAAATACATTGCCCAAAACAGAAAATGAATTTCAAAAGTCGGTAAACCTGAAATATGAAAGTGTAGAAGAATTTGCATTTTCTTACCTTTCGTGTATTGTAAAAAATAAGAAATGACCCCAAGCAAAACGGACAATACACAACAAAACACTTATGCAAGTTCAATTATAGAAGTAATTGAGAAGACATTGAGTTTGCTGCATTATGATGCCGAAAAATGTAAAAAGGCCCACAATGTTTGGGAATTATCCCATGAAAGTGCCACCATCGAAATTGTTTTTCATAGAAAGAAAGGCATCATCTACGGAGATGCATTTTTGGCGGCACTGCCTACGAAAGACAGAAAATTACTTTACGAATATCTACTTAGGCAAAACCTTCATGTCCAAGGACTTACAATGAGTATCAGAGATAATAAAATTCTGATTTCATTCATGACAACAGACCAAGATTTATCTGTAGACCACTTGAAAAAATTGATTTCCAAACTATTGATAGAGGCCAATAAGTTTGATAATATATTGGTTGAACAATATGGAGCTTTTTGGCCCGACCAAAAACAGTAGAGTTTGACTCATTATTTCTATTATAATATCACCATTTGAAAATGGTATCTTTGCGCATTTTTACGATAAATGCACTTTTTTAAATGGCAAAGTTTAAAGCAAAGAAGGTAGAAAATATAGAAATCACAGGCATTGCTGATCAAGGAATGTCCGTTGGTCGCACTCCAGAAGGAGAGGTGATTTTCGTATTTGGAGCAGTTCCCGGAGACATCGTT
>ENA-UOWO01004285-UOWO01004285.1-activated-sludge-metagenome-genome-assembly--contig:-NODE-4285-length-15835-cov-8.275285_pt1 | contig 15835 bp, 14 predicted proteins | sample MGYA00238148_ERZ761564 | MGnify/ENA primary metagenome ERZ761564 (study PRJEB28885, sample SAMN05720194) | activated sludge metagenome | isolation source: Anaerobic digester | place: USA...
ACCTCACGCCCTCCGCCTCCCCGGCTCCACCGGCATCCGAAGGGGCGATGATCGAGACCATGTGCTCCTTTGCAAGGCTCTTCGCCTCTTTCTCGAATATCCGCCCATCATTGGGCCGATGGGTAGTGGTGAGCATGCAGATGCGCATAGGTCGGGGGCTCTGGCTTCCCCGCCCGTAACCTTCCGGGTACAAACGAGGGGGGCCGGCCAGCCCCCATTATATAATAATGCATTTATAGTTTACTGTAGATGAATAGCTCCAGCAGAACAGGAGCATCTAAAAAATAGATAAGACCCCCAGAACATCTGCAAGGATGGTGATGTACCTGGTCCGGGGGGTTTTTATGCAGATTCCCGTTCTCTCTGCCGGCGCTGGTTGAAGTGCTCCGTTCACGATTACAGTGTCGTGATAACCCGTCGGATCTCTTGCCCCCTGTGCTCCGCAGAGAAGATCTCACATGCCCTTTCCCGTGCAGCAGGCCCCATGCCGGAGGGGAGGGCTCTTGAGATAGCATCGGCGGTCGCCCGGGTATCTCCGTATGGCACCACAAACCCCACATCACCCACCACCTCCGGGAGAGCCCCCCTATCCGTTACCACTGGGACGCATTCGCAGGACATCGCCTCGGCGAGTGCCATCCCAAACGACTCGCGATAGGAGAGCTGGCAGTAGACCTTTGCGCGGCGGTACCAGTTGAGGAGTTCATCCGGGGAAGAAGGCTGGACAAATTTGACATTCCGGGGTGCATCCTGCTTTAAATCTTTGAGAACATTGTCAAGAGCCCCTCCAAGGAGAACAAACCGCACCTCCGGAAGCTGCCGGGCTGCGTTGATGAAGGTATCAAGCCCTTTCACCCTGATGTTCTCCGTGCTGACAAAGCACACGGTGAGGGCGACATCCTCTTTTTCGCCCTCAGGCGAAAATACCGAGGTATCGATGCCATTGTAGATCATCTCGATCCGACGGGGTTGGGCGACCGCGAGGATCTCCCCCTTGCTGAACTCAGAGACCGCCAGGATACAATCGGCATGCTCTATAATGTAGTGTACTCGTTTAGCCAGCTCAGGGTCCAGGATCGCGCCGTATCCGATCCCGGGCTCATTTGCCACCTCATAGCCCCCTATAACAACCACCGATTTCTTCCCGAGCAGCCTCGATGCCATGACCGCGAGGTAAGAATGGTTATGGGCAAACCACGAGAACGTTATATCGGTTCGGAGAACCCCGAAGAAGATCGCAAATCCAAGAGACAACCTCTGCACCAGACTCCCGGCCGGGCCGCCCCCGGTGATGACCTCCCTGACCGGATAGTCCACCTGGAGCATGCGCAGGTCTCCTTCTACGAAGGAGGAAAGGCTGCTTGTGAGGAACAGGATCTTCGGTCGATACATCGAACACCTCTCTACCCGGCCCGAGCATCCTGGTACCCGGTGAGGATCTCCCTGATCCGGAGGCTGGCGTCTCCCTCGCCAAATATTCTCTTCTGCAGGAACCCAGGTGAAAATTGCCGAATTACATCAACAATTCCTTCCCGCTCCGCCCCCACCAGCACGTTCCACCCGGCTTCGACCGTCTCGACCCACTCGGTGTTCTCCCGGAGGGTGATGCAGGGCACGCCGAGCATATATGCCTCCTTCTGGACCCCGCCCGAGTCGGTGAGGATCTTCTTCGCATGCGCCATCAGGCGGAGCATATCGAGGTAGCCGAGCGGTTCGGTGATCCGGATGTTCTCCGGCATCGCCGCGAGGAGACCGTATCCCAGAAGGAACTTCCGCGTCCGGGGGTGGACCGGGAAGACCACCGGCACCCCGGCCTCCCCGAGGGCGCCGATGATGGCGGCCATGTTCTCCCGGCTATCGGTATTCGACGGCCGATGAACGGTGACGACGAGGTACTCCCCCGGCCGGACCCCGGCATCCTCGAGGATCCGGGAGCGCTCCTCCGCAATAGTTCGGTTGTGGTTCATCGCGTCGACCATCACGTCCCCGACGAGGAAGACGCCCTCCGTGACCCCTTCGGCGGCAAGGTTTCGCACAGCCGTCGCCGTCGGGCAGAAGAGGATGTCCGATGCGTGATCCGTAAGCACCCGGTTCACCTCTTCGGGCATCCGGCGATCGAAACTCCGGAGCCCCGCCTCGACGTGCGCCACCGGCACGTGCATCTTTGCCGCCGCAAGAGCGCCGGCAAGCGTCGAGTTCGTGTCCCCGTAGACTAAAACGATCTCGGGCTCCTCCTTCTCGAGGACATCCTCGATCGCCCCGAGCATCGCCCCGGTCTGGCGGCCGTGCGCCCCCGAGCCGATGCCGAGGTTGTAGTCGGGCTCCGGGATAGCGAGCTCCTCGAAGAAGACCGCAGACATTCCGTGGTCGTAATGCTGGCCCGTGTGAACGAGGATCTCCTCGTGCTCCTTCCGGAGCTCGCGCGAGACGGGAGCGCACTTGATGAACTGTGGCCGGGCGCCGACGATCGATACGATCTTCATGGTTACCGCCGGACCGGGTGGCTGTTTTTATCGCCCCGACCGATGCCCTTGTAGACGAACCCCGCCCGGATGAACGCATCCGGGTCGACGACGTTTCTGCCGTCGACGATGACCGGGTGCTCCCGTCCCGAGAGCTCCTTCACCCGCGCCGGGTCGAGAGCGGTATAGTGGTGATGCGCCGTGAAGACGACGACGACATCCGCCCCCGCGAGCGTTCCCGCAAGGTCGTGCGAGACCTCAAGGCCCGGGTAGCCGTTCACGAACGGGTCGTGAACCCGGACCTCTGCACCCGCTTCCTCCATCGCCGCGAGGTAAGGCTCCGCCGGCGTGTTCCTGGTGTCGTCCGAGTTCTGGATGAACGCCCACCCGAGGAGCGCGACCGTCGTGCCCTCCGGAGACTTTCCGGCTCGCCTGAGCCCCTCGATGGTCAGGTGGACCATGTGCCGGGGCATGAACTCGTTGAGCTTGCGCGCGACGCCGAAGATCGACTCCGCCCCGTGCGGGTACCAGAGGTCGCCACGCCCGAGGACCTGCGCGCCACGCTCCAGGTGCCAGGAGTCTTTCGTGAGGCAGTGGCCGCCGACCCCGGCACCCGGCCAGAGAATCGCCCGGGTGATCCCCTCGCCCTTCAAGGAGTCGATCCCCGCCCGGACGTCGTAGACATTGACGCCCATCGCCTCGCAGTGCAGTGCGAGCTGATTCGCGGCCGCGATCTGGAGGTCGCGGAAGGCGTTCTCGGCGGTCTTCGTCACCTCCGCCGCGGTCGCGGTCATGGGGATGATCTCTCCTGTCGTGAGGACCGGCCGGTAGAGCTCGACCGCGCGCGCCGTGCTGACGTCGTCGATCCCGCCGACGATCCGGTCGTGCTCGCGGATGTTCCGGAGGAGCCGCCCGACCATCACCCGTTCGGGGGCGTGAGCGAGGCAGAAGTCCTCGCCGGCGACGAGCCCCGACTCCGATTCGAGTATCTCACGGGCCATCCCGGCAGTCGTCCCCGGGGTAACGGTCGACTCGAGGACCACGAGCGTGCCCTCTGAGAGGTGCCTTCCCACCGCGCGGAGCCCCTCGTTCAGGGCCGAGAAATCAGGAATCAGATCTTTTGGGTCGAGAAACGGCGTCTGGATGGCGAGAGTCACCGCATCGCACCCTGCGATCTCCGAGAAATCCGACGTGCACCGGAACTTCCCCGCGTTGACGACCTTCCCGAGCAACTCCTCGAGCCCCGGTTCTTCACCCTTGAGCGGCGACTCGCCGCGGTTGAGCATCTCTATCTTGTAGCCCGAAGACGCAGAGGCGCGCTGGAACCCGAGGACCGACTCGAACTCCGGCGCATCCGCAAAGAGGACCGCGGCGGGGATACCGACGTAGCCCATCCCGACGACACCGATCTTTCTGATCGGGCCCCTGGCATCGACGATCGATTGTAACGTATTGCTCATAAAAACCCTCACGCCGTAAAACACCGCGCGACGTCCTCGCAGATCTCCATATTCAGCAGCGCCTGCGCGGGACTGACCGGGAACTCCCGGTTGCGCGCCACGCAGTCGAGGAACGTCGAGAGTTCGAGTTTCAGCGGCTCCTGTTTGTTCACGAGCACCTTCTCGATGATGTTCTCCTGGACGTAACGCTCGTTCTCTACCGAATACTGTCCGGGTTTTCTATGGATGTAGATCTCCTGGGCCATGAAGTCCCCCTCGACGGTGAACTCCTCCTCCTCGATGTAGATCATGCGGATCTTCTTGGATGATTTCCTGCTTGCCGAGAGGTAGACCGGGGTTCCCCCAAAAGAGAAGAGGGCGCTACACACATCCTGGTTGCCGCTGCCGGCAAGGCGATATGCCCCGTCCGGGAGGAGGACGTTTCTCATGATATCCACATCGTGGATCATCAGGTCCTCGACGACCGAAGAGCCGCTCACCCGGGAAGAGGCCGGGTTGTGCCGCTTCATCTCGATATAGAGGGGGTCGCGGACGATCTTCTTGATCTCGGGAACGATCGGGTTGAACCGCTCGATGTGCCCGACGCCGGCGGCGAAGCCATCCGGGATCTTCGCAATAAGCCTCCGCGTCTCTTCCGCCGTCGCGCATATGGGTTTCTCGACGAGGAACGGCACCCCGGCACCGATGACCGTCTCTGCAACCCCGAAGTGATAGGGCGTCGGGACACAGATGCTCACCACATCCACAGATCGAAGGAGATCCTCGAGAGACGGGGAGGCTGCTGCCTCGAAAGCTCCGGCAAGGTCGCGAGTCGCCTTCTCATTGAGGTCGTACAGATAGAGTGAGTCTACCGCTTTCAATTCCGAATAGACACGGGCATGGTTTCTGCCCATCATCCCGACACCGATTACCCCTGCATCCAAATTATCACCGCCGACGGTATTGCCACGTATGCTCATCCGGGAATCCCGGATGGTAATAATACTACACATTGGCATCGCTCTCTCATGACGTTATCGTGGAGAGGTATCCCCTCGCTCCGGAATGCCGGGGTCCACAGGATCACGACCGCCTCTCCTGCTCCGGTTCAAAATGAATAAGGTTCTTCACGGCCAAACCAATGCTCGTGTTTCGGCCCTCCCGGTATCTTGCCCGTGTCATGCGCGTGGACCCTGTCCAGCGCCAGAGCCTCATCAGCTTCGGTTCAACGATCGGGCTTACTGCGATCGGATTTCTTTCCACGATGTTCTTCACCCATACCGTCGGTCTATCTATCCTGGGCGCATATTTTCTCTTTGTCGCCTACTTCAGCGTCTTCAACCTGATCGGGGACGGCGGGTTTGGGGGCGCCGCAGTGAAGCGGATCAGCGAAGGAGAGGACCAGAACGCCTACTTCACCGCGTTTACCCTTCTCCGGGTGGTGTTGACGGTCGTTTCGGTGGGTTTTCTCCTCATTGCACAGCCGTACCTCGTCAAACTCACCTCGGCAGGAGTCTTCCCCTGGCTGATACTCGCTCTGGTCGTCAGCACCTTCACGAACATCGCCTCAAACAGCGTTTACGGGAGAGGAATGGTCGGCGTCAACCAGATCGGCAGCCTGATCGACACCCTGGCCCGGATACTCGTCCAGGTCGCCGCGGTCGTCCTCGGCTACGGGGTTGCCGGCCTCGCCGGCGGGTTCGTTGCAGGCATCCTGGCTTCAGGGCTCTTCAACCTCCGTTTCCTCGACCTCTCCCCGGCCCCGTTTCGCCGGTCGCACCTCAAGAGCCTCTTTGCCTTCTCGGTCTGGACGTTCCTCAGCTCGAGCGGCTACCTTGTCTTTTCGTATGCCGACACCATCATGATCGGTCACTTCATGACCGATGCCGACGTCGGCGTCTATCGCGTAGCGCTCCAGCTCACGTCGATCGCGACGTTCGTCACCGTTGCGCTCCATACCACCCTCTATCCTAAGGTCAGTTACTGGGGAAAACAGGGCGACCTCTCCTCAGTAGAGCGCGCGCTCGCCCGTGCCTTCACCTACTCGCTCCTGCTCGCGGTCCCGGTCGTTGCCGGGGGCTGGCTCCTCGGGGAGCGTCTCCTCTACTTCTTCTACACGGCATCGGCCACCGCCGGGGCGGGAGCGCTCGCGATCCTCCTGCTCGTCCAGGTGGCCCATGTCTTCATGTTCCTCCAGACGATGTGCTTAAACGCTCTCGACCGACCGCGCGACTCGTTCCGGGTGACTGCGATCGCGGTTGCCGCAAACATCGGGCTAAACCTTCTCCTCATACCGGCATACGGCATCGTCGGGGCGTCGGCGGCGACGCTCGTCACCATGATACTGAATGCCGTACTCGCCCATCGCGCCCTCTCCCGGAGCATCCGTATCCGGATAGAACCCCGGGCCGTGGGTCATATCGTCCTTGCCGCACTCGTCATGGCGGCCGTCGTCGTGGTCTGCACGTTCATCATCCCGCTCTCGAACGTCTTTGTCACCCTCGGAGCGGTCGGACTCGGCGGACTGGTCTACATCCTGGCCCTCCTCAGGCTGGATGAGGGTATCCACGACGAGCTGAAGGATCTTGCCGGACAACTCGGCATCCCCTGGCCAGGTGTGCTCTGAGGGCCGGCGGGGCACTCTGCCGGCTGGGAATCCCGGGGCGAGGTGAGGCGGCGGTGCATCCGCTCCCGGTTGCCGGGTGCCCGCCTCCTCCCCGTTCCAGGATGCCTCCTGCAGGAAGGCGGTCCGGGTACCGGTCGGATAGTCAGGAATCGATGGGGCAGTCGACTTGAAATAATAGGCGCGGCAACATGGGCCACACGTGATGAAGAAAGAGATCCGCGAACTGGAGCACGAAGAGTTCCCGCTTGCGGAGAAGGTCTGGACACACTACCGCGACCAGAAGGCGGACCCGCGCCGGGAGAGGATCTTCGGTGTCTTTGTCGACGGTGCCCTGGCGGCGACGGCCCGCTGCACCCGGCACCCGGGCGGCCTCGAGATGGACTGCGTCTTCACGCTCGACGAATATCGTGGAGGCGGGTATGCACGGGAGGCCGTAGAGATGCTCCTCGACGAATGCGGCTCCGAAACGATCTACATCCACTCGACCCTCCCCCTGGTCGGGTTCTACGGGAAACTCGGGTTTGTGCCCATCCCGGAGGCGAGCCTGCCGGCGAGCATCAAAGAGCGGTTCGTCTTCTGCTTCGGGGAGATGGCGGGGTGCAACGTCGCCCCCATGATGCGCAACCCCCCGAGCGGGTAACCCCGCTCTCCTGCTTACCGCGCGGCGGCCGGCCGGGGAACGTATCCGCCGCCGGACCCCCCTCCCGGTCAGGACGACGGTAAACCTGATGTGCGATGAGGCCCGACAGGCCGGATCGTTCGGTATGGCAAACATCGATTACGTCGTCCTGACCTGGAACAGCGCTGCAACGCTGGAACTCACGCTCTCTTCGATCCGGAACTACGGGCGACCGAACCGGATCATCGTCGTCGATAAACACTCGACGGATCGGACCACGGCGATCGCCGGGGAGTACGGCTGTGATATCATATCGTCGGGTGCATGCCTCGGGGCCGCAAGAAGGCTCGGGGCGCGCGAAGCCCGAGCCGATCTCGTCGCCTTTGTCGACTCCGACGTGGAGCTTCTCCCGGAGTGGGAAGAGGTCCTGCGGGCCTCTGTCGATGGGCGCTACCCCGATGCAGGGGTGATCGGTGCGCTCTACAATGACGGCTATCTCCGCCCGATAACCGACCCGGTCTCGTTCCTCGGGGGCAACGGTGCGTTCGGCTGTTCGGTGACGCGCCGGCGGTGCGTGCTCGCATGCACGGCACTTGATGGCCTATCGAGCGGCGAGGATGCGTTTTATGCTGAATTCCTGGCCGAAAAGGGCCTGGGGTGGTATATCCTGCCCATCTATGTCAACCATCACCGGGAGCTCGGGAATGTCCCTGAGGCGCTGAGGTGGCGGTGGCTGGGTGCCGGCCTTCGCCGGCGGAGAGGGTTCCGGGCCTCGGTGTGCAAATCCATCCTCGGCGGCGCAGTCACCGGGCTCCGGGTAAACGGTCTTGACGTCTCCTACCGGGAGAACCTTACCCTGCGGTTGAACTACTTCGTCGGCTACATGCTCCCCGGAAAGTACTTCGAGGTCGAGAGGAAGGAGAGACGGCCATGATAGGTTCCCGCTAATGCTCGATCTTCTTGATATGCTCGATGGCGTTCTCCGCGAGTTTCTCCCTCCCCTGCAGTTCGGCGACGTCCCGTATCGCCTCGAGCATGTGAACGGAGTCTTCGAGGAAACTCAGGATATCGGCAGGGTAGAGGTCGATCCCGTATTCGTCGAGGAGATGGGCGCCGATCTGGCGATGATCGAGCCCCATCTCCCGGAACTCGATGATGGCGAGGGTGAACTTCCGCTCCGGGCACCCGCAGAAGGGGGCGTTTTTACACTTGCAGTCCATGAAATCGCGGAAAAAAGCAAGGAGCTGCTCCTGCATCCGGCGGTCGAGGTGCTCGAAGTTGATCGCCTTCCCGAGCGATTCGAGGAATGCGCCCGAGAAGACATGGTCCGGCAGCCGGAATCCTGCCGCCCGCTCCAGCTTCCGCGCCGCCCGGAACCGGGCCTTATCCGCGATCACGACGCCTCGCCGGGCTCCTCGTCGAACTTCGCGAGAGACTTCATGGCGTTGCTCATGGTCTCGATCTCGATGAGCCATTCGTCGAAGAGGCCGGGGTTCTCCGCATCGTCCTTGATGTACTTCGCGCAACAGGTGGCGCCATCGACAACGGCGGCGCCGATATTTGCCGCAACCTCAAGAGCTTCCTCGAAGTTCTCCTCATCGATGCCCCGGCCTTTCTTCACGAGCGCCTTGATGTCTTTATCGAATTCGCCCTCGATATACTTCCGGCAGGCGGTGAAGAGTACGAGCAGGGAGAGCTGGAGCGACCCGATGATATCCTCGAGTTCTCCCTCGGGAAGCCCCGTCATGACGATCAGTTCCACGTCGTCGAGCTTCGCGATGGCCTCCTCCTTCGTGAACCGGTCGTTCTGGTAGAGGCGGATGATCTTCAAGACCGAGAGGGTGATATCTTCGGTGAAACTGTAGAGCATCTGCTCGCCTTCGGAGACGTCTTCGCCTTCGGCGGGCTCGAAGTCAGCACCCTCCAGTGTCTTGATCCAGTTGTCCCAGCGCTCCTGATTGTAAAAAATATAGAAGAGTTTCATGGGTTCTGCCTGTTTGGCTTTCGCTTTCTTCGCCATATCAGTACACATTCGGAGTGCCTCTTTTAAAAATCATTTGCTCTCTGTGCCGAAAGCCCGAATTGCCGCGATTCGCGAACCTTCATGTAGGCCCGGCGAGCATAAGCTGAGCAGATGACACACGATGCGGATCTCGCGCTGCTCCTGAAATCCTGCGAACCCATTGCGATCGCCCTCTCCGGGGGAACAGACAGTTCGGTCCTGCTGGCCTATGCCCGGCGGCACGGCATCCGGGCGATCGCTATCAGCGTCGATACCGGCCTTACCCCCCCGGGGGAACTCGAGGCGGCGCGGGTTCTCTCGGAGCGTCTCGGCATCTCGCACATCGTTATACCGCTCGATGCGCTCGATATCCCTGCGGTCCGGGAGAACCGGCCGGACCGGTGCTACGCCTGCAAGAGGGCGATGATGGAGGCGGTCGTCCGCGAGGCAGAGCGGCGCGGATGCCGGGCGGTGGTCGACGGGACCCACGCCGACGACCGATCCGCCGCAAGGCCCGGTATGCGGGCACTCGCCGAACTCGGGATAAGGAGCCCGTTTGCGGAGTGCGACATAGGAAAGAAGGATATCGAGGCCCTTGCGGCAGACCTCGGGGTGCCCGTCCGCCCACCGTCCGCATGTCTTGCGACGCGCATCCCCGCCGGCGATGCGGTCACCCGTGAGTGCCTCGCGCTCGTCGCGGCTGCGGAAGCTCTCATCGCGAAAGAGATCCCCGGGACCATACGGGTCCGGTGCATCGGGGAGGGCGCCCGGGCCTCCATCGAGGCCGATCTCGCATACCATGATAGGCTGGAAGAACTGCTCGATGCGGTAAGGAACCTCGGGTTTGAGGATGCGGTCATCGCCTCCGGAGGCTACCGCGAGGGAGGTGCGGACGCATGGAAGCGGTGATGATCAGGTACGGCGAGATATTCCTCAAGAGCGAGACGGTGAAACGGCGGTTCATATCCATCATGACGGAGAACATCCGGCTCGCGCTGGAGGCAAAAGGGCTCTCCCACCGCATCGAAACGCCCCGGGGGCGGATCCTGATCTTCGGCGACGAACCCCGGCGCATCGCCGCGGCCGTCGCCGGAACCTTCGGGGTGGTGAGCGCGAGCGTCTGCACGATGACCTCTTCCGATATCGATACTATCGCGGCCGTAGCCGTAGAGCACGCAGGACGGCACCTCCGGCCGGGGATGTCGTTTGCGGTCAGGGCACGCCGGTCGGGCGTCGAGGGGTTCAACAGCCAGGAACTTGCGGCGGCGGTCGGCTCGGCCATCCTCGACCGGGTGCCGGAGGCCACGGTGGACCTCTCGACGCCCGATTACGAGGTCTTCGTGGAGGCCCGGGAGTTCGGCGGCCTCGTCTACGATGAGAGGCTCAAGGGGCCGGGAGGGCTCCCCTACGGGACACAGGGGGAGGTGATGGCCCTGCTCTCGGAAGGGATCGATTCGCCCGTTGCATCGTGGCTGATGATGCGCCGGGGGTGCCGGGTGGTGCACATCCACATGCACGGCGGACGGTTCGGCGGAACGGACGGGGAAGAGACGGTTCTCCGGCACCACGCCCGGCTCTCGGCCTGGGTTCCGGGGCATCCTCTCGACCTCCTCGTCGTGGACATGGAGCCGTTCTTTGAGGTCATCATCGCCTTAAAAGAGCCCCGTTACCGGTGTATCCTCTGCAAGCGGTTCATGCTCAGGGTGGCAGGCATCCTTGCAGAAGAACGCGGCGCCTACGCGCTCGTCAACGGCGACAACCTGGGGCAGGTGGCGTCCCAGACGCTCGCGAACATGGCGGTTATCGCCCCGGCGGCATCGGTGACGGTGCTCCGGCCGCTGATCGGGTTTGATAAGGAGGAGATCGTCGAACGCGCCCGCGCCATCGGGACGTTTGAGGCCCGGGCGGGGAGCACCGGGTGCACGGTCGCCCCCCGTTACCCCTCGACGGCGGCACCTGCAACGACGATCGTCGATATCGAGGAGAAGATCGGCGCGAAAGACCTCGCGGCCCGGGCGGCGGGGACGGTGCGGGTATATCGCGCGAAGAACGGGGAGATTGCGTAAGAATTTTTTCCACCCGAAAAAAAGGTTCGGGATCTTCAGACAATATTCAGCCCGTTCTCCCGGGCAACCGCGACAAACGACTCCCCGACGTGCCGGGTCTGCTTATCGGTCAGCCCGAAGGTATTGTACTTCCAGACCCGGGTCGAGCCGGGGATGACGCCGGTGATCCCGCGCTTTTTCAGGTCGCTTGAGAGGAAGAAGCCGCGTTTTTTATGCCGCTCGGCCACCGTGTCGAAGGATTCGCGGGTGTCTATACGGGTCAGGGTGTGTTTTCTCGGGTAATCGGAGAGGACTTTCGTCCCCTCAATGGAGAGGAGGGCATCCGTGACCGCCTGTGAATGCGCAAGCTCGACATCCCAGCGCTTCACCCGCTCTTTGACATGGGGGAAGGAGGCCATCATACCGACGACGGTGACGCCCATCAGGGTGCAGCCCATCATCTCCACCTCCTTCATGCCGAACGTCCTGCCGGTCACGTCCCCTTTCGCCTGCGTCATCCGAAAGACTCGATCCGCGTGTTCGCTCGTCGTCGCGAGGAGCCCCGAGGGCGCCGGGGCGGCCATGCTCTTGTGGCCCGACCCGACGACGAAGTCGGCGCCGAGCGCTTTGCCGTCGACGGGCATGATCCCGACCGTGTAGGCCCCGTTGACGAGGACCGGGATGTCGTACTGGTGGGCGACCTTTATGATCCCCACGACGTCGTGGACGTTTCCGAACTGGTAGTCGACGTGGTCGACGAAGAGCAGCGGGGGTGTGCGCGAGAACTCACGGATCACCGCCTCGATCTTCTCTGCAGCGGCGTCAGGAGTGATATGATTCAACTCATTCTTCGGGATCTCGCGCGGGATCCCGCCCGCCGCCTCGACCGCCATGAACTCCGTATAGTGGGCAAGCGCCGTCACGATGACCGGGTCGCCCTTCGAGACAAGCGTGGAGGCGACCGCCTGGAACCCCCGGCGCGCTCCCGGCACCACCCGCACCGCATCCATGTTCAGCCATGCTGCGAGGTCCGCGTGGAACTGCGCGATGGGAGGGTTCCGGATGTAGTCGAGCCGGGGAGGGTTCCGGCAGTTATCGCAGACCGAGTAGCCGTCGCCGAACGATATTGCCGCCTTCATGGCATCGGCGGTGAGCCGCCCGCCCGCCTGGATGGGATCGATGTTGATGTACAGCTCCTCGATGTCGCGGGCATCGATATCGACTGCGCACTTCACCGCATCAGCTCCTCTTCGATGATGGCAATCTGCCGCTTCACCTTCTCGATGGAGGTTGCGGCACGCTTCTTCTGCGCTTCATCGAGGTCATGCTGCGGAGCGGTCTCCCGGAGCAGGAACCGGATGTCGGAGAGGATGAAGAGTGCCTGAAAAACTGCATCAACGGCTCTTTTTGACACGAGATCACCATACAAATATCATTGAGCATATATTAGGTTACGCGTATTCCGGGCATCGGCCCGGCATCGAACACTTTCACACCGCACGCAGCAGCCATTTATACCCGCAACACACGGAGATTAATTGGGCATGAAGATCGTTCATTTAGCAGACACGCATCTCGGGTTGTCGGCGTTCAACCGGGTCGATCCGGAAACCGGGATGAACCTGCGCGAACAGCTCATCTACGACAACTTCCTCGCCGCCGTCGATCGGGTCATCGCCATGCGCCCCGATGCGCTCGTCCATGCGGGCGACCTCTTCCACCAGGTCAAACCGAAGACCCGCGCCTACACGACGGCGCTCGACGCCCTCTCCCGCCTGCAGGATGCGGGAGTTCCGGTGCTCGTGGTCGCCGGCAACCACAGCATGGCAAAGACCCGTTACACGGCGTCCCCGTTCGAGGTGCTCGAGCGGGGCGGCTACGCTGCACGCGGTCTCTACGTCGCCCACCACAACCGTTACCGGCGGGTGGAACTAGGAGATACGGTCTTTCACCTCATACCGAACATGCTCGAGGCGGAAGGTTACCGGAGGGCGTTTGATGGACTCGAGTTCTCGCCCGGCACGAACGTCCTCGTCACCCACGGCCTTGCGAGCAACTTGAAAGACCGGCGGTTGCACACCGTCGCCGAGCACGAACTGGATGCGACGATCCTCTCCGACCGGTTCGACTACATAGCGCTCGGCCACTTCCACGGCCAGATAAAGGTCGCCGACAACGCCTGGTACAGCGGGTCGCTCGAATACTGTAACTACGGCGAGATCGCAGATACCAAAGGAGGCCTTACCGCGGACCTCTCGTCCGGAACGGTCACACATATCGACTTCCCGCACACCCCCATGATCAGCCTCGGTAAGATCAACTGCGACGGCCTCTCCGCCCGCGAGGTCATGGATGGGATCCTCGGCGCGGTTGACGGCGCAGGGGAGAAGACCCGCCGGGCGATCTGCCAGGTCACGCTTGACGGGATACGCCGCGAGACGCTCCGCGCGCTCGACCAGAAAACCCTCGCGGAGGTCCGGAGCCGGATGCTCGACCTCAAACTGCAGGTGTTCGCCGCCGACGATCCCTCCCGTATCTTTTATGGAAACTCGCTCGTCGGCCTCGACTACGTTGCCGAGTTCGAGCGTTTCGTCGAGAGAGAACACCTCGCCCCGGGCGACGAGGAGTACGTGAAGAAGACCGGGACGACGATCCTCCGCTCGGTCATCGCGCGGCATAAGGAGGGAGAGAATGCTGCTGAATAAACTTGCCATGCGCAACTTCAAGCGGTTCCGCAACCAGGAGATCGCCTTCCAGGACGGCATCACCGGGATCGTCGGGAACAACGGGACCGGCAAGAGCAGCATCGTCGCCGCCGTCCTCTTTGCCCTCTACGGCCTCCAGGGGACGGGGCTTGACGCGAACTACATCGTCAGTTCCTTTGCGGGCCCGCAGGACGTCTGCGAGGTCCGCCTGGACTTCGTGGCCGGCGGCAACGAATACGCCGTCGTCCGCAGGTTCAAGCGCCGCCCCTCCTCGACCCTCCACGAGGCAAACCTCTACCTGAACCAGAAGCTCCTCGCAAGCAGCGTCCAGAAGGTGGGGGAGGAGATGCAGCGGATCATCGGCATGGGTCCGGGTGACTTCCGAAACACCATCTATGCCGGGCAGAAGGAGCTCCTCGCCCTGATCGAGAGTCGGGCCGGGTCCCGGAAAGACTGGTTCATGCAGGTGCTCGGCATCGATTACCTCAGGAAGGACAGCATGGAGGACCTGAAGCGGATCGTCGATGCCCGGGAAGGGATCTCTCTGGAGCTCTCCGGGCGCCTCCGGGAGCTCGACGCCGCCTCCGTGCGCGACCGCCTTGCGGCGCTCCGCGCCGACCTTGCCCGTGCGGAGGAAGAGGCGGAGCGTGCCGGCGCCGTAGAGAAGAACGCCATCGCGGCGCTCGATAACGCCCGGGGGGAGCGTGACCGGCTGCTCTTTGTGCGCGATCGCTTCCTGCACCTTGCGCGGGAAAAAGAGGTGCTCGCAACCGATATCGCGCGGCTCCGCACCGAGTGCCGGGAGGCCGAGGAAGAGATCGCAGGACGCAGGAGACTGCAGGCCGACCTCGAAGCCCTTGCCCCGCTTGCCGGGCGCTACGAACCCCTGAAGGCGGAGCTTGCCGCGATGGCGGAGACGAAGGCTGCACGCGACCGCCTGAGCCTCGAGGCCGGCGCCGCGGGCGAGCAGGTGCGGGAGTACGACGAACGTCGCGCGCGCCTCGATGCCGGGCTCGCCACGCTTGCCCGGGACGAACAGACAGTTGCCGGGCTTTCCCGGGAGGTCGCGGAGTGGCAGGCCCTCCGCGGTCGTATCACGGCGATGAAGGCCCTTCAGCCGGAATACGATCGTCTCCGCGAAGACCTTGCCCGCATGGACGAGCGGTTCGTCCAGACAGAGCGCCGTGTCCAGGAGAACCGGAGGGAGATCGAGACGATCGAGGAGAAGAACCGGCATCTTCGTGCGCTCGAGACCGAGATCGGCGACTACGATGGTCTCCGGGCCCAGCAGGAGGTGTATCTCAGGGTTCTTGAGTACTCCCGGCAGGAAGAGCGGTGCCTGCAGGAGGTCCGCGCCGGGTCCGAGGAGATGAGCCATCTTGAGGGCGAGATCGCCGGGTATGCCCGGCAGCTCGCCGGGATGGCCGCCATCGAGGAGCGGATCGAGTCGGCGGCAAGCCGAAAGGAGTACCTGACCTCACGGATCAGCGCGTGCGCCGAACGCCAGGAAACGCTTCGTGAAGAGATCCGGCGGCTCGCCGGGCACCGGGCGGATATCCTCTCTGCGGGCCCGGAAGGAGCCTGCCCGACGTGCCGCCAGAGCCTCGGCGCTCACTACGAGGAGCTGGTCGAGAACCTCGCCGCCGCCACTGCATCGATGCAGGCGACGCTTGCAGACCTCGAGTACGAGCATGCGCGGGGGACCATCGAACACCAGTCCCTCGCCGCCGAGCTTGCCGACCTCCAGCAGCACCTCACCGTCTTCCGGCGCTTGAAAGAGCAGCACGCCCTCTCCTCGACCCGATACGAGCAGAGCGCAGGTATCGTGCAGCGCTGGCAGGCCGAGGCAAGCGAGCACCGTGCCGCAATCCGGGCGCTCGGCATGGACGGGTACGACCAGGCTGCGCACGCCGCCCTCAGGGAGAGGATCCGGTATA
>ENA-UOWO01004286-UOWO01004286.1-activated-sludge-metagenome-genome-assembly--contig:-NODE-4286-length-15833-cov-8.021486_pt1 | contig 15833 bp, 14 predicted proteins | sample MGYA00238148_ERZ761564 | MGnify/ENA primary metagenome ERZ761564 (study PRJEB28885, sample SAMN05720194) | activated sludge metagenome | isolation source: Anaerobic digester | place: USA...
TCCGTGCCCGGGCGTATATCAGGGGAGCAGCCGTATCCGGGGTGTAGCCGGTGGGCCGCCGTGCCCGGTTCTTCTCCTGGATATCCCCATGTGCTGGACCGTGGGGATATCGCCACGGGGGGAGGGGCCGACGGGGAGGGGGCTTGCCCCCTCCCCTGTCTCCCACGCTCCAACCATCTCACTCCTCGTCACCCCCACCCCGCCCGTGCCTGCGGCGCTCCTCCCCCGCCCCGGGGAAGGGGGCGGGGTCAGTGCTTGCGATATCAGGTGAGCAGCCGTGCACCGGATCATGGCTGCTATCGCCACGGGGGCTCGCGGCGAGGTGACTCGCCGGCAGCCCCGGCCCCCCTCCGGGATAAGAACCTTCGTCCCTTCAGAACGCGATCCCGGCCAGGTGGAGCAGCACCAGGATCAGGGCGCCGGGGAGCCCCCCGAGGGCGCATATGAGGATCGTCACCAGGTTGACCTGGATGTCGGGTGCCCCGAACCAGGCGAGGACATCGAAGTAATTCAGGAGCAAGAGCGTGGCGAGCCCGGCGACGGCGTTGATGACGAGCGTCAGGGTCTTCTTCATGAAGTAATAGACCGTCGCGGCTATCGCTACGGCAAGAAGGATGGCAAGGATCTCTTCCATCATCTATTTACCAATGATCTGCTGGTTATTTAACCGTATTGATGGAATCGTCAGCCGTCCGACATGCCTTGCGTCATTCCCGAGCCCCCCTATCGCCCGGAGCATCTCAAAGGCGTTTCCTGCAAACATAGCCGTCCGGATGGGCTCGACGAGGTCTCCGCCCTCGATCCAGAAGGGATTAGATATCTCGACCGAGAAGTCGCCGGAGAAGGGGTTTGCAGTATGGGCGCCCACGACGTCGTGGATCCAGACCGCCCGCTCGTCGCCGGGCTCTTTCACCCGCGGCCCGTCGATGAAGAGGTTGTGAAACCCTATACCGGGAGTATCGCCCCCGGAGCGCACGGCGCTCCCGGTGCTCCCCTCGCCGTAGCGGTAGCCGGTCTTGAGATCGTAGGCAAACCGCCGGAGCACCCCCTGCTCCACGAAGACCAGGCGGCGGGTGGGAGTGCCCTCCGCATCCCAGGCGGTGCTGCCGAGGCCGGGGGCGAAGGGGTCGTCGTAGACCGAGAGGGTCTCGTCGAAGACCTGTTTGCCGACCTTATCCGCAAGGAACGACCGACCGGCCTTCACGTTCCGCCCGGAGAGGGCCGGGAGGATGACCTGCCCGAGGATGCTTGCGGCGGCAACCGGCGAGAGGACGACGTCGTAGCGCCCGGTCGCGACCTCAGAACCCCCGAGGGAGCGGGCAGCAAGCGCGGCCGCCTCTTCTCCGACCGACCGGGCATCGATATCGGCACGGAACGGGGAGGCGTCGAACTCGTAGCCGGTGGATTGCTCCCGGATCGCCTCGAGGGAGACCGCCGCCACCGTCCGGTCCATGCCGTAGGCGACGCCGTTCGTGTTCGCGACCGCGATATACGACCGGGCGAGGTCTGCAGACCCCCCGACGACCTCCACGGGATGCTCCGCCGCACCCGCGAGGAGAGCATCGACCATCCCGGCCGCATCCTCGATCGCGACAACGATATCCGGGTCCGACGACGATGCGGTGCCGGCCATCTCGGCCGGCTTCGGGAACCCGCCCCACTGCTGCGGGGTGGCGAGGCGGCCGCTTGCAAGCGCCGCCTCCAGGCACTCCTTCCACCGGTCGGGATCGCCGGTGGATGAGGAGCCTATCCGTCCGTCCCTGACGGTCCGTATGGCCATGCTCCAGGCCTCGGACTCCTCGGCGGTGCCGAGGATCCCCTTCTTGATCTCGGCGCTGACGCTCGTCCCCCGGGCATAGAAGACCTCGACCTCGTCGGCCCGGCGCTCGCCTTCCCGGAGAATCCTCGCGATCAGGTCGTCGCCGATCATTCGCCCCGCCCCCCGATGACCGCGCCCTCAAGCAGGAGGTGCGGCGCGCCGTCGCTGACCGGGACGCTCTGCCCGCCCTTGCCGCAGTAGCCCGGGCTCATCCTTCGATCGTCCCCGATGAGGGTTATGTTATGGAGCGTCGAGAGGATCTCGCCCGAGAGCGAGACGTCGCGGACCATATCGGTCGTCTCGCCGCCCCTGACGATATAGCCGTACTCCGCGTTGAACTGGAAGATGCCCCGCCCGGGGTCTACCTGGCCGCCCCTTGAGCCGATGAGGAGGATGCCGTCCCGGCACTCGGCGAGGAGCTCGTCATAGGATGCATCGCCGTTCTCGATGAACGTGTTGCTCATCCGGACGATCGGCGGCGCACCGTGCTCCGCCCGGGCGTGGCCGGGGATGCCGTCCCCGACCGCCGCGAGGGTCTCGCGGTTGTGGAGGAACGATCGAAGGATCCCATCGCGGATGATCTCGGTCCGCTGCACTGCGACACCCTCGGCATCCACCGGGATGAACCCGAACTCATGGAGGGAGGGATCATCCACGATCACGAGCCCGCGACAGCCGATCTCTTCGCCGATCTTTCCCCCGAGGACCGATGCGCCTTCGCGGACGAGGTCGCCCTCGCTCGCGTGGCCGACCGCCTCGTGGGTGAAGACCCCCGCAAGCTCCGGGTCGAGTATGGCCCGCTGCGCCCCACCCTTCGGGAGCTTCGCATCGAGGAGCGAGACCGCGACCTCGCCGGCTTTCCGGCCGAGGCCCTGCTTATCCCGGAGGTTGAACCCGGTCGTGATGTGGTCGCGCTCGCTCCCCATCTGCATCACGCCGTTTTTTGAGGCGATGGCAAGGACCGAGAATCCCGACCGGACCGCTTCAAAGGAGTACTCGTTCTCGCTTGAGTCCCGGAACCGGACGGCGTCGATCCCTTCGGTGTACCGGGCCCGGGTGTTTGCAACGCCCTCGATCCGTGCCGCTGCCTCGATCCCGGCAAGCAGCCGGGTCTTCTCCTCGAGGTCGACGTCCCGAGGGTCTTCTCCGAGAGGGGGGACCGCGAGAACGCCGCGCGGTGCGTCGGCAAGGCTGATAGCATCCTTCGTGACGGCGGCAAGGCGTGCCGCCGCCGCGACGAGACCGTCGAGTTCGCGCCTGTCGTCGATATCGACGTGGTCGCGGGTGAGGATGCCCCAGCCTCTCGGCCCGAGCACCCGGATCACCGTTTTGTCAAAGAACGAAGCGCCTGCGGACTCGACCACCCCGTTATCGATATCGATCTGGGTGACCTCGCCTCGCACGCTCCTGACATCATAGTACCTCACGTCTGCCATACGACATCAGACCAGGGTGCGGCCGACATTCGGGTCGAATATGCCGGCCGTCGGGTTGACCGTCATCTTCCGGAGCTTCGAGAGGAAGCTCTCGCGGTTCTCGGGGACGAGAGCGTTCTGGAGAACCTCCTCGATGTGTTCGACCGGTACCACCTCGACCATCGTGCGGTAGCGGTCCTCGATGAGGACATCCTCCAGGTTCGATCGCGGTATGATCACCCGCTTGATACCGGCCTTTGCCGCCGCCTCGATCTTGTAGGTCACCCCGCCGATGGGGAGGACGTCGCCCCTGACCGAGAGCGACCCGGTCATCGCGACGTCCTGGCGCACCGGTATGTTCTCGACGGCACTGATCACCGCCGTTGCCACGGTCACGGAGGCCGAGTCGCCCTCCACGCCGCTGTAGGTGCCGATGAACTGGATGTGGATATCCATATTTCTGATATCCTTGCCCGTGAACTTCTTGATCAGGGCGCTGACGTTCGTGATCGATTCTTTCGCGATCTCTTTTAACATACCGGTCGCGATCACCGAACCGTTCGCCCCCTGGCTCGGTGTCACCTCGGCCATCACCGGGAGGACCGATCCTGAGTCGCTCCCCATCACCGCAAGCCCGTTCACCCGGCCGACCCGGGCGCCCTCGACGACGGTGATCTCGTAGTCGCGGCTCCGCCGTATGTACTCGTCGGATATCTGATCCTCGATCGAGCGGGCGGCCGACTTCGCGGCGATGACGTGCCGTGCCGTGGTGATATCGGCACCTTCCTGCCGGGCGAGGTCCCCCGCCACCCGGATGAGCCCGCCCATATCGCGGAGTTTCAGGGTCAGGTGGCCCTTCCGGTTCGAGCGGCGGCGGGCCTCCCTGAGCACCTCGAGCATGGCGCTCCGGTCGAAGTGGGGGATCTTCCCGTCGTTCTTGACCTCCTGGGCGATGAATCGGAGGAACTTCTTCCGGTTCTCCGGCGTATCCTCCATCGTGTCCCGCATGTAGACCTCGTAGCCGTAGCCGCGGATACGCGACCGGAGCGCCGGGTGCATCCCCTGGATGGCATCGAGGTTTCCGGCCGCGATCATGACAAATCGGCAGGGAACCGGTTCGGTCCGGACCATCGCACCGCTTGAACGCTCGCTCTGGCCGGTGATCGGGAAAGTGCCCTCCTGGAGAGCGGTCAGCAGGTTCTGCTGGGAGTGCGGCGTGAGGGTGTTGATCTCGTCGATGAAGAGCACCCCGCCGTGCGCCCGGTGAATGGCCCCGCCCTCGACACGGTCGTGGGACGGCGTCTCAAGGCCGCCGCTCTGGAACGGGTCGTGCCGCACGTCGCCGAGCAGGGCACCCGCGTGCGAGCCGGTGGCGTCCACGAAGGGCGCGGGGGTGTTCGGGTCGTGGGTGACCAGGAGCTTCGGAACCATCGCCTCCTCGCGGGGCGTCGAGTACTTCAGCGCCATGAAGACGAACGCGGCGGCGATGATTCCCATAAGCCACTGGGAGGCAATGATGGCGTAGCCGATGATACCGAAGACAAGGAGCATGATAAGAGTGCTCCGCATCTGGATCTTCTTTCTCGCCTCCATCTTGTGGGCGTTGACAATCTGCTTGCCGCGACCGGCGGGAACGGTCCGGACGATCGGGTTATTGTTGTCCTCGGAGTTCGGATAGACCAGGATATCCTGCAGTTCCTCTTTCGGGAGGAGCTCCGCCATCGCTTTGGCCAGCATCGATTTGCCGGTCCCGGGGGTGCCGATCATCATCACGTGCCTGCGCTGGACCGCTGCCTTCCGGATCACCTCGACGGCATGTTCCTGACCGATGACCTGATCGATGAGATTCGGGGGTACATCGATATCTGACGATGCGCTCAGCTCAAGGCCGGCAAAGACGTCGGCTTCCGCCAGCTCGTCGTTTGTGAGCTCGATCTTCGGGATTTCTTCTGGAGTCGTCAAATCCATCGTCGGGTTTACCTCTTTGATGCACTGATACTTATATAATTTATTCATCCTCGTTCAAATACTTTCCAGCAAAGGTGTTACATGAGGATAATCAGCACGGAACGGTCCCAGGTCCTCGCGGCCCGCGTCGCCGCGAAGCTCGGGGTACCGCTGGTTGAGACGAAATTCACCCGATTTCCCGACGGGGAGATGTATCTGCGGTGCGGGGAACTGGACGACGAGACCCTGATCGTCAGCAGCACCGTGGACAACGATATGTTTGTGCAGACGCTCCTTCTGATCGATGCCGCCGACCGATCGAAGAACACCCTGGTGGCCCCGTACCTCGGCTACTCCCGCCAGGACAGGCGGTTTGTCCCGGGTGAGCCGATCAGCGCCAGGGCGGTCGCACGAGCTCTCTCTGCCGGCACCGAGCGGGCGTTCGTGGTCAACATCCACGACCCCGGCGTGCTGCAGCACTTCGGCGTCCCGGCAAAGAACATCACCATCGCTCCGGCCATCGGGGGGTATATCGGCGACCTGCACCTGAAAAACCCCCTCATCCTTGCCCCGGACGAGGGAGCGATCGAGTTCGCGACCGGCGTTGCGGCGGTCGGCGGGTGGGACTGCGACCACCTCGAGAAGACCCGGCTCTCGGGCGACGAGGTCCGGATTGCCCCAAAGACCATCGATGCCGCCGGGCGCGAGGTCGTGATCGTGGATGATATCATATCCACCGGCGGAACGCTTACAACCGCGGCCTGCATGCTCCGGGAGCAGGGAGCGGCATCCATCCATGCGGCCTGCGTCCACGGGGTGTTCACGAGCGGTGCCTACACGCGCCTGCGGGCGGCGGGGATCGCCTCGGTCGTCTCAAGCGACACCTACGAGAACGCCTCAAGCTTCATATCGGCCGCGAACGCCATCGCCACCGCGATCAGAGACGATGCTCACCATTGATGGGTCCTGCCTCGAGGGGGGCGGGCAGATCGTTCGCCTGGCGGTCGCCCTCTCGGCGCTTGCCGGGATACCGGTCGCCGTGACCCGGATACGGGAGAACCGGCCGAACCCCGGTCTTGCTCCCCAGCAGATCGCCGCGGTCCGGGCGGTCGCGGGGGTCTGCAACGCCGAATGCCGGGGGCTTACAGTCGGGAGCCGCGAGATCACGTTCGCTCCGGGCGACCTCCGGCGGGCCGACCTCCGGATCGATCCGGGGACTGCCGGGAGCATCACCCTCATCCTCCAGGCGTGGCTCCCGGTCGCCCTCCGCACCGGGGGGAGCATAACGGTCACGGGGGGGACCGAGGTGGCCTGGAGCCCGACGATCGATTACATGGACCGCGTCCTCGCACCGGTGCTCCGCAACGCCGGGGCCTCGATCGCTATCGACGTGCTCGAGCGGGGTTACTACCCGCGGGGAGGGGGGCGGGTCCACGTCAGGGTGGAATCGACCTGCCCGGGCCCGATCACGATCCCGGAAGAGGGGGAGTGCGGTATCGTCTCCTGCTCGGCAGGCCTCCCCGCACACGTCGTGGAGCGGCAGGCGGCCGCGGCCCGGGAGATCCTCTGCCGGGATCCGGGCCTCTCCTGCACGGTGACCACCGACGCCCGGGAGGGCGGGGCGGGCGCGGGGAGTTCCGTGACGGTATGGAGCGGGGCAAAAGGCGCCGCCGCTCTCGGGCGACGGGGGCTCCCCGCCGAGGAGGTGGGCCGGACGGCCGCCCGGGCCCTCGCACGGGAGTGCCGCTCCCCCGGCACGGTCGACATCCACCTCGCCGACCAGCTCCTCATCTACATCGCCTGCTACGGCGGGGAGTACACCACGCACACGCTCTCGATGCACGCGAAGACCGTCTGCCGGATCCTCCCGGAGTTCGGCTACCGGGTCGAGTGCCGGGAGAACGACACCGTGGAGTTCTCCGCATGATGTTCGTCCTCGACGCCTCGGTCTTTTTTTCGGATATCCCGATCGACGGCCCGGCCTGCACCACCCCGTCGGTCGTCGGGGAGCTTGCCGACCTCCACGCACGGTGCCGGTTTGAGGTGCTCGCAGCAACGGGGCTCTCCGTCCGGGAACCGCGGGAAGAGGACCTCGCACGGGTCGAGGCGGCTGCAGTCCGGACGGGGGACGCCGGGGTGCTCTCCGCGACCGACCGCGATATACTCGCGCTCGCCCTGGAACTCCCGGCCGTCCTCGTCACCGACGACTTCGCTGTCCAGAATGTCGCCCACCATCTCGGCGTCGAGACCCGGAGCATCCGGCAGCGGCCCGCCCGGACGATCCGGTGGCGCTACCGGTGCAGCGGATGCGGCCGGTACTGGCGGGAGCCGGGGGAGTGCCGGGTCTGCGGCGCACCGATCAGAAGAAAACTTAAATAGGTCACTAAAAGATTCTTCTCCATGTCCGCCCTTGAAGAGTTGATCACGAAGGCAAAGGCGCTCCAGGCAGAAGGGCACACCCCGGGCCAGATATCCGATGAACTCGGCCTCTCGATGGAGACCGTCACCTGGCTGCTCACCCAGCAAAAGGGGATGGAGGCCCCAAAAGACGTCCACATCGACTGGACGGCGGTAGGGAGCCACGGGACGCTCTTAAACGATATGGCGATGATGATGCTCAAGCGCTTTCTCTACCTGGCGGAGGGGGAAGGGCTGCTGACCGGGGAAGTCCCGGATACGGTCGTCGGTATAGCGCCCTCGGGCGTCCCGCTCGCGACCCTCATCGCCGCAGAGGAAGGGCTCAAACTCGCGGTCTACCTTCCCGCAAAGCACAGCCGGAGCGAGGCGCCCACCGGGTCCCTCGCGGGAACGTTCGCCACGATCACCGCCCAGCGCTGCATCATCGTCGACGACGTCGTCACGACCGGGACGACGCTTGCGGAGGTTATAGCGTTTCTCCGGCGGCATGGGGCGACGCCGATGGCGGTCTGGTCGCTCTTTGACAAACTGGGCGCCCGGGAGGTCGACGGCGTCCCGGTCCTGTCGCTCTTTACGATATCGAGACTCGGGTGAGAGTCAAAACTACCTGTTTTTTCGGGAGGCGCGGGCAGGAGAACCCGGGGATACCACCCCGCCTCCCGCACCCGGCCCCTCAGATCCTCCTGATGTCACCGAGATCCGCCGTGTAGAACCCTTCCGTCGCGAGCTCCTCCCTGCCCTCGATGGTGCGGGCGGCGATGCCGGTGGTCACCGGCCCGGCGAGACCTTTTATGAGAGGGATCTTCTCCCCCAGAGCGGCAAGGATGGCGCGTGCCTCGCCGAGGGTGAGATCGCGGTTCTTGATCTCGATGGCAAGGCTCCCCTCCGGGCCGAGGGCGAGGAGATCGATCTCATCGCCACGGCGGTTCCACCAGGTGCCAATCTCCTCGTAGCCCTCTGCGAGGTTCCGGGCGAGGAGGGTCCGCGCCATCTCCTCGAAGGCCCAGCCGGAGAACCCCTTCCACTCGCCGAGGATCCGGCCCTTCAGAAGGACAAAGCGCCCGCTTTCGTAAAGGCTCATGTTCCGGTAGATAAAGCGGGCGTAGAATCGGAGAAAATTATCAACAAAGATGTATCTGCCCATCTTCGAGCGTTTCCCCCTCTCGGTGACCGGAACCCGGTACTCGATGATCCCGAGGAGGTCAACGAGATCCCGCATGTACGGGGGGAGCGATGTCGAGGGGAGGGAGACGAGATCGGCGATCTCCTTCAGGGTTCTTTTTCCAAGAGCAATGGCCCCGAGGATCTCGTAATAGGTCGCGTATTCCCGCCCGAACTCCTCGACCACGACGTCACTCATCTCCCGGCCGAGGGGAGCAAGGTCACTCAGGATGAGCTGATCGAGGGCACTCTCAAGGTTGGTACATCCGTACTTCTCAAGAAAGGTATAGTAGTAGATCGTCCCGCCGAAGAGGAGATAGAGGTTGAGCTGCTCCACCGGATCCTGCACACCTAGATCGCCGAGGATGACAAAGCATTCTCTTGGGCTGAAGGGGCGCAGTGTCAGGATGTTGTCAGCCCGCCTGAAGAGGGGGGCATCCCCCAGAAGGAAGATCTCCCGGATCATTCCCACCGACGACCCGGATATGATGATGAAGAGATGCGAATCCCGGCCCGCGAGATCCCAGAACCGTTGCATCTGAGATATAAACGAGGGGTGGATCTTAAGGAAACGCTGGAACTCATCGAAGACGACGATCAGCGGTTGGTCGTAGGAGAAGAGGAACTCAAGGAACGTCTCCGGCGTATCGGTCCTGATGTAACCAGGGAGGTTGAGCGCTTCCGCTGCCAACCTCCCGAACTCCTCCATGAGAGCCGTGATGCTCTTGTTCGCATCGACGTAGAGGTAGAGGGCCGGCTTCCCTCTACAGAACTCTTTGATCAGCTCGGTCTTGCCGATCCTTCGCCTGCCGGTGACGACCAGAAAGGAGGGGGCACGGGCATAGAGGTGTTCTATCAGCTGGAGTTCCCGCTCCCTGCCATAGAACCTCATAGTTATTATGGATATAATAATTACAAATATAATAATTACGGTGCCACCCACCCCGCCGCCGGCGGAGAGGTACTCTTTGGGAGCGGCATTTTCCCATCACCGATAGAGAGACTCTTGCAACCCCTTTTCGGAAGGACCGGGTCTCCCTGCAGAGATAAACCGGAGTGTTTGCCCCGGGCAACCCCGACCGCCCTCGCCCTGCCCGGATCTTCCGGATACGGGGGAAGACTCCGCACCTCACGCATCCCCCCGGACCCCGGGCGTGCAGAACCGATCTCCCGGCGATCCGGCACCTCCCGACGGCCCGGGCACCCCGGGGTGACCCGATCTATCGATCACTATATATAGAACGTCTGAACAAACCTAACGGACAAAGGAGATTATACGATGCTTGCTGGACAGCCCATCATTATTTTACGGGAAAACGTTGAGCGCACGCGCGGATTCGAGGCGCAGCGCTCGAATATCATGGCTGCAAAAGCAATTGCGGCCGCCGTTCGGACAACGCTCGGTCCCCGGGGAATGGACAAGATGCTGGTCAGCTCCAGCGGTGATGTGGTGATCACGAACGACGGGGCAACCATCCTGCACGAGATGTCCGTGCAGCACCCCGGTGCCAAGCTGGTCGTCGAGGTCGCCGAGACCCAGGACGACGAGGTCGGCGACGGCACCACGACCGCGACGGTTCTGGTCGGGTCGCTGATGGAAGAGGCGGAGAGACTGCTCGCCCAGAACGTTCACCCCACGGTCATCGCGAACGGTTACCAGCTCGGCATGGAGAAGGCCCTCGCGGTTCTTGATGACCTGGCCATAACGATCGGGTTTGAAGACCGTGAGAACCTCATAAAGATCGCCGACACCGCGATGACCGGCAAGTCCATCGAGGCGGTCAAGGAGAAGGTATCCAACATCGTCGTGGATGCGGTGCGGCAGGTCGCGACCGGGACGGGCGCCGGCGCCTACACCGTGGACGAGGACGACATCAAGATCAAGACGCAGGTCGGCGACACGATGCACGACGCGGAGCTCATCCGGGGCGTCGTCATCGACAAGAAGCGCGTCTTTGAGCAGATGCCGGACGCGGTCACCGACGCCAGGGTAGCCCTGCTCGCCCAACCGCTCGAGGTCACGAAGACCCAGGTAAAATCAAAGATCAAGATCACCTCTTCAGACCAGATGAAGGCGTTCACCGAGCAGGAACGCGAGTCCCTCAAGAAGATCGCCGATCAGATCGCCGCCTCGGGTGCAAACGTCGTCCTCTGCCAGAAGGGGATCGCCGATGCCGTCCAGTACTATCTCGCGAAGAGCGGCATATATGCCATCGAGGACGTAAAGGAAGAGGACATGAAGTTCGCAGCACGGGCACTCTGCGGCACCATCGTCAACAAGCCCGAGGAACTCAACGCAACGACGCTCGGCCACGCCGAAGCGGCCGAAGAGCTCCCCGACACCGAACTGACGGTCATATCCGGGTGCGACAACCCGAAAGCCGTCACGATCCTCCTCCGGGGCACCTCCCAGCTCCTGCTCGACGAGCTCGAGCGGGCGGTCTACGACGCAGCCCGGGTCGTCCAGGACGCCATCGAGGACGGCAGGTTCGTCGTCGGCGGCGGGTCGGTGGAGACCGAGCTTCAGCTCCGCATCCGCGACTACGCGGCAACCGTCGGGGGCCGGGCCCAGCTTGCCATCGAAGCCTTTGCGAACGCGTTCGAGGTCATCCCGAGGACGCTCGCGGAGAACTCCGGGTTTGACACGATCGACAAGGCCGTTGCTCTCCGGAAGGCCCACGCAGACGGCGCGAAGTACGCCGGGCTCAACGTCTACACCGGCGCGATCGTCGATATGCGGGAGGCCGGCGTCATCGAACCCGAGCGCGTGAAGACCCAGGCCATCAAGAGCGCGACCGAGACGGCCATGCTCCTCGTCCGCGTCGACGACATGATGGTCACCCAGGCTGGAAAGCCGGGCATGCCGGGCGCGCAGTAATCATCCGCGCGAGGAAGCGAGGAAGATCTCGACCTCCTCTTCCTCGATCTTTTTATCCTGCGGCAGGCTCCTTCCGCCGGAGAATATGAGCGCCGTATCGGGGTTGAGCTCAAACGAGAGGAGGGCGTCTTCAAAGGTCTCGCCCGGACGGCCCCGGTAGATCAGCACGCGCCCATCCGGGATGAGGGTAAATCGACAGAGCATACCTCGATACTATTATAGCCGGAGAACCTAAATACTGTAGGCTGGTTTTATGCCGAGGTAGTCTAGTCCGGGAAGGCGGTGGCCTCGAAAGCCACTGGTGCCTGGCACCTCGGGAGTTCAAATCTCCCCCTCGGCGTCTCTCTACAACGACCGGGGGTGCGCGATCCCTCTCATCCGGTTTCCATCCTCAAGAACCACTGCCTGTGATCCTGGTACCACAGCAGATCGCGAGCGCTCCAGAAAGTAATATTCATAAACCCGGTACATCAGTACCGGCATTGGTATCGACCGATGGGGATCACCCGTGTACCGCTGCTTTGACAAACTGGACGATGCTGTCATTATCCTGGATCGGGATAACACCGTTGCGCGGTTGAACCGATCGTTCCAGGAGATCTTCGGCATCGACGACGAGACGGTCCGCAGCATGGAGACGGAAGAGTTTACAACCAGCCACCTTGCGCGATTCCTCCCGAAGGGAGAGGGCGCCGACCGGGTGATCGAAGCCCTCCGGTACCGGCAGGAGGTCTCGCACGCCGCCTGCAGGATAGAGACCCCCGACGGCGAGGTGCGCTGGTTCTCATTCTCGTGCCGTATGATGACGGAGGAGCCCTACACCGGGATGGCCCTCGTCCGGCTCCGGGATATCACGTCCGGGTATAGTGAGGCGGCATGGAACGCTTCGGAAGTGGAGGCAGAGGTCGGAGCGGAGACGATATTCGCCGGGATCGGTGAGCTCGTCCCCTACGGCATATGGATATGCGACCCGGACGGCACCGTGCTCTACATCTCCCCTTCGTTCCTCGACCTTATCGGGACGACGCTTGAGGAGTGCCGGCAGTCCGGGTGGCTGGGCCGCACACCGCTTGGGGATCCGGCCGGGGTGCTCGCCGACTGGGGGCGCTGCCTTGATGCCGGGTGCCGGTGGGACCGTGAACTCAGGGTTCCGGGTCCAGGCGGGGAGTATCGCACCATCCTCTCGCGCGGTGGCCCCATCCGGGATGAAGATGGCCGGATCATCCTCTGGGCCGGCATCAATCTCGACATCACCGCAAGAAGAGAGGCCGAACAGATCACCGCTGTCCGGGCGGCGCAACAGGCGGTCATCGCAGACCTCGGCCGGCTCGCTCTTGCGGGGACCGACCTATCGGAGTTGATGAACGCCCTGGTCCGGGCGGTGGCCGGGCACCTCGGCGTCAAGTATGCCAAGGTGCTCCGGTATCTCCCCGACGAGGACGCATTCCTGCTTGAGGCGGCGGTGGGGTTTAACGAGACCCGGGTCGGCAAGGAGAAGGTGGAGGGCGGAACCGACTCCCAGGCAGGCTACACGCTCCTCTCCCATGAACCGGTTATCGTCGAGGATCTCAGGACCGAGACACGTTTTACCGGCCCGGCCCTCCTCCGGGACGAGGGGATCGTGAGCGGGATCAGCGTCATCATCCAGGGAAAAAGGGCACCCTATGGGGTGCTCGGCGCCCACACCCGGACGCACCGCAGGTTCACGCAGGATGACATCAACTTCATACAGGCGGCGGCAAACATTCTCGCGCAGGCGATCGAGCGGCGGGCAACCGAGGAGGCGCTCCTCGCAAGCGAAGAGAAGTTCCGCGCGATAGCGCAACGGAGCTTCGATATGATCTACACCTGCTACCACGACAGCGGGATCGCCTACATATCCCCGGCGGTGACCCGCATGCTCGGTTACACGCCCGAGGAGTTGATCGGTCGCAAATGCCGCGATTACCTCAGCCCCGTATCGCTCCCCGCGTGGGAGGAGGCAGAGAAGAAGCTGGCCCGGGGCGAACCGGTCGAGGGGCTCGAGGTCGAGTTCCACCGGAAAGATGGGTTCGTGGCGTTCGTCGAGCTGAACGAGTCGGCGATCCTCGAGCACGGGAAGGTGGTCGGCGTCCAGGCAGTGGGAAGAGATATCACCGAACGGAAACAGAACGAACAGCTTCGCCGGCAGGCGTTCTCCCAGATCGAGCGGAACATCGAGCAGTTCGCCGTCCTCGGCGACCACATCCGCCAGCCCCTGCAGGTGACCCTGGGGAGGGCGGAGCTGATCGACGATACGGAGACGGCAGCAGTCATCCGCGAGCAGGTCGAGCGGATCAACGACTACATCCGGCAGCTGGACCGGGGATGGGTGGAGTCACGGAAGGTTCGCGAGTTCCTCCGGCGGCACGATCTCGAGTGAGTCCTGCGGTTGGTTACCTGTAGCGCTTCGTGAGCGGTTTTTCCGTAACCGAACCTATATCGATGTCATAGTCCTGCACCCCGCCATGCCCGGCAACGACCGAGCGGATCTCGAGGAGGATCCGCTCCGCCAGCACTCGTGCATCGCGCTCCTGGTCGGTATCCATCTCAAGGAACCCCGTCAGCTCTATACGAAACTTCTTCACACCAATCACCTCTTTCTCACGGGCGACCCCTTCCCGGTTATCCGCAGGCGGTCGGCCTCATCCGGACGGAGATCCGGTATGCCGGGAGAATACCCGCCTGTGGCCCGATATCCCGGAACCCGCGTGGGGCGCCTGCACATCCTCGTTAACAGCGTTAACATAAAAAGAATAGCGATATGCGCACGCCGATACCCTCCGCGGCCGCTCGCCGAAACGTTTCCTGCCGGAAGGGGCGCGCAAATCGTCCCGGGATCTCACATTGCCGGGAACCTACGTTAGATAAGGATACGGACACAGGGTAAATAGAGGGCTGAGTGATGGCATTTGATCTCTCGAAATGCGACTTTTCGCGCTGCAAAGGAGAATGCCTCGTCCGCTGTCCGTATGTCTCATACGGCGAGGATGAAGCAAAGAGGGCCGTACGATCCCTGATTGCAGGAGAACCCCACCCGATCCTGAAAGACTGCATCACCTGCGCAGCCTGCAACGACTTCTGCCCGCGGGGCGCAAACCCCTGGGACCTCATCGCAGAGCGGCAGGAGGAGACGGGCGTTCTCGGCATCCCGGCGGATGCAAAACCGTCGAGCGACTGGCTGACGAAACCGGCGACGGTCATCCGGAGAGGAAAGCCGGGCGGCCCGTTGATCTCTGCCGGCGGTATCTACGAGGTGGTGCCCCAGGCGGAGTTCCTCACGGGACAGGTCTTTTCGGACGCGACCATCATAGGTGGCGGGCCATATGCCTGTGGGTTCACCGAGACCCATCTTGGCCGGGCGTCCCGGCCGGTGAAGTTCCTTCCGCAGTTCATCGAGAACCTCGCGAGAACGGCAAAAGAGTTCGGGGTCGACGAGATCGTCTTTACCCACGATGCCTGCTACAACGTGGCGACGACCCTTGCGATGCAGCAGGGGGTACGGGTGCCGTTTCGGCCGGTGCATATCCTCGAGTACATCCGGAACTGGCTGCGCGATCACCCCGACCGGATCGTGAACCCGCTCGACATCCGGATCGCGGTCCAGGGCGGTTGCACGACGCGCTACGCCCCGAAGGGCGGGGACCGCGAGATCTGGTCGGACTGGCTTGCCGACATCTTCGATATGATCGGCGTTACGTCCGTTGAGGAGAAGCGGGTGTATACCGGAGTTGACCGGCTCTGTTGCGGGTGCGGTATCTTTCACACCCAGCACGAACGGGCGGTCGATATCCAGCGCAAGAACGTCCAGGACGCTGCCGACGCCGGGGCTGAACAGCTCCTCTTCATCTGTCCGGCCTGCATCTCCGTGATGCGCGCGACCTGCCGGAAGATGAAACTCGAGCCGATCTATATCACCCAGCTCGTAAAACGTGCGCTGGGCGAGGAGCTCGGGCCCGCCGGGACCGCCGCGTTCGGGTATCCGGTGAAGTAACTATGAGGTGAAAGGCATGGTGAAGTTTACAAAGGAGATGAAAGAAGCCCTGCGGGTTCCCGGCAAAGGAGGGAGCCTGATCTATCTCTGCACGTCGAGCAGGGACGGCAACCCCAACATCGCCGCGATGCGGTTCGTTGCCACGCACATGGACGACAAGATCCTGATCGCCGATATGTTCCT
>ENA-UOWO01004287-UOWO01004287.1-activated-sludge-metagenome-genome-assembly--contig:-NODE-4287-length-15831-cov-4.716088_pt1 | contig 15831 bp, 14 predicted proteins | sample MGYA00238148_ERZ761564 | MGnify/ENA primary metagenome ERZ761564 (study PRJEB28885, sample SAMN05720194) | activated sludge metagenome | isolation source: Anaerobic digester | place: USA...
AGTTGCGGTTACTGCATTCGCCTGGTTTGAATAGGTCAATTTGCGGATAAGCATTTAATTATTTTTTTCGAGAAAGTTGGACTACCAGATGAATATGAATTACTTAAAACAGATTTGTAGATAAACTGATGCCTTTTTGATTCAGGAATTTATATTGTTTAACCATTACAAAAAATTCATATCCCTTTAATTTGAATAGCTAAATCTATCTTACTAAACAAGGTCAAGATTATCGAAAGCTAAGTTGATTTCATTTGAAATTAAAAACCAATTCGAATCTGAGAAAAACTCATTAAAAAATAAATACAACTACTTATGGAATATATTCTTTTTTATCTCTAAGAGGCTCAACAAAAAAAAGAATATGAAATTTATCGCGCTCGTTTTTTTAACGCTCACAGGATTTTTTGCAAAAGGTAATATCATCATTAAAAACTCAAATGTAACTGATGTTACAATTTACAGATCTTACGCCAAAGAAACCCGAATCGGATCAACCTCAGTCCCTGAAGGCAATTCAGAAATTGTTATTACCAATATTACACATGCAATTGACGAGAACTCCATTCAGGTTGGTTGTAAAAATAATGTCAAAATTTTATCGGTTTCTTCTCGCCTAAACTACTTACCAAATGAAAACGCAAGTAGTCCAACAAAAATAAAATCATGGCAGGACTCAGTGAAAATACTCTCTAAAAAAGCTAGGTTTATGCTTAAACAAAAAGAGGCTTATGAAGTTGAATTGGCGGTTTTAAACGCAAATAATAAATTAGGTGGAAATGTGGATGGATTAAAGCCGTCATTATTAAAGGAACTTCTTGAAATTAATCGTGTTAAACAAGCAGAGCTTAAAAAACTTATTTTTGATATTGATGAAGATTCTGAAGAGACAAAAAATAGTATTACTCAATTACAGAATCAAATCAATGAATCAAATTCAAACAAACAAGGTCTTCCTATTCGAGAAATTATTCTCAAGGTATTTTCAAAAAATGAAGTCAATACACAATTTAAAATTTCATATTTAGTTACAGCAGCTAGTTGGACACCTACTTATGAAATACGTTGTGAGAATACTGCGAAACCACTTGCCCTAAGCTGTAGAGCAAAAATTGTTCAAAACACAAATTTTGATTGGAAAAATGTACGTATCAAACTATCTACAGCCAATCCTAATCTCAATCATAACAGACCAATACTTTATCCTATTTATGTTGATTTTATGCAGCCAGATTACTATCAAAATCAATTAGGTAAAAATAGATTTAATAGTTACTCTAGTATGGATAAAGAAAAAGGAGTTGCTACGGCAAAGGTTCAAATGATGTCATCAAATATGGCCTATGCAAAAGATGATGGTTTCAGAGATGGTTTGAAAATAGATCAAAATTCAGTTACAATTGCCGAAGGTGATATGATGGTTGAATATGAAATTCAAGAAACACAAGATATTGAAAGTGACGGTCAAGAGCATATTATTGGTTTTCAAGAATTAAGTCTACCTGCTACCTATAATTATCATTCCGTACCAAAATTGGAAAATGCTGTATTTTTATTGGCTCAAATTACCGACTGGGGCAAGTTTAATTTATTAGCCGGGGACGCTACCTTATTTTTTGATGATATGTATATTGGTAAATCATATCTCAATCCAAATATAAGTTCTGATACACTTCTAATATCATTAGGGCGTGATGAAAAAATTAATATTAAACGTATTAAATTAAGTGATTTATGTACTACCAAGAAATTCAGTAATAAGAAAAAGGAAACCAAAGTTTATGAAACCGTAATAAAGAACAATAAAAATATTGCAGTTGAACTTGAGGTACTTGATCAATTTCCGATTTCAAGTAATACTGATATCGAAGTTAGTTTAGAAGAGGCAGAAGGTGCCCAAATTACTAAAGATTACGGAAAGGTTTTATGGAGAGTAAAATTACAACCCGGTGAAAGTAAGAAACTTCGCTTAATGTATACCTTAAAATTTCCAGAAGAAAAATTAGTTGCAGAACGAACTCAGGCCGGAAAGTAAAATTGAATATTTATCCCAAATTGAATCGTTTGGATTAAACAAATCTTCCAATGATTTTTGATATGAATTATTAATTCCCTACCTTTCGATTTAAATTTAAAAACATAAACTATGTCAGATAGTATTTTCCCAATTCTTATTGAGTCAACTCAAGAAGAGAAAGCAGTTTTTTATAAAAAAACATATTTACATGTAGCCTTCTCTATTTTAACTTTCATTTTATTAGAAAGTATATTAGTAAAAATTGTTCCAGAGGATGTCATCATAGGTATGATGGGTTCACGTATGACATGGCTAGCCATTATCGGAGGTTTTTGGTTATTATCAATGGTTGCAAACAAATTTACAATGATGGCAGATCGTAATATGCAATATGCTGGTTTAGGATTATATATATTAATCGAATCCATTATCTTCTTGCCTATGATTTATATGGCGATGTTTTTTTCTGGAGGAGGTGTTGAGATGTTAACTCAAGCTGCTCTTATAACGTTATTTTTATTTAGCGGGTTAACAGCAGTTGCTTTTTTATCAAAGAAAGATTTCTCATTCTTAAGAACTGGTATTATTGTCGGTGGTTTTATATCGCTTGGATTGATTGTGGTAGGTGCATTATTCGGCTTCAATTTAGGATTGGCATTCTCCGTAGGAATGGTTGTACTAGCTGGAGCAAGTATCTTGTATCAAACATCACAACTTATACATAAATATCAAACAGATCAATATGTTGGCGCATCGCTTGAATTATTTGCTTCTATTATGCTATTATTTTGGTATGTATTACGTATACTTAGTTCAAGAAAATAAAAATTAAGACCATGGTCAAATAGATTTAACCGTGCTTTTCCCAATATTTTTTACCGTAGCTACAAAATATTTCTTCTCCGGCATTTATCTTTCTTGTTGCGATTAAACAAATTTGATCGTTTTCATCATAAGCTATTTTAGCATTATTCCGATAATTAGAATTCGAATACCCTTTTGCATCATTGGCATATTTTGCAAATCCATTCACTTTCATTGCATCCATAATTCGTCCATCTAATAATTCAATAAAGTACTTGTCATGATCTTTATTTACTCTGATTTGAACCTGTCTTTGCGTTAATACTTTCCCTTTAAATACCGAAATCACTTCATCTTTATAAATAGTTATTGCGGTATGTAATCCATTTCCAGAATTCGGAAGTTGAGATATATTAATATATAAATAATCTGATTCCTTCGCTTCGATTTGATTACTTCTGTCTTTTATCATGAATACTTATTATGATTAATAAAAAAAGCCGAGCTATAAACTCGGCTTTTTCAAATTATATAAATTATTTATTCAGCTTCTTGTCCACCTTTCAATTCTTCTTGCCATGCTTTCAATTCATCCATTTTACCTTCAGCAGCCATCTTAGCTTGCGCTGACCAGGTAGCAGGATTATGAACTGCATATCTTGAACCAGCATCATCTAACATTTTTTGTAAGGTTTCAAGAGGTGCATCTGCTAATTGTTGGAAAGTATGAATCCCGATTGAATTACATAATTCTGCAATTTTTGGACCAATTCCTTCAATAATTTTCAAATCATCCATAATAGCTGATGTTTCAGCAACCTCAGGTGCAGGAGTTTCAGTAACCACTGTTTCTACTACTTCTTCAACAGTTGATTCTTCACTCATTAGAGGACTTGCTTCAGCAATTGGAGCTTCTTCTAATACTGCTTCAACCTTTTTAGTTTCCTTTTTAGCTTTAGGTGCTACCTCAGGTGTTGTGGCGTCACTTACTTTTTTAGAACGACTTCTTCTTGTTTTCTTCTTCTCTTCACCTACAACATCTTTCACGTTATAAATTTCATTGAAGTCAACCAATTCAATCATTGCCATATCAGCCGCATCACCTAAACGGCGCTCAAGCTTGATAATTCTGCAATAACCACCTGGTCTATCACCAATTTTAGTACTTACAGCACCAAATAATTCTTTGATTGCTTCTTTATCTTGTAAGTAAGAAAACACAACACGACGTTGATGTGTATCGTCCGTTTTTGCTTTGGTTAAAATTGGCTCTACAAATATGCGTAATGCTTTTGCTTTAGCCAAAGTTGTTGTAATACGTTTGTATTGAATTAATTGGCAAGCTAAATTGCGCAATAATGCTTTTCTGTGAGGGGTCGTACGACCTAAATGGTTATTTTTAACACCGTGTCTCATGATACTATTTTTTTATTGTCAACCTAAATTAAAGGTCGTCTAAGTTAATTTTTGATAAGTCCATTCCAAATCCTAGACCTCTATCGATCAATACTTGTTCGATTTCAGAAAGTGATTTTTGACCAAAGTTTCTAAATTTCATTAATTCGTCTTGCTCATATTGAACCAATTCGCTTAAGCTATTGATTTTTGCTGCTTTCAAGCAATTGAATGCTCTAACAGATAAATCTAAATCCTCAAGTGGTGTTTTCAAAATTTGACGAAGTTTCAATGTTTGTTCATCAACGATATCATGCTTTTCAGATACGCCTGTATCAAAAGTGATATTTTCGTCAGTGATCAGCATTAAATGTTGAATCAAAATTCGAGATGCTTGTTTAACAGCATCTTCAGGATGAATAGTTCCATCTGTACTGACATCAAGAATTAATTTTTCGAAATCGGTACGTTGTTCAACACGGGTATTTTCAATAGCGTATTTTACATTTTTGATTGGAGTGAAGATACTATCAGTAGCGATCCAACCAATAGGTAATTCACGCGATTTTAATTCATCAGCAGGAATATATCCACGACCTTTGATGATATTTAATTCGATTTTCAAGCTTGTGCTTGCGTTCATGTTACAAATCACTAAATCTGGATTCATAACTTCAAAATTATTAGTAACCTCGCCTAACATTCCTGCAGTTACGAGTTCTTTACCTTTAATATTTAATTCAATCTTTTCGCTAGATAATTCAGTTTCAATTTTCTTCTTGAAACGTACTTGCTTAAGATTTAATATAATTTCTGTTACGTCTTCTGTTACACCTTTGATAGTGGAGAATTCGTGATCAACCCCTTCGATTCTGATACTGCTGATTGCAAATCCTTCGAGTGAGCTAAGAAGCACACGACGTAAAGCATTACCGATTGTAACACCGAAGCCTGGTTCTAAAGGACGAAATTCGAAGGTTCCTTCAAATTCAGTTGCTTTTTGAAGAACTATCTTTTCAGGTTTTTGAAAATTTAATATTGCCATTAATGTATTTGTTTTTAATTGTTTAGGAGAATAAAATAAAAGAGGTAAATATTATTTAGAATACAATTCCACAATAAGTTGCTCTTTAATATTTTCAGGAACATTTTCACGCTCAGGATGTGAGATATATGTTCCTTTCATTTCTTTTTCATTCCACTCTAACCAGTTTATTTTTGGATCTTTACCACGAAGGCGAGCACTCAATGCACCATTTGCTGCACTCTTCTCTTTTAATCCAATCACATCACCGGGTTTTAAAAGGGCTGAAGGAATATTACAAATTTCGCCATTCACTGTGATATGCTTGTGTGAAACAAGTTGACGAGCGCCTGGACGAGATTCTGAAATACCTAATCTGTAAACAGTATTATCTAATCGAGCCTCTAATAGTCTGATCAAATTTTCACCTGTTACACCTTTTAATCGAGCCGCTTCTTCAAAAGTATTTCTGAAACGACGCTCTAAAACACCATATGTGTATTTAGCTTTTTGTTTTTCACGTAACTGAAGGGCATATTCGCCTAATTGCTTACGTTTTCTAGTTGCTCCATGTTGACCTGGAGGATTACTGTTTTTGCCTAAGTATTTTCCGTTTCCTAAAATAGGTTCACCGAAAATTCTACAAATTTTTGTTTTGGGTCCTGTGTATCTAGCCATTGCTTTTACTGGATTTTTTTAATGATGAAACCGGTTAAACTCATATAAAATCCGAATTTAGATTTTAACCAGTGTGTATATAATAATGTATACGAATTAAACTCTTCTTTTCTTTGGAGGGCGACAACCATTATGAGGCATTGGCGTACAATCGAATATTGATGTAACTTCTATACCTGAAGTTGAAACAGCACGAATAGCGCTTTCACGTCCAGACCCAGGTCCTTTTACAAAAACATCTGCCTTTTTCATACCTGCATCAAATGCAACTTTACCAGCATCTTGAGATGCTAATTGAGCTGCATAAGGTGTATTTTTCTTACTACCTCTGAAACCCATTTTACCAGCGCTACTCCAAGAAATTACCTGACCTTGCTTATTGGTATAAACGATAATGATATTGTTAAACGTTGAACTCACATGAACATCTCCATGTGTATCAATTTTAACGACTCTCTTTTTTGCTGCGGCTTTCGCGCTTGGCTGTTGATTTCCTTTTGCCATTTTATTTTAATTTCTTACTTTAATTAAATTTATTAAAATACTGATTATCAGTAATTTATATCTATTTTTTAGCTGCTTTTTTCTTACCTGCAACTGTTTTTCGTTTACCTTTACGAGTACGTGAATTGGTACGAGTACGTTGACCACGAAGAGGTAATCCTTTTCTGTGACGAAGACCACGATAGCAGGCAATATCTAATAAACGTTTAATACTCATTTGAACTTCAGAACGTAATTGTCCTTCAACTTTAAATTCGCCATTAATAATATTACGAATTGCAGTTTGTTCTTCATCATTCCAATCCTTAACTTTTTTATTGACATCAATCCCTGCTTTGTCAAGAATATTCGAAGCAGTTGATTTTCCGATACCATATATATAGGTTAATCCGATTTCTCCTCTTTTATTTTTTGGTAAGTCAATACCTGATATACGAGCCATTTTTATCTATTAAATTAATTTTATAATGTTTGTTCTTTTAGTTTAACCTTGACGTTGCTTAAAACGTGGATTCTTTTTGTTGATAATAAACAAAACGCCCTTTCTTCGGACAATTTTACAATCTACGCTGCGTTTTTTTATTGCTGCTCTAACTTTCATTTTTATATTTATTTATAACGTAAAATAATTCTTCCTCTTGTTAAATCGTATGGACTCATTTCAATTCCTACCTTGTCGCCAGGTAGAATTCGAATATAGTGCATTCTCATTTTGCCTGAAATGGTGGAAATCACCTCATGACCATTTTCTAAACGAACTCTAAACATCGCATTGCTTAATGCTTCTGTAATTACGCCGTCTTGTTTTATCAAAGGTTGTTTACCCATATTATTTTTAGAGGTGCAAAGGTAATGAAAGATTTTTGAAAAGTAAAATCATTTTTCACTATTATTCCAACTATTTTAGTGAATTTCAATAAAAAAACCTCGAATTGAGGTTTTTTTATTCACAAATTCGATATTTATTATTTTAAGCTGTCTAAAATCTTTTTGATTTCATCAACTTTATCATTTTTACTTAAGACATTATAGCAATTCATTAAACCAGTTAATGATTCTTTATACATCGATCGATTACCATCATTCAATCCTTCTCTATCAATTAATTCTTTTGCCTTAGATAAATATGGCATTGCCTTTGTAATTAATTCATCACGACCGGGCTTTAATGCATCAAATTTTTTATTATCTGATTTATTCATTTCATCAGAAATAATTTTGGCTTGATTGTAATAGATCAGGCCTAAATTAAATTGAGCATAGGCATTTCTTTCATCCAATTCAGCGGCTTTTGCGTAGTTTGTAATGGCATTCTGCTCTAGTTCTTTTGCATTAGCAGGTCGAGGTAATGACTTACCAGTTTTATCCATTGGATTCGACATCCCCAAATAAGTTTGTCCCAATAATAAATATAAATCAGCTTTCTTAGGCTCTAATGCGATCCCATCTTTTAATTTGGCAATGGATTCTTCTATTTTTCCTTTTTCAAGATAATAGTTGATCTCATTGGTGAGAATTCGTTTTTCGTTTGGATATTTAGCTCTTGCGATAGCCATCGTTTCAGACCATTTTGCATCATTATTTTTCTTGCTGTATAAATCAGTCAACATAATATAAAGATCTGGATTTTGCGTAATAGGATTTTTTATACATTCTTCCATTAAGCTAATAGCCTCCTCTTCTTTATTGGTATTATAAGCACAGTTCGCTTGATACATTCTAGCGTTGGCAAAGGCAGTATCTAATGCAGGATTCCCTTTCCATAAATTACCATTATCAATTTTAGCTAATTCATTCACACCTTCTAAAGCGGTATATGCTTCTAAATATTTATTGTCATTCATTTTAGTAATACCATCATTAAACTGAGTGCCTAAAATATTTTGTAATAAGGGTCTAATTTCATCCTTGCTATATTTAGTATCCAATGAAATTACTTTTTTATATGCTTCTATAGATTGGGCTATCGCATTAGGATTTGATGACGCCAAAGAATTTGCACTAGCTAAATCTATAATGTAAGGTTCTTCATTTAAAATGAAAGTCATTTGAGGCATATCATCTTGAACTTTTGTCCCTATCGCTTGATAAATAACGGCTTTTAATAACCACGCTTTTGCATTATTCTTTGTTGATTCACTTACAACCGCTTCGTCAATCATTTTTTTTGCTCCAGCTACATCTTTATCTTTTAAATAATTAAAGGCACTTTGAATATTCGCTTTTTGAGCGTTTGCCCCAATTATCATAAATGAAAGAGCAAAGAACAAGTTTAGTTTTTTGAACATTGTTATAATTTTTATTGTGTTTACGAAAGTATGATTATTCTGAATCTGGTTCTGTTATCGGATTATTATCATCCTGAGTGCTTTCGCCAGTTTCATTTGTTGATTCATCAGTTTTTTCTTGGATTTCGGAAGAAGCCTCGATCGTATCTCCTTCTATAACAGAAGTTTCATCTACTATCTCATCTGCTTCTTCTTCTTGTTCAGCAATTTTTGCAACTGCTGCTATTTCATCTCCTTCATCAAGATTTATTAATTTAACTCCTTGAGTTGCACGACCAGCGGCACGTATATTTTTCACATGGGTTCGAATAGTTACACCACTAACACAAGTAATAAATAAATCATCGGTTTCATCTACCGCAAGAAACCCAATTAGTTTGCCAGTTTTAGGTGTAACATTTAAGGTTTTAACTCCTTTACCTCCTCTATTTGTAATTCGATAAATCTCTTCCCATTCCTTAGTTTCTTCATTAAATTCATCAAGATTCGTGCGTTTACCAATTCCTTTTTCAGAAACCACTAATATGGTCTTAGTCTTATCATCTTTATTCACACAAACCATACCAACTACTTCATCTGTTTCATCATCCACCTCAATACCTGTAACACCAATAGCTCCGCGTCCAGTTGGTCTCACTTTCTCTTCGATAAAGCGAATCGCCCTACCCGATTTAATGGCCATCATCACATAACTATTACCATCCGTTAATGCTGCTTCAAGTAAGGTATCGCCTTCATTGATTGTAATTGCATTGACTCCATTTTGACGTGGTCGCGAGAAATCTTTTAACCGAGTTTTTTTAACGATACCGCGTTTTGTACAAAGAACTATATAGTGATTATTGACATATTCTTCATTGGTAAGATTTGCCACATTCAATATCGTTTTCACTTTTTCACCTTGAGGAAGTTGTAATACATTTTGAATCGCTCGACCTTTACTATTTTTCTCGCCTTGTGGCACTTCATATACTTTCAACCAATGACATCTTCCATTATCTGTAAAGAATAATAAAGTTGCATGAGTCGATGCAATGAAAAGTTGATCAATATAATCTTCTTCTCTAGTTTTACCACCCATAGCACCTCTTCCGCCTCTTCGTTGAGTTCGGTATTCACTTGCTGAAGTTCGTTTAATATATCCAAGATGTGAAACAGTAATTACAACATCTTCTTCTTCAATTAAATCTTCAATACTGATTTCACTTGATAAATATTCAATTTCAGTTCTACGCTCATCTCCAAATTTTTTCTTCACCTCAATCATTTCATCCTTAATCAAACTATAGCGCATACCTTCATTACTCAACAATTCTTTTAGATGAGCAATCACTTTCATGATTTCTTCAAACTCTTGATGAATTTTATCACGCTCCATTCCAGTTAATCGTTGTAAACGCAATTCTAGAATGGCTTTGGCTTGAATTTCAGATAATTCGAAATTCGCTACCAATCCTTCTTTTGCAATATCTGGTGTTCGTGATTCACGGATTAACTTAATTACAGCATCTAAATTATCAAGAGCGATCAAATACCCTTGTAAAATATGAGCACGCTCTTCAGCTTTTCGTAGTTCAAAATTAGCTCGACGAACAACAACTTCATGTCGGAATTTTACAAATTCACTGATTAATTCTTTTATATTTAGGATACGAGGACGACCTCCAACTAGGGCAACATTATTAATACCAAATGATGTTTGCATATCAGTGTATTTATACAACTGATTGACTATCAAATTAGCGATTGCATCTTTTTTCAAATCGAGCACAAGTCGCATCCCATCTCTATCACTTTCATCTCTCACATCGCTGACACCTTCAATTACTTTTTCATTTACAAGTTCAGCAATGCGCTTATGCAACATGGCTTTATTAACTTGGTAAGGCAATTCATGAATAATGATTTGCTCTTTACCACTTTTCATTGTTTCGATATTTAATCGACCACGCACAACCACTCGACCTCTACCTGTTTCAAAACCTGCTCGAACGCCTTCCATACCATAAATAATACCGCCGGTTGGAAAATCAGGTGCTTTGATATGCTTCATGATTTCATCAATCGTAATTTCACGATCGTCAATGAAGGCACAAATTGCATCAATGGTTTCACTCAAGTTATGAGGCATCATATTGGTAGCCATACCGACGGCGATACCTGATGATCCGTTGACAATTAGTTGCGGAATACGCGTTGGCATCACGGTTGGCTCCTGCAAGGTATCATCGAAATTATTTTGAAAATCAACTGTATCCTTATCCAAATCTTCAATCATGGCTTCAGCAATACGTTGCATACGTACCTCTGTATAACGCATTGCAGCAGGACTATCACCATCTACCGAACCAAAATTTCCTTGACCGTCAATCATCATATAACGTAAGCTCCAAGGTTGTGCCATACGTACCATTGTATCGTAAACACTTGTATCACCATGAGGATGATATTTACCAAGAACCTCACCCACAATACGGGCAGATTTTTTATAAGGTTTATTGAAGGTATTTCCAAGTTCACTCATACCGTATAAAACGCGTCGATGTACTGGTTTTAAACCATCTCTAACATCGGGCAAAGCTCGACCTACTATCACTGACATTGAATAGTCAATATAGCAGGATTTCATTTGCTCTTCGATATTAATTTGAATGATTCTGTCGTTTTGCGGTTCAGAATCTGGGTTGTTTGAAATTTCGTTGTCCATGTAATAAAATGATGGCAAATGTAAGGAGAAAAGATGAAAGATTCAACCTTAAAAAAAGCTGTGATTTGAGATTAATCATAAGCGAGGATAAGTTGTGAATTCTATGTCTTTAAATCATTTTGATACTAATTTAAATCCTATAATACATGGACTTTAGCTTATTTAATAATTTGAATCATGATGGTCTACCAGCTTAGCCATTTACTTCCCTACCAGCTGGAAGGACAATTTTTAGCCCTTTCAACTGATGCTGAATTTACTATATTTGCAACCTTAAATTTAAAACATGACCTTATCTTATAATTGGCTTTGTGATTATTTGCCAGTAAAACCAAGCCCAGAAGAAATTTCAACGATACTCACTGCTGTGGGATTGGAAGTCGAGCAGATGGAAGAACTTGAATCAGTTAAAGGTGGATTAAAAGGTTTGGTGATCGGGAAAGTGATATCGTGTATTCAACACCCAAATGCCGATAAATTAAAACTTACTAAGGTTGATATTGGACAAGAAGCGTTGCTCAGTATTGTTTGCGGTGCTCCTAATGTTGCGGAAGGTCAAACGGTTGTGGTTGCTGCAGTTGGAACCACTGTTCATCCATTATTAGGCGAACCCTTTTTAATTAAAAAAGCAAAAATTCGTGGTGAAGAAAGCGAAGGTATGATTTGTGCCGAAGATGAAATTGGATTAGGTGAAAGTCATGATGGAATCATTATACTCAAGGATGAAATACCCTTAGGGACATTGGCCTCAGAGTATTATAAAATTCCAATTTCCGATTTTATTTACGAAATCGGATTAACACCCAATCGAATGGATGCCATGAGTCATTTAGGTGCGGTAAAAGATATTTGTGCCTATTTATCGAACCGTGAAGGACAAATGGTGATTTCGAAAATCCCTTCTTTTGATTTAAAAATTCCTAAGGATTCTGAAACAGATTTAAATCATATCACTATAAAAATTGAAGATGAATCAAAATGCGCTCGATATGCCGGTATTTGCATTCGTGATATTAAAGTAGCAGCATCACCTGATTGGTTGCAGAATAAATTGAAAAGTATTGGACTTCGACCAATCAATAATATAGTTGATATCACAAATTTTGTGTTACACGAATGCGGACAACCCTTACACGCTTTTGATTTAAATGCTGTGAAAGGAAATCAAATCAACATTAAAACTGTTGCCGATAAGACGAAGTTCATTACACTTGACGAAAAAGAGAGAGAATTAAGTGAGCATGATTTGATGATATGTAATGCTGATGAACCAATGTGTATTGCAGGTGTTTATGGTGGCAATAAGAGCGGTGTAACAGAAACTACTTCATCTATATTTTTAGAAAGTGCATGGTTCGAAAATAATTCTATTCGAGCAACGTCGATGCGACATGGCTTGCGAACAGATGCTGCGATTCGATTTGAAAAAGGCGCTGATATCAGCAATATCATGTATGCTTTGCAACGAGCAACTCAATTAATTTGTGAACTCGCTGGAGGAAAAATTTCATCTCAGATTCAAGATATATATCCTAATCCTTTTGAAGCGAAAACAATTGATATTCATTTTGAAAAAGTAAGAGAATTAGCTGGGAAAAATTATTCAAGTCAACAAATCAAAAGCATATTAACAAGTTTATGTTTTTCAATCATTGAAGAAGATGAAAATCATATCAAGATAAAGGTTCCTTTTGCGAAACCAGATATCACAATGCAAGCTGATGTAGTTGAAGAAATTATGCGCATTGATGGTTTAGATAATATTCCATTTACAGGAAAAATATCATTTGCATTGCCGGAAACCACAACAGGTTATAAACCTGATGTAAAAAACCAGTTCGCTCAACTGATGGTTGGTAAAGGATTTCAAGAAATATTTACGAATTCAATTACCAACAGCGCTTATTACGATGACCAGACTGGCATTGTAAAAATGATGAATAGTTTATCTGCCGAATTAGATTGTATGCGACCATCGATGCTAGAGACTGGATTGGTGGCAATTGCGTACAACTTAAATAGAAAAAATACCCAACTCAAGTTTTTTGAATTTGGCAAAACTTATCATAGTTCAGAAAATGGCTACCTTGAGCATGAAAAAGTTTGTCTTTATTTTAGTGGTAATTACACGACAGAATATTGGAAATTAAAATCGCAAAAAATAGATATTTACTATATCAAAGGAATTGTTGAAAGTTTACTATTTGCAATGAAGCCTGAATTCAATGAAAATGAAGATGGTTTAGATATTTTATTTCAACGCAAACGAATAGGAAGAATAGAACTTGTTTCGAATAAAAAAATGAAACAATTTGATATCAAGAATGAAGTTTGGTTTGTTGAATTAGCTTGGGATACTTTACGATCGTTTTATGAGAATCAGAAAAATGGATTTAAATCGCTACCAAAATATCCAACCGTTCGAAGAGATTTGGCTATGGTACTCGACAAATCGGTTCAGTTTCAGGATGTTCAAAAAACGGTTCGTCAAGCAAAAAGTAAATTATTGCAAAATATCAATTTGTTTGATGTGTTTGAAAGCGAAAAATTAGGCACAGATAAAAAATCGTATGCTATTAATTTATCGTTTTATGATGATGAAAAAACATTGACTGATATTGAAGTAGAACATGAAATGAACCAAATTATTGCAACGCTAGAAACAAAAATTGGCGCGGTGATTCGAGGTAATTAATGTCTGACTTGAGATGAGTTAGTTTCGGTTGGTTTGGCAGCATCCACTGCAGAAATTATAATTTAAAATGCGACAAGCCCTAGCCCCGATTGTTACGGAAAGCGCTTGCCGCTTTGGGCAAGACTTGGAGTATAAAGCGGGAAAAGCTTCAAATTGCTTTCATGATTCATGATTCACAAAGCAATAAAATTAGTAGTTTTGCGACCTCAATAAAAAAATAGAAAATAATAATATAAACATGGCATTATCTGAACAAGAAATCATTAGAAGAGAAAAATTAGAACATTTAAAGTCGATCGGCATCAACCCATACCCTGCCCCACTTTATCCTGTGAGTCATTACAGCGAATCGGTAAAGAAACAATATACCGAAGGAAATAATGAGGCATTTGATGTTTGTGTGGCTGGCCGTATTTTGAGTATTAATGATAAAGGAAAAGTTTTTTTCTTTAAAATTCAAGATGCTGAAGGTTTGATTCAACTCTATATAAAACGCGATGATATTTGTCCTGATGAAGATAAAACCTTTTTTGATGAGGTGGTAAAGAAGGCCGATTTGGGTGATATTATTGGTTGTGTGGGTTATATGTTTACCACCAAAACAGGTGAGATTAGTATTCATGCAAAAGAAATTACCTTGCTATCAAAGAGTTTAAAACCTTTACCAATTGTAAAGCGTGATGATGAAGGTAATGTGTTTGATGAAGTAACAGATCCTGAATTTAGATATCGCCAGCGTTATGCCGATTTGATTATTAACCCTTCAGTGAAGGATACGTTTTTGAAGAGAACGAAAATGATTAATTGTATTCGTGAATTTTTAAATTCTCGACATGCATTGGAAGTTGATACCCCCGTATTGCAAAATATTCCAGGTGGTGCTTCGGCGCGTCCCTTTATTACACATCATAATGCCTTAGACGTGCCTTTTTATTTACGTGTTGCCAATGAACTTTATTTGAAAAGATTAATTGTTGGTGGATTTGATTTTGTGTACGAATTCAGTCGAAACTTTAGAAATGAAGGAATGGATAGAACCCATAATCCAGAATTTACCATACTTGAGTTTTATGTAGCGTATAAGGATTATATCTGGTTAATGGATACCACAGAGCAATTGCTTGAACAAGTTGCTATTGCAACCAATGGCAAAACAAAATTAGCTTCATGGGGCAATGAGATTGAATTTAAAGCACCTTATAAACGTATCAGCATTTATGATGCCATTCATGAGCATACAGGTTTTGATATTAGTCAAATGAATGAAGATGCCATTAGAGATGTTTGTAAACAATTAGGTATTCATACTGAACCAAGTATGGGACGTGGCAAATTAATTGATGAGATTTTTGGTGGCAAATGTGAATCGCATTATATACAACCTACCTTCATTATTGACTATCCAGTTGATATGAGTCCGTTGACTAAAAAGCATAGAACCAAAGAAGGTTTAGTTGAGCGTTTTGAACTCATCATCAATGGAAAAGAAATTGCCAATGCCTATACTGAGTTGAACGACCCTATTGATCAACGTGAGCGCTTTGAAGAGCAAGTTAAATTAATGGAACGTGGTGATGATGAAGCGATGTTTATTGATTATGATTTTTTACGTGCGCTTGAATATGGTATGCCTCCAACTGCTGGTATTGGATTTGGAATTGATCGGTTAGCGATGTTGATGACAAATCAATCGAGTATACAAGATGTATTATTATTTCC
>ENA-UOWO01004290-UOWO01004290.1-activated-sludge-metagenome-genome-assembly--contig:-NODE-4290-length-15826-cov-15.737556_pt1 | contig 15826 bp, 5 predicted proteins | sample MGYA00238148_ERZ761564 | MGnify/ENA primary metagenome ERZ761564 (study PRJEB28885, sample SAMN05720194) | activated sludge metagenome | isolation source: Anaerobic digester | place: USA...
CCGCCTGGCGGGCAATGGCACCCGTGTGCTCAAGTCCGGCACCACGGACAGCCTGATCTTCACCGGCATCGTCCCCGTCGACACCAGCGGCCTCTTCCCCGTCACCGCACGGGTGGCCGCCCTGGACCTCAACAGCGGCCGGCCCGCCAGCGCCGTACCGCCGCAGACGGCTTCGCTCCAGGTGCAGAATCCCCCCAGCCTGGCGGCCATGACCAATTCCCTGCAGCCCGCCTATGTTTCGGGAGGGACGGTCTATCAGTTCCAGATCAATGTGGTCAACAATGGCGGCTCGACGCTGCTTTTGGACCCTGCGCAGACGGTCTTTTCGATCGTGGACAGCACGACCGGCCTGGCGCTCTATTCCTCTCTGCTTGATGCCTCCTTTGGCTCTTCCCTGCCCGGATCGATGAGCACGCGCACACTCTATTTTCATTTCAAGGATCTTCCGGCAGGGATCGCCCCGGGACGCTATCCCACCCGTCTGGTCCTTTCCGGTACTGAAAACCGGAACGTTTTCAGCCAAACGCTGGAGCTCACCAATAACCGGGTGACGGTGGCGAGCCCGCGCGAAGTCATGATCACCTCTCTGCGCAGCGAATCGGCCACGGTCACGACCGGGCAGTCCCAGCCCTGGTATATCGCCCTGGAGGTGACCAACAACGGCAGCAGCACTCTGCATCTCGACCAGTCCAGCATCGCCTTTTACCGCAACAGCGTGGAGGTCTCTTCCTCCTTCGCTGTGGTGGTGCCGGACACTTTCACCACCGGATCGGCGGAGATCCCCGGCAACAGCGCCCGGGTCATCCGTTACCGGGTTGATGCGGTCGATGCCGAGCTCGAGCCGGGCCAGATCATCATCACCGGCCATATCTGGCTCACGGACGTGGCCCAGGCCTATCGCCGTTTTGATGAGCAGACCGATCAGGGCAATTCCGGCTACGTCACCCTGCAATCCCCGGCCGAACCCCTGCTGGTCTCCTTCGCGCCGAGCCAGACGTCGGTGACCCGGGGTCAGCAGGAGCCCTGGACAATTTCCGCGCGAGTGCTGAACCGGGGCGGGAGCCTGCTCGCGTTCGATCCCGCCGGGGTGGAGCTCCATTTCAGCGCGGGCGACAGCCATTTCGTCTTTCAGCAGCCCCGTCATTTTCTCGGCAGCGGCGACACGCTTCTTCTTCCGGGTGCCGAAGATACCCTGCGCTGGATTGTGGATGGGGTTTCGGCGGCGGCGAGCCTGCCCGGCGTTGTGCGGGTGGATGGCACCATCCCGCTGACCGAAATCAACAGCGGCCGGCTCTCCCTGCTTCAGACCTCGGTCAGCAATGCGGGCTTTGACATCACCGTGCAGGATTCCGCTGTCGCCCGGCTGGCCGGGTTCAGAGTGGTGGTACCGCAGGACTCTTTGGTCAACGCCGGACAGAGTTTTTACGTCCAGGCCTGCGTGAAAAGCCTCGCCAGCCGGGACGGACTGCAAAGTGTGCGCCTGCGCTTTGCCGCCGACGGCTATCTCTCTTTCCCCGAAAGCAACGAGACCGTGCTGGGTCCCATCCCTGCCGGCGACAGCCTCTGGACTTTGCCCGGGATTCTCGTCAAGGCCGATACAACCGCAGGTATTGATCCAACCCTTTTTGCGCGCATTCTTTCCGCCACGGCGGCCAATACCGGCCAGCCGACCCTGATCCAGCCCGCCCGCACTGAAGGGGATTCCTCCAAAACCATCCACATCCAGAAGCCGGGAGCCCTGGCGGTGACGCGGATCTTTACCTCCCAGGACACCATTCCTTCCGGTTACAGTCTGGACTGGGCCATCCAGGTGGATGTGACCAACCCCTATGAGGGGATTCTTCTGCTCGATCCGCCCAAAGCGGCTGATATCTCGATCAAACAGGGGTTTGTCATCCGGGCCCCGGAGCTTACCCCGGCCGATCGAATGCTCTCTCCGGGAGACACCCTCCGCGTCGTCTATGAGGTCATCGCCTCCAGCTCAGGCAGCGGACGGCTGCCGATCACGGCGCGGCTGACCGCCAGAGATGTCAATGACACCCTGCGGGTGGTCTCCACTTCGGCGGCGACCTCGATCTTTGTCTCCACCAGTGCGCGCGTGCGCATCGTCCGGACCGCGGTCAACGCCGACTCCAATTTTGTCGATGGCGAAGGGATCGGGCATATCAATACCCGCCAAACCTTTTATGTCGACGTCGATATTGAAAACAGCGGGGGACAACCACTCAGAACCATTTATGTCCGGCTTTTCGGAGTCCAATCCCCCATCGCCGCACCCCTCCAGTTCATCGAGAATTTAAGCGCCTTTGAGGGCCCCCGCCGCCTGAGATTCACCGTGCAGGCGGACAGTGTCGAGAACCTGGCCGGCGAACTATTCACCGCCGAGATCACCCAGGCCGCGGGTGAAGATGGCTCCACTGCTTTCATCGCCCCCGCCACGGACGCTCAGGCGACAATCCGGATTTACCATCCGGCGGTGCTGCGCCTGATCAGCACTTCAGCCTTGACTCCAAATATTGAGAAGATCGTCAGTTACGGGCAAGCCTTCCCCGTTGAGGTTGTTGTGCAAAATCTGGGCTCCGAGCCGGTCAGCGGCGTGACGCTGACGATGAGAGCCGATCCGGCGGAGCGGGCAGGCGTCGCAGCTACTCCTCTGCTTCTCGCCAAAACCCTTGCTGCGGGCGATACCGGCAAGGTTGTTTTTACCGCCACTGCGGCCAGCCAGAGCGGAGAGGTGCTGCTGATTTCGGATGTTATTGCATCGGCCGGTCAGAACACGCGGCTGTCTGTTCCCCTGCAGCGCAGCGGGCAGGACTCCTCCACGCTGGTGACGATTGAATCTGGCGCGCAGCTGAGTATTCTGTCGGTGCGGGTGGATCCCGCCGCGGTCTCGGCCGGCGACGCGCAAAACGATACCCGCCTCTATGTCAAGGTCGCCAACACCGGCGCTGCGGATCTGCGTTTTCTCGATATCTCGCCGGATAATGTCCGCTTCATCACCAACGGCATATGGGATGAAGAGTACCGGGTCAATGCCCCCGCCAAGCTGATGGGTTCAGACAGCCTGGTCCTGAGAGGCCAGTCACAGGATTCGCTGCTCTATATCGTCACCCGGATCGGGGACATCGCCGGAGATGCTCAAGTGCGGGTGCAGCTCAAGGCGATGGATTTGAACAAGAGTATTTCGGCGGCGAACCAGATCAGCGCCACCGGGAGCACCTCCCTGGAAGTGACGAGCACCTCCTGGGTGCGCATCAATCAGACCCTGGTGAGTTCCGCCAGCGCCTACGACGACCAGAATGTGCCCCTGGTCAATCGCGGCCGCCAGTTCATCCTGGCGGTAGAAGCGGAAACCAGTGAACTCTCCGGTGTGGATTCGGTCTGGGTCCGTCTTACGACGGAGGGCAATTCCAGCATCGTCCAGCCCCTGTTGGTCATTCCGACCATAAACAAGGGTGGCACCGGGCGAGCCGAGTTTACTGTCATCTCTGATGACAGCTGGGATGCCGCGTTGGGCGAGATGCGCGAGACTTTCAGCGCCCAGATCCTCTCCGCCAAAGCCGTAGGATCCTCCCTGGCTGCGCAGGTACGTCAGCCGGTGCGGACGGTGGATGCGCTCGCGACCGTGCGCATTCAGAATCCGGCGCGCATCGACCTCCGCCTTACCCGCGCGGCCGGTCAGGATTCCATCCTGACAGCGAGCCAGGAATTCAGGATGGTGGTCACCCTGGTCAACCTCGGTTCCGCGGCCATGCGGGACGGGCAATATACTCTCACCCTGCCGCCGGGCAACAAGTATCGCCTTGCTGAGGGAGATTCTGAACGCTCATTCGATGTGCCGCTCGGCCAGACGAGCTATATTGACACTCTTCTTCTGATCGCTCCGGAACAGGATTCCTTCAACGACACGATCCGCGTCGAGATCACCCGGGTGCCGCAGGATGTCAATCTCGGGGCAGCTGCGGCGACAGCGACGGTGCAAGCGGCTGCGATCGTCACCACCCTGAGGTCGGGACTGGCGCTGAACCTTTCCATCTACACGCCCACCGGTGCGCAGGACCGGATCCTCTCGACTGCCCAGCAGATGGTGCTGCGGGCAACTGTACAGTCGACCGACAACATCAAAAACAAGAGTGTCACCCTCAAGCTCCCCGTCTCGCCCACTTATGTTTTGCTCAGTCCTGCGATGCAGACGGTGGCCTCCAGCCGGGACACGGTGTTCTGGCGCATACAGGTCCCTGATGCCGAGACCTTGCTGGCGCACAATTTTGAGGCGGAAGCGAGGGGTCAGTCGGCGGATACCGTGCTGATGCAAACCCGCTCTGTAACCATCGATCAAATCGTCAGCCGTGCCAGCCTGTGGGTTGATGATCTGGAGGTGAGTTCCCCGGCGGAAGGGATTATGGAGAGCGGACAGGCCAATTTTTCCGTGCGTCAGCAGGCGATCCTGCGAACCAGGGTGCGTAATCTCGGCGCCGCCCGCGTCGGCACGACCGGCAGGATCACCCTCTCCCTGCAGAACAGCGGGTTGACACTTGTCGCCACCGATTCCATCCGGAGTTTCACCATCGGCAGCTATGTGACCTGGAACGTCCAGGCCTCCGATGTGCCCATCAGTGAGATCCGGGATATCCGCGTCGAAATTACCACGATACCCTATGATGAGAACACCAACGCCCCGGCCAGCATCGCCAATGGTTCGGCGACGCTCAACGTCCTCACCGAGGAGAGGGGCACGACGCGGATCAATCAGTTCTTTATCAGCGCCCCCTTTGGCGCCCAGGACAACTCGGTCTCGACGGAGCAGAGCTTTGTGGTGACGGCGGATATCAGCTCCAATTCTGTCCGCAATCTGCAGGCGGAGATCAGCTATCCCGGGGGCTTTACGACCACTACGCCGGTGCTTCCGATACCATCGGGGGACCGTCAGGTGGTTACCTGGACGATGAAGGCCCCTGAGGAGGCGGGATCCAGTACCCTGACTCTGACGGTAAGCGGCAAGGACTTGCGATCAGGCATCGCTCTGACCAATCAAGTTCGTGCCATCAACGTGGTCACCCAGCCGGCGACCCGCTTCACCCTGACCCCCCGGATCATCTTTCCGAAGGGGCTGAACAACAAGGTTTCCAGTGAATCGCCTCTGCAGCTGGCCCTCTACATCGATCACCAGGGGGAGACCGCCCCGCACGGGGGCGAGGCGACGACCATTCGACTTAATGTCCCCGCGTCCTTCCTTGATGGCAGTGAACCCCTGATCAAGAGCGGCATGGACAGCCTGGTCTGGAACCTGGTGGCCCCGGCGGTCCGTCAGGATACCCTTTTCGATGTCAATTTCAGCGTTACAGCGCTGCCCAGGGATGCCAATTCCGGGCTGGAAGCGTCCACGGAATTCGCCAATGTCTATTTCCCGATCTGGGTTGTCCGCAAAGCGAGGCTTGAAGTACTCGCCCAGGTTCACGACCAGATGGGGAGCACACCGGTTCCGGTCCGCATCGGCAACGAGTTCGACCTGGTTTCGATCCTGCACAACCTCGGCTCTGCGGATTACTACGGCGCCTATCAGGTGCAGCTGCGACTGCCTGCCGGTTATTCGAGTGCCGACGCGCTGACCATCAGCACGGAGAGCGATACCGTGATATGGCGGGTCAAGGCGCCGGATGGAGTCAGTGAAACCCCGGACACGCTGGTAGTGAAACTGCTCAGCGCGCCCAGGGATTACTTTTCCAAGACCGAAGCCGACATCGCTCAGGATTCAGCGGTGGTGCTGATCTCGCCGGAGGCCGGTTTTATGGTGGCCAAGTCCTTTCCGGTGCGCACCGGTTCCGTCGGTCTGCGCGGTGGCACCAGCCTCCCCATGCTTGGCCTCTCTTTGCAGAACAGGGACCAGTCGATCGGCAGCCGGTCGCTGCTGGATACCATCAAGGTCTCCTTCCGCAGCAAGCGGGGCAGTGCGGTCCCGGCGCGGTCGGTTGTGACCAGAATCGCCGCCGTCCGGCACGGCAACCCCACCGAGGTTCTGGCCGAGAACAGCCGTCCCGGGACCGGCAGCGAGATGGTGCTCAATTTTGATAAAGCGGTGCCCGACACGATCCGGGGCAGCGATCTCTTCGCCATCGACATTCTTATCGACATCGCTCCCGAGGCCAGTCTCACCGATTTTGTCGTGGCGGTTGATTCCGCCAGTGCGATCGTGGCCAGGGATGCCATCTATCACAACCGGTTGAGCATCGCCGATTCGACCCTCAATCGCGTCCAGTATCTCGGTTTCTCCTCCGGCACCCTGGTAGTGATGCAAAACGACCTGGAGGAGTCTTTCTGCAACTATCCCAATCCTTTCGGGACGGCATCGCGGCCGACGACCCGGTTCGTCTATTATCTCAAGCAGGCGAGCGACGTCCGGATCAAGATCTTCACCCTGACCGGAGATCTGGTCCAGGCCTGGGAATACACCAAGGCGGCTCACCCCCGGCAGACGAGCGCCGGCGTGCATCAGGACGAAGTGATCTGGGACGGCCGCAATGGCCAGGGTCAAAAGGTTATGAACGGCGTCTATCTGGCCTATTTACAGACCGATTACGGCGAAATGGCGCTCACCAAGATAGCAGTTGTCAAGTAACGCATCGAACAGTTGGCCATCGTGAATCGAAAAATCAGAAAATATCTCCTCTCTCTGCTCTTCCTCCTGCTGATTGCGGGCGGGGGGGCGCATGCGCAGCAGGTGCTGCAGGATCGCACTTACGGCGGGGCCAACGACGTCTTCGACCTCCCGGTCGGAGCCCGGGCCCTCGCCATGGGCGGGGCCTATGTTTCCACGGCCGATGATCCCTTCGCACTCTACTGGAACCCCGCCGCCCTGGAGAATGTGCAGAACATGGGGGTCGGGCTCTACTATTCCAATCTGACTGCGGGCACGCAGTACAGCTATCTGGGCTATGCCCATCCCACTCTTTTCCTGGGGACCTTCAGCCTTGGCATCATCAGCCTGTCGACGCCGGACATTGACATCCGTGACGATGATGATCCGATGAAGCTGGGCTCGCTTTCCTACAGCCGGAACATGCTGCTCTTCGGCTATGGTTACAAGCCGCTCAACTGGCTCGCCATCGGGGCTTCCCTTAAAATCGAGCGCGCTTCGCTGCCGGGCTACCCGGACGGGGCCACAGGGCAGACCGGCAGCCTCACCGAGTCCGCGCTGGGCGCTGATCTTGGCCTGGTTTTCACCCCCGGGCTGGCGAGCCCCTGGCTGAAAGATCTCACCCTGGCCTTGAGTGTGCAGAATGCGATCCAGCGCTCCATGCGCGCGGTTGAGGAGCGGGATGCCACACCGCGGACACTGCGTCTGGGCCTGGACAAGAGGATCGGCATCGGCGATGACGGCAGCAGCGTGACGCTTGCCTTTGAGTACGACAAGATGAAGACGATGCCCGCGCACACCCATCTGGGACTGGAATACAGCTATCAGGATCTGTTTGCCCTGCGCACGGGCCTCTATCGCAGCCACTTCACGATCGGGGGCGGTGCCAAGGTGGCCGGCGTGCAGCTCGATTATTCCTACTGGACGGGTGATGATTCATGGTTGAGCAGCAGCCATCGCATCTCCCTGGTCTTGAACATCGGCAAGAGCCGCGAATTGCGCATGGCGGAGTATCAGGAGCGGGAGGCACGCCGCATCGAGCAGGAGCTGGCGGCCAAACGCCAGGCCGAACGGAATGAGGCCATAGTCTCGGGCATGAGCCGTGCGCGGGTCCTGGTCGGAAAGGGCGATTATCCCGGGGCTTACAGTGTAGTGAGCCGGGTGCTTTTTTATGATGTGACCGGCAGTGATCCGGACCTGGATGAGGCGCGGCAGCTGCTGCAGCAGGTCAACGCGGCTTTGGAGGAGGAACGCAAGCGCGAAGAGGCGGCCATCCTGGCCAAGACTGAAGAAGAGATGCGCATCCGCCGCAACAACCTGCAGATCGAGCAGCATTACCAGAAAGCTTTGAATGCCTACAGCCTGGAGGATTATCAGACGGCGATCCTGGAGTGCGATCAGGCGCTCGCCATAGATCCGAACAGCGAGCGGGCCACCGACCTGAGGCGCAAATCCGACGAACAACTGCGCCGGAAGATCATGCAGCTGGCGGAGCGCGCGCGGCAGCTGCAGGCCCAGGATCGCGGCTACGATGCCATAACCCTCTATAATCAGGCCCGGCAGATGGCCAAGGGGATACCGGATATTGAAACCTTCCTGGCGGGCCAGATCTCATCGATCGAAAGCCGGCTGAGCCGGGAAGATTTGATGCGGCGCGCTGCGGCGCAGGAGATGAGCCAGAATTGGGCCGAAGCGGCCAGTCTCTACCGCGAAGCGCTGCGCTATGATCCCAACAACCGCTCCCTGCAGGAGCGCTATAACGAGGCCAAGGCCCGGGCGGAAGCGCGCGACATGGAGATGCCGGAAAATGTGCGGGAACTCTACCGACTCGGCGCGCAAGCCTACGCCCAGCACAAGTATGAAGAGGCGGTGCGCCACTTTGAGGAGGCCCGCAAGCTGCAGCCGCTGAACAAAAAGATCCTGAAGGCTCTCGATTCGGCGAAGGAGAACCTGCAGCGGCAATCCTCAAACCAGGGCACCCCGAACAAATAAGAGCAGCCGGCCCGCGACTCAACTGAAAGGAGCTCTCCAGGCCGGCGGCGCCCGCCGCCGGTGAAGGGGAAGAGGACCATTGTTCCAGAATATTCAAAAAGAGCAGCTGAAGGTACTCGCCCGGTTTGAATTCCTCGGTGAGCTGCGGGATTTTGTCACCAAGGTCGGCCACCGGCACGGCTTTTCCGAGCGGGTGATCAATGCCTTCAAGCTCTCCATCGACGAGGCGGCCACCAACATCATCAAACATGCCTACCGGGACTGGGAAGGCAGCATCACCATCCGCGCGATCGTCAAGAAGAACAGCCTCACCATTGTACTGGTCGATCAGGGCAAGTATTTTGATCCGCGTCAGGTCAGCGATCCGGACCTCCAGCGTTATGTCGATATCGGCAAGAAGGGCGGTCTGGGCATTTTCATCATGCGCCGGCTGCTGGACGAAATCGATTATCGCAAGACCGAGGAGGGCAACGAGCTGTGGATGGTCAAGTACCGCGACGTTGCGCGCAAGCACCGTCTCACGGTACCCTCGCTCTCCATGACCCTCAAGGCGCGCTACTGGCTGATTTCAACCTCTGTCTTCACCCTTTTTTTGATCAGTGTTTTCGTCTATAATTTTTTTCACAGTGAGGAGGCCATCACCACCGATTTCCTCGCCAGGGGGCGCACCGCGCTCTCGGTGATGACCAGTGATATCTCCACCAATCTGCAGCAGCAGCTGCCCGAGGGCACTCGCCAGAGTCTGGTGGATGGGACCAATCTGCCCGATGATATCGAAATCCTCGCCCACACCCTGCCGCCGCTCAACACCCTGCAGAATTCTGAATACCGCGATATCCTCTATCAGGCCTTGATCGCCGATAATAACCAGTATATTCTGGCCAGCACCGAAGGAAAACTGATCTTCACCCGGTTCAACCGGCCGCAGGAGGCTGAGAGGGTCGAGAGCGATGTGCTGCGCTACACCTTCCCCTCCGGGGTAGAGGTGCTGGAGATCACCTCACCGGTGCTGGATGATTCGGGCAAGACTCTCTGTACCGCCCACTTTTTCATCGATCATGCCGCTATCAGCCGGGAAATCAGCAGCGAACACTGGAGCAATGCCCGGCTGATGGGTCTGATCTGGCTGATCGGCGCCGCCGGCCTTTTTCTGCTCATCATTCTGGTCATGAATCCCTTTCGGCGCCTCTCCGAATGGGTGAAGCAGCTCGGCCAACCCGGCGCCACCGACGAGATGGATATCGATGCCACGACCGAGATCGGCGAGATCGCCCAGGCTTTCAGCGATATCACCCTGAAGCTGCGGGAATCGCAGGTCAACATGGCCGAACAGGAACGGCTGCAGAAAGAGATGCAGGTCGCCCAGGAGATTCAGCAGACCCTGCTGCCGAGCGAATTTCCCGAGATCGAGGGCTACGGGATCAGCAGCTATTATGCTGCCGCCAAAGAGGTGGGTGGAGACTATTACGATTTTGTCGAGGTGGACAAGGATACTCTGGGTATTGTCGTCGCGGATGTCTCGGGCAAGGGGGTTCCGGGCTCGCTGGTCATGACCATGATACGCACTGCGCTGCGCACTGAGGCGCGCGGCATCAAGGACGCGGCTGAAGTGCTGGCACGCGTGAATGAATTTGTGGTTTCGGACATGAAAAAGGGCATGTTCGTCACCCTGTTTTACGTCATCATCGATTCCAAAAAGAGACGCATCAACTACGCCAGCGCCGGCCACAATCCGATGATCCTCTACCGCGGCGCCCGCAACAAATCCTATTATCTCAATCCGCACGGCTTTCCCATCGGCATCTCTCTGCCTGACAAGAACCTCTTCCGCAACACCATCGAGTCGGATACCCTTTCCCTCAACGAGGGCGATATCCTGCTGATCTACACCGACGGCATCACCGAGGCCATGAACCGGCGGCGTCAGCTCTTCGGGGAGGAGCGTTTTCTCAACGTCATTCGCGATAACGGCCTCCTGCCGGCGCAGGATTTTGTCGACAAGCTGCACGAGGAGATCCTCTCCTTCACCGAGGGCACTCCGCAGAGCGACGACATCACGCTCGTCGCCATCAAGGAAAAGTCTTCAGCGGAAAAGATCGAGCTTGAACGCGCCAAGCGGGTCTATCGCCGTCTCCAGCAGGGCAGCAGCATCAAGGAGGCGTGCGAGAGCGAGGGCCTTTCCTCCTACTCCTATTATTCCAAATACAAGGAGATCTTTGAGCAGGGCAACATCGAAGAGCTGGTCAGCGTCGAGACCGAGTCCATTGAGGCCAAACATCTGAGCATCGAGGAGAAGACCAGGCTTTACGATGTGATCATGCGCTTCCCCGAATATGGGGCCAAGAAGATCCATGAGGAGCTCCTCACCGAGCGCTATGGCTTCATGGAGCTCAACAGCGCCAAGATATATGAGGAGCTGGTGCGGGCCAAGCTGAACACGCGCGAACTGCGCGAGGCTTTCGTTCATCGCGGCGGCAAGAAGCGCCGGCCCAAGCCGCCGGGGACGCCCATGCTGACTCTGGACGGGCGGGTTATCATCCAGAAGGGGGGACTGACGGATGTGGAGCCCGATTATGAGGAGGCGGAGGCCACCGGCCCGGCCCGCAAGGGGCGCCAGACAGCCGAGCCGCCCAAACCGGCGCTTGCCGGGCGTCAGAAGGTGGCCCTGCCAGCGCAGCCAGTCACGAGCCATTTTCAGGGGCGCGATGTCCTCTCCTACCAGATCGAAGAGCTCCTGAATGCTCCGGTTGAGGATCTTTTTGACAAGCGGCTGGGCGGCCAGGTGTTGGAGGAGGAGCCTGCCGACGAGGAGTTCCCGGAGGACGTGAAACTGGCTCCGGTGGAGGTCAAGGCACCGGCAGAGCCCGATCTTTCCATGGAAGAGCTGGGTTTCGAGTATGTGGCCAGCGAACCCCCGGATGGTGTACATGAAGATGACGCTTTGTTGGAGCTGCCGCCGGAGATCGTTCCGCTGGAGGCGATTGCAGCCGCCGAGGCCGAGAGCGCCGAGACCAATCTGCCCGAAAAGGCCGGTGAGGCCGACTTGCCGGAGCCGGCGCTTTTGCTGCGCGACGGCGATGATATCACCAGCGACGATCTGGATTTTGCCGATATGCTTGAAACCGGCGCCGGCCTTGAGGATCCTTTCGCCGTCCGCGAGGAGAGCAGGAAATTCCCGGCCGCGCCGATGGAAGAGGCGGTCGTCGTCCCGGAAGGTGAGGAGGACGGGGAAAAGTACCCCTCCCTGACGGAGGATACGGATCCGGCGCTCAGGGATATATTCGAGGAATTTCTCGAGATCGATGAAGAGGCCGGCCTGATTTCCGAAAGCGGTGAGCTGGAGAACGAGATCATCGAGCAGATTTTGCAGAATGAGATCGCCTCCCGGATGAACTGGCAGGTAGGGGAGACCGAGGGCGGCGAGGCCGACAAGAGCGGGCAGTGGCGGCTGGAGGAAGCGGCCGGACCAGCCGGCCGCGCCGAAGAGCCGGACCGGCATCGCCTTTCCTTTGATGAGCTGATCGACCTGTTGAACGCCGAGAAAAGCGGCGGAAAAGCCTGGCCGGAACCGGGCATGGAAGCGTCCGGGCAGGAGGCGACGGCAGCGGGAGACGGGAGCGAAGCGCCTCCTCTTCCGACAGATAATCCAGACCGCGATCGTGCCTACGCAAACGCTCTCAGCCGTTTTCTCAATGAAGAGTACAGGCAGGCGATCGATATCTGCTCGGATATTCTGGCGCGGGACGGCGATGATACGCAGGTGCGCGTGCTGCTCGGGCAATCTTATTTCCGCGCCAACGCGTTTCGGGAGTCGGCAAGGGAATTCCAGCGTATTCTCAAGATCGACCCGCGCAACAAGGAAGCGCATGAGAAGCTGGGGGTTATATACGCCAACCAGGGGGCATTTCCACGGGCTATTGCGCACTGGGAGTATCTGCTGCAGCTCGCACCGGAACGCCGCGATATTTTTGAGAGTATCCAGCGCGCCAAACAGTTCATCAATCAGACCGAGTCATCCTGACCCGGCGGAACAGCCGCCGCCCGGATATTTTTGTTGACTATTAGAGGCATAAAGGCTATATTTGTTAGCTGCAAGAACTCGTCCGGACGGGGTATCTGGTGGAAAGACATGCTTTCGACTCAACATTGCGGTGACAGTCTGACGCCCAGCTCCTGCAATCGCAAAATAATCTTGATGGAGATTCAAAATGGAAGGCATCCAATTGTCAGTGGAGAAGACGGGTACCAAAAACAGTGTATCGATCATCAAGGTTGGCGGATATATTGACACCACCACATCATCGGAACTGGAACACGCCCTGAGCACTCTTCTCAAGGCGGGATCATACAATATCATCATCGACCTGGGCAATGTCGATTACGTCAGCAGCGCGGGCTGGGGCATCTTCATCAGCGAGATCAAGGGGATCCGCGAAAAGGGCGGGGATCTCAAACTGGTGCGCATGATCCCTGAAGTCTATGAGGTTTTCGAGCTGCTTGAGTTCCACTATATCCTCAAGGCCTGCGACAGCATTGACGAGGCTATAAAGGATTTCGAGCGCACCCTGGGTCCAGTCACCGAGGGGAGCAAGGTCGCCGAAGTGGATATGGAGGCGGCGCACTCCCGGGGCGGCGGCGAGCGCCGCGAGAGCGCTCCCCGGCCGGAGAGCGGCAGGGCCGACAATCTGGAAGAGAAGATTCGCAAGATCATCGGACAGGATCCCGAGATCGGCACCATCCAGCTCATCAGGACCCTGAATACGCCGGAGCATGGCAATATCCGTCTCGGCTGGTTTGCGATGCGCAAGCTCTTGAAAAAAAGCGGTCTGGACAGCAAAAAAGGTCGGGCCCTTCTCAGCTCCGGACGCTAAAGCACACAACAGCTGCGCCAATTTCCGGGTGGCGGACGATCTTCTGGCTTTGCGTCTGCGCCACCCCTTTCCCTCAGGTTCATCTTTCCTCGACCTTTTCCTATGTTTATAGACCACGCCAAGATACATGTGCAAGCCGGCTCCGGTGGGGCGGGCTGTGTCGCTTTCCGCCGGGAGAAGTACGTCCCCAAAGGCGGCCCTAACGGCGGCGACGGCGGCCACGGAGGCGATGTGATCGCTGTCGCCGACCGGCATATCCATACCCTGCTCGACTTCAAGTATCAGACTCTCTTCAAGGCCGAGCGCGGCCAGCACGGCATGGGCTCCAACATGACCGGCAAGTCCGGCCAACCGCTGCGGATCCGCATGCCCATCGGCACGACGATCCGGAATGCTGACACCGGGGCGCTGATCGCCGATCTGACCGAAGAGGGAGAGGAGGCGGTTGTCGCACGCGGCGGTCGCGGCGGTCGCGGCAACACCCGCTTCGTCACGCCGACCAATCGCACTCCGCGCGAATGGGATCCAGGGGAGTTGGGGGAAGAGCTCGAGCTCACCCTCGAGCTCAAACTGATCGCGGATGTGGGACTGGTAGGGCTGCCCAATGCGGGCAAATCAACCCTGCTTTCACGTATCTCCGCTGCACGCCCGAAAATAGCCGACTATCCCTTCACCACTCTCATCCCCAATCTGGGCATTGTCCGGGTCAGCGATGCCCAGAGCTACGTTGTGGCGGACATTCCCGGCCTGATCGAAGGTGCCCACGAGGGCAAGGGGCTGGGCATCCAGTTTCTCCGCCACATCGAACGCACCAAAATACTGGCCATCCTGCTCGACAGCAGTTCTGACGAAATGGAAGCGGACTATGTGACGCTCATGAACGAACTGAAATCCTACAGCCCGGATCTCCTCAAGAAAAAACGCCTGCTGATCTACACCAAAAAAGATCTCATTCAGGGAAAAATCAAACCCCTGAAAGCCCGGCTGCGCGGTGATGCTCCTGCCATCGCCATCTCCGCTGTACGCGGGGACGGCCTCGAGGAGTTGATTCGCCTGATCTGGAGCACACTGCAGCAGGTCGACCAAGCGGATTGACGCCTTCCTTCCGGAGGTGCTATGGAATCTGCAACTCCCGAATTGTTAAGTTTATGGAATACACCCGGGATCGGACCGCAAAGGCTGCGCAGCCTGATGGAGCGGTTCGGCAGTGGACGTGCGGTCTATGCCGCTTCGGTCCGGCAGTTGTGCGAGGTTGAGGGTATTGACCAGGCGACGGCCGCGAAGATCAAGTCCCATCCCGACCTGGAGGGCGCAGCGCGGCAGCTCAGCCGGGCGCGAGAGGAGGGTGTGACCATTCTGACGCTCTGGGACGAGGCTTATCCGGCGATGCTCCGTCCCCTCTACGATTTGCCGGTGATCCTCTTCGTCAAGGGCGGGCTGGAAGTGCTCTCCGCCAAAGCGGTGGCGGTGGTTGGCACGCGGGCCCCCAGCGAGTATGGTCAGATTGTCGCCAGGAGGCTGACGCGCGAGCTGGTCCAGCGCGGACTGGTGATTGTCAGTGGTCTGGCCCGCGGCATCGACACCATCGCGCACAGCGAGGCGATCGCGCAAGGCGGGCTGACCATAGCGGTGCTCGGTTCGGGGCTGGATCAGATCTACCCCGGCGAAAACCGCCGCTTGGCAAGGATGGTCACGGAGCACGGCGCCCTGCTTTCGGAGTATGTGCTCGGGACCCAGCCGGATGCCCCCCATTTTCCCCGCCGTAACCGGATTATCGCCGGACTTGCCGCGGCCACGCTGGTGATTGAGGCCGGCGAGGGGAGCGGAGCCTTGATCACCGCGTATGACGCTCTGGAATATAATCGTGAGGTGATGGCGGTGCCGGGCAATATCACCAATCCCCGGGCGTGGGGGTGTAACCATCTCATCCAGCAGGGCGCCAAGCTCGTGCAGGGGGTGGAGGATGTCCTCGTGGAGATCGGCATGGCAGATGAGCGGCCGCCAAGTCAGCAGCTCGACCTGCCGGGGATGGGGCTTACCGCCGACGAAGAGCAGCTGCTGGGGGTGCTCAGCCAGGAGGCTCAACATGTTGATCAAATCGCCCTGGCGCTGGGCAAACCGGTGTTCACCATCCTTTCGCAGCTCCTGCAGCTGGAACTGAAAAATCTGGTCACCCAGCTGCCGGGCAAGAAATTTGTGCGCGCCTGAGCGGTGAGTAACGGGCCGGATGCAAATAATGTTTGACTATCTTTATAATAATTTGTAAATTGACAACTGCCGGGAGGGATAGACCTAACAGGCAAGGCAGCGGTCTTGAAAACCGCCGGGC
>ENA-UOWO01004291-UOWO01004291.1-activated-sludge-metagenome-genome-assembly--contig:-NODE-4291-length-15826-cov-8.118635_pt1 | contig 15826 bp, 19 predicted proteins | sample MGYA00238148_ERZ761564 | MGnify/ENA primary metagenome ERZ761564 (study PRJEB28885, sample SAMN05720194) | activated sludge metagenome | isolation source: Anaerobic digester | place: USA...
CGTGACTGGAGTTCAGACGTGTGCTCTTCCGATCTGGTGTCGGCTCGCTAGCGTGCGGCACGGTTGCAAGGGTGCGGGCTAACCCTTCGCTCGAGCCAGGGACCTCCACCGGGATGGCGCTCGCGGTTCAGCTCAAACGTTAGGCCGCAAATTCGTAATCCCTTGCTCGCGGGCACCATGAACACCGACTCAAGCGTCAGCTTCTTCGATCAGCAGTTCCAGCGCCAGGTACGCGAGTCCGATCTCGCGCTGAACCCCTTCGAACAGCAGGCGCTTCCGCATCTGCAAGGTGTCGTCCTCGACTACGGGTGCGGATTGGGCAATCTCGCTTTGGCTGCAGCCCGCCGGGGCTGCAACGTTGTGGCCCTCGACGGCAGCCACACCGCAATCGAACACCTTCGCCTTGTTGCACAAGCCGAGTCCCTGTCGATCACCGCGAACGAAGCGGACCTTCGCACCTACGAAGTTCGCGGCGAGTACGACACCGTTGTCTGCATCGGCCTGCTGATGTTCTTCGATTGCCCCACCGCCTTCGCCCAGTTGGAGCAGTTGCAGGCTCGTGTGCGGCCCGGCGGCGTTGCGGTTGTCAATGTGCTGGTTGAAGGAACTACGTTCCACAGGATGTTTGATCCGTCAGGCCACTGCCTCTTTGCGAGGGACGAGATGAACAGCCGCTTTGTCGGGTGGGAAATCCTGCTTTCCGAGTACCAGGACTTTGCCGCACCAAATAACACCACCAAGTCCTTCGTCACCATCATTGCGCGCAAGCCAGTGGTGCGGGTTGCGGCTTAACCCCTCGCTCCGCTTGGCTCGAACGTTAGGCGTCATCTAACCCACCCATGTTGCGCTTCAAGTTCTACGGTGCTATCGGGGCACTCTTCCTTGGGCTGGGCCTAGCCGCCCGGTGGACTGCAGATGCAATGCACTGGAACTTCAAGCTCACTCTCTTGGGGTTCATGCTTGCGGCACTAGCCGCTCTCTCTGTCTTCGGGTGGTGGCAGGAGAGGAAGTTGGCACGTCAGCTCGAGCAACTACCTGTCGAACAGAGGGAGGCGCTTGAGGCACTTTCCGTCGCGGCGCGAGTAGTGTCGTCAGGTGTCTCCAGAAAGTCAGCATTCGTTACCGTGTCTGTCGGAGTCTGCTTGGTTAGCCTGCCAACCCTGCCGCTACTTCTGACGCCCCTCTTGGCATTGCAAGCTTGGCTTTCATTTGAACCTCCGCTACCTCACTTCTTGGCGCTGACCGTCGGGTTTCTTATGGCGTGGCTCTGGTGGTCAATGATGGTCACGTGGTGGCGGAACTGGGCGGAATCTCGAGGCATGAGCCCGGAGGAGGTTCAGTATCGAGGTCAAGGGGCCTCAATACTCTGGCCCAGCGGGCATCTGTGCGAGCGTACCGAATGGGCCAACATTTGGAGGCCAAGGTCGACGTACAGAGATGACGCCTAACGCCTCGCTCAAGCTGAGGCCCAACGGCGGACCTGGCGTCACACCGTCGGTCCCACCTCAGCTCAAACGGCAGGGCGCACGGAACAGTCCCAGAGATGAGGCACTCCTGGATTTTCCGTAAGCGACAGGTCGGCCCCTGAGCCCCCGTGAACCAGGCGCCTGTGTCGCACTGGCTTGGCATCGCGTAAGGAGTACCCTCCGTCCTCACCAACGGAGAAATACATGGCTATCAAAGCACAACGCAATCGCAAGAGGTTGCATGTCCTGCGCGACAACGTTCACCGCGCAAAGCGAGACGTCAAGCGATCTGTGCCAGGTGCATCCGAGCGCTTGAAGGCTCACTCAGCGGCGCGCTTGGCGTTTGCCGAGACGGGCAAGTAGCAGGTAGCAACCAGCCGCCGCATGCACAAGAGTTTCGTGCATGCGGCCGCCCCAGCGGGGGCCCGAACATCCAGGTTCTTCGCCAGGTAGCTACCCAAGGTTCCGAGAAGGTTTATCGCCGAAGCAAGGTCCACGCATCGTGCGAGTGGCCAACAAGTTCGTCTTAACCCGCCGCTCAGCTCAAACGTTAGGCGTGACGCCCCCCCGGCTGTAGCGAGCCGCATAGCTGCTTGAAATATTACGTGTCGCGTAATATTCTCGCGGCATGATCCAGTCGTTCAAGTGCAAGGACACCCAGGCCCTGTACGAGGGAAAGAGCCCGAGGAGGTTCAGGGCGTTCATGGCGGTTGCCGAACGCAAACTTGCTCAACTGGATGCGGCGCAAACCCTTGACTTCTTGAAGGCACCTCCTGGCAATCGCCTTGAGGCCCTGAAAGGGGATCGAAAGGGTCAACAAAGTATTCGTATCAATGACCAGTGGCGCATCTGCTTCGTCTGGTCGAATGTCGGTCCCGTTGACGTTGAAATCGCGGACTACCACTGAAGGAGTCGACATGGCACGCTTAATCAATCGCATGCGCGCAGTTCATCCTGGGGAGGTTCTTCGTGAAGACTACCTGGTGCCTCTCAGCTTGAGTGTGAACGCACTCTCTATTGCGCTTGGTGTACCCGCCACTCGTATTCACGAGATCGTCAAGGAACGCCGTGCTGTCACGGCCGATACGGCTGCTCGCTTGGCCAAGTACTTTGGTGGCGATGCCGCGTCATGGTTGGTCATGCAGGCGAACTACGACTTGAAGACGTTGCCAACCATGGGTGAGATCCAGCGCCAAGTTCGTGTCCGTGAGCACCTGGCCGCGTAGCAGGTGAAGCGCAACCCTTCGCTCGAGGGGAAGCGCACCGGTATGGCGCTGGGCCCGCCTAGCCCGCCGTTCAAATCATCAGCCTCGCGGACACAGTGCCATTCCGCTGCGTTCCCCTCAGCGCAATCGTTAGGCCTCGCACCCGTGCCCATGCTCAGCAACAGAAAGCGACTTCTCCGAACATCGGAACTGATTGCGCTCGCGGGCAGTGCTGTGATGCTCCTGCAGGCCGGAAAAACCTTGCATTCGCCGCCTGCGAACTTCCCGGCCTTTCTGGCTGCATCGGTTTGCCTGGCTGGTCTCCTGCTCACCTTCCTGCCGGTTTGCATGCTAGGTGCTGAGTACATTCGTACCGTGCGCAAGGCGACGGATCCTGATGAGAGATCGGATGGGTTGTCGTCTGCCGAGATCGCGTTCCTCACCCGCTGGTCTCCTCGACCATACAAGGCGGCGGCATGGTTGGCACTTGCAATACTTCTCGGAACGCTCTTGTTCTTCGGTGGTGTCAGCATCACGACACGCGAGGAGCTCGATCCTGCAAAGGTACCGGCAGTTTTCCTGTACTTCTCGGTCTTCTACTTGATCTGTCTTCCCGTGCTCGGATCTGCAACTCGAATGCCAGGTACCTATGCTTCGAACAGCGACGCCTGACCTCTCGCCTCAACTCGAACGGTAGGCGTCATGGTGGAATCAATCAGTCCCACCTGGCTACCAATTTCCCGGGTCAAGCCAAGCGACATCACTCCGGTCGCGTGGTTCGCCTGCGACTTCGAGGCCATCGCTTCGAGGTATCAAGCTCGGATCAGCCTGGATCGAAAGGGCGGTGGGGCCGGCCCAGTGCGCCACTTCTTTCTGATCCTTGGTAGCGGACGACTGGCGGAGTTCAATTCCTGGGCGCACAAGCCCGGCTTCGTTGAGCTCAGTCTCGAAGTCGGTGACGACGGCATCGTTCACTGGGAAGATTTCGAAGCCGCACTGTCTGGCCTGGGAGTGGACCTGGGCAGTGTCCGAAGGCAGGGAGCGTTCAGTTGGGAGCGCGGTACACCGTAATGACGCCTGCCGCTCACTGAATCCGAGCCCCAGAGCCCCAACGGCAAGCAGGCCGGCCCGGCTTGTGGCGCGCTACATTCACCACAGCCCGGGCCTGGCGCCTTCCCGCTGGTGCCGGCTGAGCTCGAACGTCAGGCGTCTCATATGTCTCGCGAAGGTGATTTGATGCGCAAGGCGCTCAAGCGGGCCTTGCTTCCAGAGTTGAAGCTTCTTGGCTTCAGTGGCACAACTTCAAGCTTTCAGCGCAAGTCTGACAAGGCACTTGATCTGCTCAGCATTCAATACTGGAAATACGGCGGGCAGTTCATTCTGGAATTCGCCCGGCGTGAACGGGGTGACCTTCATACGAGCTGGGGTGAGGTCATTCCAGAAGAAAGACTGGACGTTGCGCATACAAGCCCGACCCAGCGCGCCAGGCTGCAACGCAAGGATGACACGTCAGAAGAGGTGTTTCGGGGATTCAAGTTCGAGGGCTTCGGCGAAGATCAGACCAAATTCGATGCACTGGCGAATCAAGTTGCCTCCCTTCTTCCGCAGGTCATTGCCTGGCTTGAAACTGGAGTCGCTGGAGAAAACGTCCACGCAGTGGGCCGAGGTGCCTGACGCTTCACTCGAGAGGGTTCGCACCTTGCTCCGTTTGCCTCTCGCCGCGGTCTTCACTCTTGCATGTATTCCCCTGCAGGGCTGCGACCCAAAGCCTGAGTTCGTCTTTGTCCTGGAGGCACCGCAAACGGTTGAACTTGCCGCCTCGGCATCTTCCCGAAGCGTCGGAACCGGCACGCCAGTCGTCCTCTACGCAGAGCGAACGACCGAGGGAAGTTGGAGTCGCATCCCCTACCGGGAACTCAAGCCTGACCAATGCTGGATGGCAGCCATACCTCCCCAACGGGAAGCAGCCGTCGCCGACAACCTGCACTGGATCGTTGAGCCTGCGAACGTCGCAACATTCAACACCGACTTCCGGTCCGACCACACGCGCACGGTCGTGCTGTCGAAACAAGGCATCTACACATTCACGCCGAGCACAGCCGTCTGGTGCGAAGCAGGGCGTTCTGTCGCAGCAACTCCACTTCGAATCGAGGTCCATTCCAGGTGAGCCCGCCGCGGGATTCGAGGAGGCTCCGCCCGCTTGAAGACGAGATTCCCCTCAAAATCCGGGGCGGTTCGACAAGCCTACAGCCCATGTTTTTACGGAGCGCGACATGTCTCGGTTTCTTGCGGTCGTATTGATTTCCCTGTCCCTTGGGTTCACTTCTGGTTGTTCCACGCTCGTGGATGCTCAGGCAGCCAAAGGCACCGGAACATCCAGGATCTACGACAAGCCTTACGACACCGTCTGGAGTGCAGTGATCGAAACGGTCAAGGCTTCGGACCTGGCTCTGGTCGCGGAGAACAAGGAGAAGGGAACCATCCTGGCCCAAGGCGCCATTTCAGCCTTCAGCTGGGGGGAGAACGTCGCGGTCTTCGTCGAAGATGCGGGCGGCAAAGCGAGAACTCGAGTCGAGGTTCTGAACAAGCGAGCCCTGGCCGCGAATATCACGGCCAAGGATTGGGAGACTCGAATCTTCGAGGCGCTCGACCGGCGGCTGAAGTGACGCCCGACGGAGCTCAGCGGACCAGCGTGATCCAGTCGCAGCGCAGGCGGCCGTTGCGGTGCATGCGCTCGCGCATCGTCACGTAGAGGCTTGGCAGGCAGAGCAGTGCCAGCGAAGTGGCCCAGACCCAGGGCAGGTCGAGCACCAGTGCAGCGGGCCCGCCGACCCATCCTGACATCCACAGCGTCAGCACGCCTTCCCAGGTGTGCTTTTCGACCGGATGCTGTTGCCAATGGCGCAGGTGCCACATCCTGAGGGACTGAAACTGATCCAGCGTCATCGCGATCTCCTGCGAACGGGGTGGTGGAAACTGCAGCTTCAATCTACGCCCTTGTGCGCCGCAGCAAAAGCCGCATCAGCGCGTTCCTGACCGCCCAGTTCTCCCGCACGGGCCGCTCGCGGCTGTCCGCTGGCCGTCTCGATGGTTCAGAAGGTGCCGGGCAGCAGGATCTTCCGGTCGACGGTGCGGATGTCGGTGTGGCCGCAGAAGGCCATCGTCAGGTCGAGTTCGTTGCGGATGATCTCGAGGCAGCGGGTGACGCCGGCCTCGCCCATCGCGCCCAGGCCGTAGAGAAAGCTGCGGCCGATCAGCGTGCCGCGTGCACCGAGCGCCCAGGCCTTCAGCACGTCCTGCCCGCTGCGGATGCCGCCGTCCATCCACACCTCGATGCGCGAGCCCACGGCCTCGGCGATGGCCGGCAGGGCGGCGATCGACGACGGTGCACCGTCGAGCTGGCGCCCGCCGTGGTTCGACACGATCAGCGCATCTGCACCGCTGTCCGCGGCCAGCCGCGCGTCTTCCGCATCCATGATGCCCTTCAGGATCAGCTTGCCGCCCCAGCGCTTCTTGATCCACTCGACATCGGCCCAGCTCAGCGCCGGGTCGAACTGTTCGGCCGTCCATGAACTGAGCGACGACAGGTCGCCTACGCCCTGTGCGTGACCAACGATGTTGCCGAAGCTGCGCCGGCTGGTGCCGAGCATGCCGAGGCACCAGCGTGGCTTGGTGGCGAGGTTGATCAGGTTCGCGATCGTCGGCTTCGGCGGCGCGCTGAGGCCGTTCTTGATGTCCTTGTGGCGCTGGCCGAGGATCTGCAGGTCGAGCGTCAGCATCAGCGCGCTGCACCTCGCGGCTCGTGCGCGCTCGATGAGCCGTTCGATGAAGCCGCGGTCCTTCATCACGTAGAGCTGGAACCAGAACGGCGCGGTCGTGTGCGCGGCGATGTCCTCGATCGAGCAGATGCTCATCGTGCTCAGCGTGAACGGGACGCCGAACTTCTCCGCTGCGCGCGCCGCGAGGATCTCGCCGTCGGCATGCTGCATGCCGGTGAGTCCGGTCGGCGCGATGGCCACCGGCATCGCCGCGTCGATGCCGACCATCTGCACCCGCGTGCTCCGGTTCTGCATGTTGACCGCGACGCGCTGACGCAGCTGGATGCGCTGGAAGTCGGCCTCGTTCGCGCGGTAGGTGCTCTCGGTCCACGAGCCCGAATCGGCGTAGTCGTAGAACATGCGGGGCACCCGCTTCTTCGCGAGCACGCGCAGGTCTTCGATGTGGGTGATCGTGGGCATCGCGGCATCCGGAGTCCGATCTGCGGATGCTAAGGCGGCGGCGCACCATCGGCGCTTTGTCCTGACTGCCCGCGCAGGCGCCCGGTCCCGGTGGCCAGACCGAAGCGGTCCGGGTCACCTTTCAGGCCGTTGCTTCGTCCGATTCATCGATGAAGGGCAGGTCGACCTGATGGGTCGATGGCGGTGGCCGGGCTGCGGCGGCGCTGATCGAGGCGCCCAGCTCGTCCGCCCGGACCAGCGTGCCGGCGCGAACGCCGAGCAGCCGCAGCCGGCGAGTCAGGTCGACTCGCTTCAGGCACGACCCGGCGGCGCGGCGGAGCGCGGCCATGTCGCCGATCGCCGCCGGGAGCGTCACATCACGCGTCACGATCCTGAAATCGTCGTAGCGCAGCTTGATGCCGACGGTCTGGGTCGCGTAGCCCTTGCGCTTCAGGTCCGCGGCAAGCCGCTCGCACAGCCGCGAGAAGCATTCCGACAGCGCGGTGCGGTCGCGCACCGCATGCAGGTCGCGCTCGAAGGTGGTCTCGCAGCTGATCGACTTCGGCTCGCGGTGGGTGACGATGGGCCGGTCGTCGCGGCCATGTGCGGCCGCATGAAGCCAGGCGCCGTAGCTGCGCCCGAACTCGGCCAGCAGGAAGCCCGGGTCGGCCGCCGCCACGTCGCCGATGGTGTGGAGTCCGAACCCCGCCAGCTTCGCCGCCGCCTTCGGTCCGATGCCGTTGACCTTCGCTGCCGCGAGCGGCCAGATGCGCGTCGGGATGTCGGCCGCATCGAGCAGGGTCAGGCCGTCGGGCTTGTCGAGTTCGGAAGCGATCTTCGACAGCAGCTTGTTCGGCGTCACGCCGATCGAGCAGCGCAGGCCGGTGGCATCGAGCACAGCATCCTTCAACGCGCGGGCCGCAGCCCGACCTGCGTCGTCCTGTGCTCCGGGCAGATCAGTGAGGTCGATGTAGATCTCGTCGATGCCTCGGTCCTCGATGACCGGGGCGACCTGGCGCACGGCCTCCTTGAAACGCTGCGAATAGCGGCGGTATTCATCGAAGTCGACCGGCAGCAGCACGGCCTCCGGCGCCAGCCGGGCCGCCTTCATCACGCCCATGCCCGAGTGCACGCCGAACGCGCGGGCTTCGTAGGTGCAGGTGGTGATCACGCCACGCCCGGTGTAGTCGCGCAGCGTGGCGTAGCGGCGGGTGCCATCGGGCTGCACCACCGGCTGCCGGTCACGTCCGCCGCCGATCACCACCGCCTGACCGCGCAGGTCGGGGTAGCGCAGCAACTCGACGGACGCGTAGAAGGCGTCCATGTCGAGGTGGGCGATGAGGCGGGGTCGCTGTGTCGACATGCCTGTCATTTTGGGCTTGGCTTGGCGCGGCGGAGCGGCATTGGCAAGACCGCGCCGGGGATTCGCCCTGACGAACTCTTGTGCGTGCACGGTGCAGCCCGCCGGGTTTCGGCCCGGCAGCCGAGTAACTTTCATTTGTGGGCCCAAATGAAAGTCACCAAAGCAAAGGGCCTCGAACACCAGCCAATTTGGCTGTCACGCTGCGGCCAGAAGGCTGACGGCCGAGGCTCTGGCACGAGAACGGTCACCGGACGCCGGCCACGGTGACCGCGCTAATGCCCAACCGCTTGTTCTCGTTTCGGCTCGACCCTGCGGGTCCTCGCGACGATGACCTGCAGGGTCGAGCCGTGTCGATACCGAGTCGACTGAATGTGAGCGAGGAAACCGAGGCGGTAGCTCGGAGGATGTTCTCGAGCCAGAGCCGCCGAAGTAGGTATGTAGCCGAAGCGAGCAGCTCAAATGGGCTGGTGTTCGGGCACTCTTCTTTGGTGACTTTCTTCTGTGCCAGCAGAAGAAAGTTACTTGGCAGCCGGGCCGAAACCCGGCGGGCTGCCAGCAAGCCAATCAGAAGGGGAGAAAGCGATCAGGCGCCTGCGACGAAGGCAGAAGACCCGAGGGAACGATCAGGCCAGCAGCGACCCGCCGCGTGTCAACCGCTCGGCACCGCCTTGCGAGCCGTACAGCACCGGCGCTTCACGGGGCAGAAGCACATCGATCGCACGATCAAGTGCAGCCGTGGCGCGTGCCAGGCTTTCGCGCTGGGCAGCGACCGTGCCGCCGGCGCTGGCCAGGCGGCGCCGCAGGGCCGGAGGCACCGGGCCGTTGCGCGCAGCGCGCGAGAAATGATCGACGGCATTCGACAGCGCACGATGCAACTCGGTGGCGTGCAGGTCGATGGAGGACAGGTCCTGGGTGCGCAGGGCTTCACCCAGCGAGGACAGGCGGCGCTCGACCGCGCTCAACGTCGACTCGAGAAGGGGATCAGCGATTTCCGCGGCGGTACCGGGGATCGCGGGCAACTGGTTCTGCGACGGCGACAGGTTCATGGCGTAGGCGGCGCTCGGGTGGACTGTCAGGTCTTGGATGGGGTGTTGTTCAACACTTCGGCGGCGTTGGCGATCAGCTTGTCGGCGATCGCCTCCGCGTTGATCGTGTATTCGCCCTTCTCGATGGCGTTCGAGATGCGCTCGACCTTTTCGGCGTCGAAATCGGCTGAAACGCCGGAGGCTCCGGACAAGAGCTTGGTGGCCGTGCTCGACAGGGCAACCTGCGCGCTGGCTTCGGTGGTCTGCGCAGCAGCGCCGGATTCAGCCGGCGTGCGGGCCGGCTGTGGAGCTGCCGGGGTGGTAGCAGCGGCGGGTGCCGCAGGCTTGTCAGCAGGGTTTCCGATTTTCATGAAGTTCTCCCAACAGGCGGCTGAAGGAGCGGCCTTTTCAACATGAACGGTATTTCGACCGGGCTGACCATGACTTTAGGTCTTTTTGGTGACCCGTCGCAGCGGGAGCCGCGCTCGCTTTGCACCGAGCCAACGATTTCACAGCGAAATCTCCAGTTCGCGGGTGGCCACGGGCATCCCGGTGATGACCTGACCGCCGTCGGTGCGCACGCGGGCGGTCTGGCCTTCCAGTCCGGGCGTCAGTGCCTGGCCGCTGCCTGACACCCTGAACCCGGGTCCGGTAGCCAGCACCCTGACAGTGTCGCCCGCCGCAAACCATTGCCGCGGCTTCAGGTCGGTCTGCCGCAGCCCCTGGCCCGCAGCCAGCGGCCGCGTGAGCGTGCGGCCGACGGCCAGTGCAGGCGAAGCAACGACGGCAGCGTTCTGTTCCGCGAGGTCGATTTCGGCCAGTCTGAGGTCTGTCTCGCGCACCGTGGCGCCGGCCTGCAGGGGAAGGGCGGCGACCAGTGCGTTGCCGTACACCCGCACGGTGATGGGCAGATAGACGTTCCAGGGCCGTGCGCCCTGGGCGCAGCGCAGCCCGATGCGCGCCTTGCCCCACAGGCGAACGCCGGTGGGCAGGTACGGCTCGATGCGCTGGCAGGGTGCCAGCTTCAGGCGTGGGTCCAGCGCGCCGACGACCACGTCGAAACGAGTCGGGTTGCCGATGCCTGCGTCGACGTTGGTGGCGCCGGCGGACTGCAGGCCTGCGGTCTGCTGCGTCGCCAGCAGGGCCAGCTCGCGCACCTGGTCGACCAGCGCGGTATCGATCGACTCGACGGCCGCCGCCTGGGCTTGCGCGCGCAGGGGCGTGCCGAGGATCAGCAGCAGGCCGATCAGCAGCAGCCCGGAGGTCGAGATGAACACCTGCGCCAGGCGGGCTGCCGAGGTGGAGACGCGGGAAATCTGGAATTTCATCGCTGCACTCTAGGCGCGCAAGCGTGCCGGCCAATGGCGGAATTGACGGCCATTCAGGCTGTTGTTCCCGCTTATGTCGGCCGGGTCGCTCTCGACAATGACCGCACAACGTACCTCGCCGGAACACACACCCCACCTTCGGGAGTGCCACATGCTCGACCGCCTCACCAGTTCTATCGACTTCCACGGTCAGGCCTTGAGCCTGCGCGCCGAGCGGCAGCGCCTGATCGCCAGCAATATCGCGAACGCCGACACGCCGGGCTATGTGTCACGCGACATGAACTTCGCGCAGGCACTGAAGGATGCGACCGGCTCGCAGGCGCTTCGCGTCGGTACCACGGGGAGGCTCGACACCACCCAGACCGGACACATCGCCGGCAGCGGTGCAACGCCGGGTCAGGCCAACCTGCAGTACTCGAGCGTCAGCCAGACCAGCCTCGACAACAACAGCGTCGACATGGACCGCGAGCGGGCCAGCTTCGTCGACAACGCGGTGAAGTTCGAGGCCACGCTGCGCTTCATCAACGGCAACGTCCGCACGATGCTCGACGCGATCAAGGGGCAATCATGATGAATCGAAGGTCGATGGTTGAACTGCGGGCTGGGTTCCCCTCAGGGGATCGGTTGACGTACTCGTCGGAAGAGGGCTTGTCATGAGCATGATGAACATCTTCAACGTCGCGGGCAGTGCGGTCAGTGCGCAGAGCCAGCGGCTGAACGTCGTGGCTTCGAACCTCGCGAATGCCGATACCGTCGCCGGTCCCGACGGCAGTGCCTACAAGGCGCGCCAGGTGACGTTCCAGACCCAGCTGATGGGCACGATGGGCGGCGATGCCGCGACCGCCGGTGTCACGGTCAGCAACATCAGCGAAGACCAGACGCCGGGCCGCCGTGTCCACGACCCCAAGCACCCGTCGGCCGATGCCGAGGGCTACGTGACTTACAGCAACGTCAACGCGGTCGAGGAGATGGTCAACATGATCTCGGCCTCGCGCTCGTACCAGAACAACGTCGAGGTCATGAATACGGCCAAGTCACTCCTGCTCAAGACCCTGCAGATGGGCAACTGAGCACTTCGCCGCCTACCAGGATCCATCCCATGGCCATCGATTTCACGACCCTCAACAAGACGTCGAGCAGCGGCGCGTCCGGCTCGTCGGCCACCGCCGCCGCCGACGAGGCCGGATCGGAAGACCGCTTCCTGAAGCTGCTGGTCACGCAGCTGCAGAACCAGGATCCGCTCAAGCCGATGGACAACGCGCAGATGACGTCCCAGATCGCCCAGATCAACACCGTCAAGGGCATAGAGAAGCTCAACACCTCGGTCGAGGGCCTGTCGGGCCAGTTCGCCCAGATGCAGGCGCTGCAGGGCGCTTCGCTGGTCGGCCGCGACGTCGTCGTGCCGGGCAACGTGCTCGACATCGCCGATGGCGTCGGGCAGGGCGGCTTCGAGCTGACCGGCGCTGTCGATGCGGTGCAGGTCGAGGTGCTTTCTCCGGCCGGTGCGGTGATCGACACCTTCGGGCTGGGCGCCCTCGGCAGCGGAATGCACAGCTTCGACTGGCCCACGACCACCGCCACGAACGACAGCGGCCTGCGCTTTCGCGTGACCGCTTCCAACGGCACCGTCAAGTCGACGCCCACCCTGCTCATGCGCGACCGCGTCAACGCGGTCACCACCGCAGGCAACACGCTGAACCTCGAGTTGCAGAACTCCGGCAGCGTGCCCTACAGCAGCGTCAAGGCGCTGAACTGAGTCACTTCTTTCCCGACCCAACATCCCCCCGCTTCTCTAAGGAAACAGCATGAGCTTCCAGCAAGGTCTCTCCGGTCTGAGCGCCACCAGCAAGAACCTCGAGGTCATCGGCAACAACATTGCCAACGCGAGCACCTTTGGAGCCAAGGCGGCGCGTGCGGAGTTCGGCGACATGTATGCCACCGCGATCGGCGGGGCCGGCTCCACCGGCGCCGGCATCGGCGTCAACCTGCTGACCGTGGCGCAGCAGTTCACGCAGGGCAACATCACCACGACGGGCAACCCGATGGATCTGTCGATCAACGGGCGAGGCTTCTTCCAGGTGGCCAGCCAGAGCGGCGAGACCCTCTACAGCCGCAACGGGCAGTTCAAGCTCGACCGCGAGGGCTATGTGGTCAACAACACCGGCGACAAGCTGCTGGCCCAGGGCTGGGACGAGGCGGCGGGTCGGGCGGCAGGCGATGCGGCTCCCATCCGGCTGCAGAGCGGTCTGGGTGACCCGGTCGCCACCGGCGCCGGCAGCGATCCGGCGCTGCGCGGCGTGAGGCTCGCGATCAACCTCGATGCGCGCAAGGACGTGCCGACGCCCGCCATGTCGTTCACGCAGCCGGACAGCTACAACTTCTCGACGTCGCAGACGCTTTACGACAGTCAGGGCGCGCCGCTGACGATGAACTACTACTTCCGCAAGACGGCCGCTAATGCGTGGGACGTCTACGCCTCCATCAACGGGCAGGCTTTCGACGGCCCGGCGCCCGCAACCGGCCTCGTGACGGCGATGACCTTCGACGCCGAAGGCAAGCTGACGGCACCGCTGGTTGCCCCGACCATCGACATCATCGACCCGCGTGCGGCGCCCCTGGCGACGCCGCTGTTCGCTGCGCTGCCGATCAACCTCGACGGCAGCAGCCAGTACGCGGCAGGATTCAGCATCTCCGAACTCAAGCAGGATGGCTTCTCATCCGGCGAACTGACGGGCATCACCTTCGATGGCTCCGGCGTCGTCAAGGCCAGCTATTCCAACGGCCGCTCGTCGAACCTGGCGCAGCTGCAACTGGTCGATTTCACCAACCTGCAGGGTCTGCAGCCCCTGGGCGCCAACCTGTGGAAGTCCACCTATGCCTCCGGCGATCCGACCGGCGGCGGTGCACCGGGCAGCAGCACCTACGGAGCCTTGCAGGCGGGCGCGCTGGAGGAGTCCAACGTCGACCTGACCGGCGAGCTGGTCAACCTGATCACGGCGCAGCGCATGTACCAGGCCAACGCGCAGACCATCTCGACGCAGAGCGAGGTCCTGCGGACCTTGACCAGCCTGCGCTGATCGTTGCCGAGCCACTGACCCTGAACCCCGTCTGAGAGGAGCAGCCGATGGATCGCATGATCTACCTGTCGATGTCCGGTGCGAAGGCGATGATGCAGCGCCAGGACACGCTGGCGCACAACCTCGCGAACGTGTCGACGCCCGGCTTCCGCGCCGAGCTGCAGGCTTTCCGGGCGGTTCCGGTCCAGGGCAGCGGTGCGAGCACCCGCGTCTACGCGCTCGAATCGACGCCAGGCTACGACGCCTCGCCGGGTCCGGTGACTGCCACCGGTCGCAATCTCGACGTGGCCGTCAAGGGCAATGCCTGGCTGGCGGTTCAGGGGCTCGACGGCACCGAGGCTTACACCCGTGGCGGATCGCTCGAACTGTCCGCCGACGGCACGCTGACCACCCGCAACGGCCTCACCGTGCTCGGTGATGGCGGTCCGATCCAGGTTCCGCAGAACAGCGAAGTCGCCATCGGCGAGGACGGCACGATCAGCGCACGCGCGGGCAACACGCCGCCGACGGTGGTCGGTCGCCTGAAGCTGGTGACCTCCGAGGCCCCGCTCACCCGCGGCGAGGACGGCTTGTTCCGGGCCGCCGACGGTGACCTGCCCGCCGATGCGACTGCCCGCGTGCAGGACGGGGCGCTGGAAGGCTCGAACGTCAGCTCGGTCGAGACCATGGTGGCCATGATCAGCGCCGCCCGTCAGTTCGAAGCCCAGATGAAGATGATGCAGACCGCCAAGGACGATGAGTCCGCCGCGGCGCAATTGCTGTCGATGAGTTGATGGGCTCGACCCCGCACGACGTCCCGACAGTTTGAAACCGCCTGAACCAGGACCCTCGCCATGATGCGTTCTCTGTGGATCTCCAAGACAGGGATGGAAGCCCAGCAAACCCAGCTGGACACCATCTCGCACAACCTCGCCAACGTCTCGACCAACGGCTACAAGAAGTCGCATGCGGTGTTCGAGGACCTGATGTACCAGAACATGCGCCAGGCCGGCGCCAACAGCACCGAACAGACCACGCTGCCGACCGGCTTGCAGCTCGGACTCGGCACCCGCGCGGTGGCCACCTCGCGCAGCTTCGCGCAGGGCAACCTGCAGCAGACCACCAATCCGCTGGACGTGGCGGTGCGGGGCAACGGCTTCTTCGAGGTGCAGATGCCCGACGGCACCACCGGCTACACCCGCGACGGCTCGTTCCAGGTCAGCTCGACCGGTCAGCTGGTGACGAACAACGGATACACCGTCAGTCCGGGCATCACGATCCCGACGACGGCACAGAGCATCACCATCGGCAGCGACGGAACGGTCAGCGTGGCGCTGCCCGGACAGGCGCTGCCGCAGACGGTGGGTCAGCTGCAACTGGCCAACTTCATCAATCCGGCCGGTCTGGAGCCCAAGGGACAGAACCTGTTCGCCGAAACCGCCTCGTCGGGCACGGCGACCACCGGAGCGCCTGGCGCCAACGGGCTCGGTGCGCTGCAGCAGGGCTTTGTCGAGACCTCCAACGTCAACGTGGTCGAGGAACTGGTTTCGATGATCCAGACCCAGCGCGCCTACGAGCTGAACTCCAAGGCGATCACGACCTCGGACGAGATGCTGCAGAAACTGGGGCAGCTGTGAACGTCCTGCTTGCAACTCATTTCCTGCAGCCATCGGTGCTGGCGCGTCGGGTGCTTGCCGGTCTCGGCCGCACCGGTCTGTGCCTCGGCATCGTCGCGCTCACCGGCTGCGAGATCATGCGGCCGAAGGTCGATGTCGCGGTGCCGACGAGTGCGACACCGGTCGCCGTCGCGGCACCGGCGGTCAACAACGGGGCGATCTTCCAGGCTGCGCAGTACCGGCCGCTGTTCGAGGATCACCGCGCCCGGCTGGTGGGCGACACGCTGACGGTGCAGATCGTCGAGAAGGTCTCGGCCACGCAGAAGAGCACCAGCACGATCGACAAGACCGGCAAGGTGAGCTCCAGCCTGACTGCAGCGCCTTTCCTGCCGCCACGCCTGTTCAGTCGCGCCGGGGCCACCGGCGACTCGAGCAACACCTTCGAGGGCAAGGGCAGCACCGAGAACACCAACGATTTCTCCGGGGTGATCACCGCCACCGTGACCGGCGTGCTTCCGAGATCGGAAGAGCGTCGTGTAGGGAAAGAGTG
>ENA-UOWO01004293-UOWO01004293.1-activated-sludge-metagenome-genome-assembly--contig:-NODE-4293-length-15815-cov-12.927919_pt1 | contig 15815 bp, 18 predicted proteins | sample MGYA00238148_ERZ761564 | MGnify/ENA primary metagenome ERZ761564 (study PRJEB28885, sample SAMN05720194) | activated sludge metagenome | isolation source: Anaerobic digester | place: USA...
AAACAAAGATAGGTTTTCAGTTGAAATAGTTGCCTATTGCGGTAAAGCCGGGCGAATAAAAGGAACAGGTGGAGCTGATAATGCCTCCAGGAAAGCCCGGAGGTCCTGTTGCTCTTTCCTGCTGAGGTTCAGGGGTCTGAATACACCATTGGGGCCCGGGCTGTTCTGATGAAACCGGAAAATAAGACTGTCCATATTATTTTCTGAGCCATCATGAAACCAGGGACCTGTACGCATCACGTCCCGCAGCGAAGGCGTCCTGAACTTTCCGGTATCGGCATCCAGGTGGGTGACTTTATATAACCCGATATCCTTTTTATCATATGGATTACTGATCAGTGGGCCGGAATAATGAAACAGATTATCGGTTAACATCGGGCCGTTATGACAATTGAAGCAACGGGCCTTGGTGCGGAACAGGTGAAGTCCCCGTAATTCACTTTTGTTTAAAGCCCGATAATCTCCTTTAACAAACCGGTCAAACCGGGTTTCGGCACTGCTGATTGATTTTTCAAATACTGCAATGGCTTCGGTCATCAGGTGAGGGTTAATATGTTCCGAACCAAATGCCTTTTTAAACCATTCCGTATACCCTTTAATGCGGCGTAGTTTGCTCACCACCTCATGCATCTCGCTGTTCATTTCTGATTCACTGACAATGGGTGCAAAAGCCTGGTCCTGCAGGTTACGGGAACGTCCGTCCCAGAAAAGTTTCTTATAAAACCAGCTGTTCTGGATAGTGGGTGCGTTTCTTGTTCCTATAGCCCCTTCATGCCCTATGGACCGGGGCTTCGCATCCGTCCAGTTCAGTGCCGGATCATGACAGGTGGCGCAGGAGATTTTTCCTGAACTGCTGAGTCGTGTATCAAAGAACAGGGCTTTCCCGAGTTCAACGATATTCTTCACTGAATCATTATTCAGGTCCACCGGTACCGGGGGCAATGCACCCAGTTCGGTCCAGCTGACCCCTTCGTCCACCCAGGGAGCCGGCCATTCAGCGGCCGGGCGGCTATACTGGTGGCGGAGACTTTGCTTTGTAAATGAAATACAAATCACAAATCCCATCCCTATAAAAGCCAAAACAGTTATTCTTTTCATATTGCAATAAAGCGTGAAGAAAGCAAATTTTGCCTTAATGAAAAACGATATTGATCATACGCAATTTCAGATAAATCCCCGGCAGTTTCTTGCCCCGCATTTACAGGGGAGTTTTCCCTCATGGTGTGTTTCTCCATAGTCGCAGCTCAGTTCTTCACCTTTCTTAATATCACGAAGTGCATAAAACTCCACCCGGTCTTTCATTACCCGCAGATAGGTATTCGGACCACAGGAGTGATTAATAAATCGCATATCATTCGGATTAGCAGAAGCGTTCAGCGCAAGATCATTGTCCAGTTCCACCAGGTTGATCACTTTCAGGTTTTTGATCAGCTTCATGGCTTCTTTCATCGTAATAATCACGCCACCCAGGTCGCCTATTTTTTTCCTCGCGGGAATCCGTTGTAAGGCATAAGCTCCCTTTCCGGCAATTTTACTTTTTGCCACTTTTACCGGGTAAAAAATATGATAGGGAGGAGTTACAGGTTGTTTGGCCATAGTATTATTTTATCCAGTTCACTTTTTGTTCCAGCGGACTGCGGCTGCTTCCAACGGAAGGAACCGCGACATGTCCAATATAAAAAAATCCAAGCAGTTTATCGGCTGCTTCCAGGCCAAAAAAAGATTTGGCTTCCTCTTTATAGGTAATGCCCCCGGTGGTCCAGTAACCTCCCAGTCCGTAAGCAGTCGCCGACAAATAGATATTCTGTACGGCACAGGCTACGGCTTCAATGTCTTCGATTTCCGGTATATTCTTCAGTGTGGATCGCTTCATACCGATGGCGATAATATGGGAAGCTTTCAGCGGATTCTCCTGCATCTTATTATATGTGGCTTCTTTAAAATTTTCACCCGCCAGATCTTTATACAGACTGCTCTGAAAAGCCGCCAGTTTTTTCAATCCATCCCCGCTGAAAACGGTAAACTGCCAGGGTTCCGTACGGCCATGATTAGGTGCCTGGCAGGCATTCAGGAGTATTTCATTAATAATGGTATCCAGGATCGGTTTGCCGGCATCAAACTGATCCGGGAAAACAGAACGGCGATTGCGGGCGAGCTGATTAAATTCTTCAGGAAGCATGAGTCGGGTTTTGGCAAAAATAAAGTGCTGACCTGTATGCCAGCACTTTATTTATTTAGCTCTGCGGTTACGGGTTTTAATCCGTGTATTTACGTCCGGCATTAATCCAGTTGGTAATCTTTTGTTTTTCCGCTGTGGTCAGTTTAGGCTGAGGTGATTTAGGCATGCTGTTTCCTGTTACTGATGAAGAATTGATCTTACTCCATTGTGAAACAATACTACAGTCGTTATCAAAATTATACCCGGCTGCATTCCCCCCGTTCATATGACATCCGCTGCCTCCACATCGGGTGGTGACAATATTCTTCACCTCGGTGAATAAAGGTCCCATAGGTGTGCTGCCTACCGTTACAATGGCTGTCTTTGTACAACCATTCGCATCTTTTGCCCCGATGGTGTAATTGCCTGCTGTTAAAGCAGAGAAAATATTACTTGCCTGGTAGGCGCCCCCGTTTACATTATAGGTAAAGCCGGTGGAACCCGTGGCTGTCACCGTAATCTTACCACTGGCAGGAGTAAGACATGGGGTATAAGCCGTAACCACGCCTGTCAGTGTAATATTGCTGCCTGTACATGGATTTGCCGCAGTCAGGGTTACTTGCGCACTGCCGAGACAGCCAGCCGAACTTTTTGCGGTAACGGTGTACGTGCCTGCCGCCAGTCCGGTGAAATTATTGGAAGCCTGGTAGGCCCCGGTATTCAGGCTATACGTAAAGCCAGTGCTACCGGTAGCAGAGGCAGTGATTGAGCCATTTGATTGTCCAGAAGTCGGATCTGTTTTTGTCAGTGTAACTGTAATAGTTACCCCGTTACATGGATTCGTTGTGCCCAGGGAAACAGTAGTCGTTCCGGTACAGCCGTTTGAATTTTTGGCGGTAACGGTATAGTTTCCTGCCGCCAGTCCGCTGAAAGTAGCAGATGTCTGAAAAGCTCCGTTGTTCAGGCTATAGGTAAATCCGGTTCCGCCTGTTGCTGCAGCGGTGATTGATCCGTTTGATTGCCCGCTGCTGGGATTTACTTTTGTAGCGGTAACGGTGATGGTCACCCCGGCACAGGGATTATTGGTACCGATAGTCACTTGTGTAGTGCCGGTACAACCTGCTGCATTTTTAACTGTTACGGTATAGTTACCTGCCGCCAGTCCGGTAAATGAATTAGACGACTGAAATGAAGTTCCATTAATACTGTACGTGAGACCTGTACTGCCTGTAGCTGTTACAGTAATGGTTCCATTATTGGTACCCGGTGAAGCATCTGTTTTGGCAGCACTTACTGAAATGGTTACTCCAGAACAGGGATTATTCACATTGATTGATACCTGGGCTGTATCCGAGCAACCCCATCCGTTTTTCACTACTACATTATAGGCCTGAAAAGGGGCCAACCCGGAAAAATATCCGGTATCCTGAAAAGCCCCTCCGTTCAGGCTATACCTGAAATCTGTACCGCCGGAGGCGGAGGCTGAAATGGTGCCATTGGAGGAGGCTCCGGTTGCATCCGTTTTGGAGACAGACAGAAAAATCGGGTTTTTGGAACAGGGATCTCCGGGAATTTCATGTTGACAGGCCTGTATAGCCAGCAGGGAGATAATGGCAACAACAAATGTTGCCAGCAGCAGGTTTTTCTTCATAAATCACTTTTTGTTTGATGATGTAATACTCTTCGGTGTCTTTTCTTAAGTGGTTCGTAAGGAAAAACTTGCTGTGGCTGTATAAACTATTTACTCTTTGTGTTTGGGTTTTTTAATCTGAAATACTCTCGACAAATTGAATCCGAAACGGACTTCTGCCTTCCCCCATCTGCCGGTAGTTTCGGTAATAAAAGCTCTTTCATTCATTCCGGTCGCGTTGGAAAAATGTAGTTGAAAAACGTGACCGCCGGTTTCAATATCAAAGCCAACTGATAATGGATGATAGAAGCCGCTGTCCGGCATTCCGATGAATACATGCGAGTAGTCCCAGGTAAAGGCCACCCGTTGGGAAAGTTTCAAACGACCGCCCACGCCCAACGCATAGATATTATTCGGATCAGTTTCCAGGGGCACCAGGTTCTGGTGTACCATTGTGGGAACGATCTGCAGGGTAAAAGTCTCACTGAACTTACGGCCAATAATTGCTTCGAAATAGTAACCGAGTCTTGAGGTGAAAAAATTCTTACGGGTGGGATCTGACCAATCCAGTCCATCCATCGTGATTCCTGAGACAAATGCCAGGGTGATGGGAGAATGCCAGGGGCCAGTGGATTGCCGGATCGGAGCGTATTTCAGGAACGCATCCACTTCTTTTTTATAAGTGCTTCGGCCGATGCCTACCATCAGGTTCTGCATGATCCCGAAATCGAATCCCATCCGCATACTGGCCTGATCGAGTCCAAAGAAATTTTTGTATCCTTTATCCAATGGACCAAATCGGTGCAGGATCCGGAAGTCCATGGTGCCCGGGTTCAGAAATTCCATGGAATGTCCGTTGATCACCCGGGGTGATTTGAAGGCATATTTCACGCGCTCTTTTTTGGGTTTCTCTTCACCCAGAAGTTTGAGCATATCCTCCTCTTGTGCTACCAGGTTCGTAGAGCCGAAAAGGAGGGTGAGTCCCAGGAGGCCTTGTACCAGCTTATTCATAGTTAATTGAATTATTCGTTTATTATTTTAAAGGCTCCAGTGAACAGACCACATCAATCTTGGCGGTTTTGGCTACTTTGTCAGCCACCAGACCGGGTATGGACACACTATAATCTGAAAGCAACGCATTAAAGGAAGCCACTGCCTGAATTTTCCCGCCTGTAACTGTTAGTTTACCGGTTGTTTCGACATCCTTTGTGACCCCGTGCATGGTCAGTTTTCCTTTTACCGTTACGGTATAGGTGCCGTCTTTGCTGTAATTCACGGCGTCGTTGTTACTGACACTGCCTTTAAATTCCGCTTTGGGAAATTTATTACTCTCCACGTAGTTCTCGTTGAAGTGTTCTTCCATCAGGGCCCGTTCGAAGAGGAAACCTTTCATCAAAACGGCAAACTGCATAGCACCGGATTTGGTATCCAGGACACAGGTGGCAGTTTTGTTCACGCCTTCAATTTTCTCGGGAGAAGAAGACGTAGTCGCATCAAACGTAATACGGCCGGTCTTGGTAAAATATTTCTGTGCTGAGGTGGTCAGGTTCAGCAGTACAACTGCTGCTGCCATTAAAAAATACTGTTTCATGTTCATTGATTTAGGTGTTGTTTGTATGTTATTAGTTCTTTTCAATTACCGCCCTGTTCAGGATCAGATCCGAGCCGAGCATTTCATCCGCGTTATAGCCGGTACATATTCCTTTTAATACCGCTTTTGTTCCTTTGACCAGCGATGCGGCCTGTGCGTTATGAATACTGTCCATGCTGAACCGGACCGATGACATAGAAGCCGTATCGCCCAGTACCACTGAATAATACCCTTTATCATCCTTAATCAGGTCTTTCACCAGCCCGTCAATCTTCAGCACTTTGCCGAAGTATTTGGCATTTGCTGTTTTTTCATCCTTCAGGTATTCATCCAGCAGGACGATAGCCGGGGCGGTAAAATCGGCTTTGAGGTCGGCCGTATCTTTTTGTTTGCGGTTATATTCCTTATAAGCATAATAGCCGCCGCCTGCACCTGCGATGAGCAGAATGGCGATCGTCCAGATGATTATTTTTTTACGTTTCATTGTATGATGGTGTTTTGTGTTTCGTCAGGCTCACCATGACAAGTGATGTTGTCATCCTGCTTGTCCCGCCAAATGCGGGGAGCCTGCCTGCCGGACAGGCAGGCGTGTCGAAGGGTGATTAGTTAATTATTCAGGGTACCGCTGTCGATCCACTTTTTAATTACGGCGATCTGGCAATTCGTCATTTTCGCCATCCCCTGGGGCATCGGTGAATAACCGGATGCATGGGCGATGGTGCCATACAGTTTGCCATTCAGCGCCATTGCTTTATCGGAAGTAAAAGTGCCCATCAGTTCATTACCGGAAGGAAAGTTCCCGGTATGACAACTATAACAATATTGTTGCAGGAGGGGCACTACTTTCTGCGCATAAGAAACGGTTCCGGATGAGTCCGTACAGGGTCCTGCATTTCCGCTATAAAGCAGGTCAGCTTTATCATAATAACAGGAACTGATCATGACCATTGATCCGATGAGTAAAGCCGCAAGTGATAATTTCATTTTCATGCTTTTTATTTTAATTGTTCAGGGATCCGTTAGCGATCCATTTTTGTACCTGCGTGATTTCACAATCAGACATTTTCGCTGCACTCTTAGGCATGGCAGAAAAACCGGACTGATGGGCTACGGAACCATATAATTTACCATTCAGCGCAATTACTTTAAGTGCGGCATAGGTGGACACATCAATATTACCTCCGAGATTACCTGGATTATGACAACCCGTGCATTTCGCATCCATCATAGGTTTAATAGCCCCGCTATACGTAAAGGTGGCGGTATCACAACGGCCGGAACAACTGTTGTTCTTAGCGCCCTGGTTGATCCATTTCTGTACCATTGTTTTCTGGGCAGTGGTAAATGCCGGCATCGGGGGAGGTGGCATCCGGCTGTTTCCGGTTTTAATGATTTCTTTATATAGTTCACTACCCGTTGCGTTTCCCGCTTTTACATGCCGCATGATCTTTGTATACGAAGTCAGGTCCACCCCTTCTGCATGGGTGATGGCATCATGACAACCGCTCATAGTACAATTAGAGGAAATCAGCGGCATAATATCATTGACAAAATAGACCGTATCCGGACTGCAGGTATTGACAGCACCGGTACCTCCATCGCCTGTACCACCGGTTCCACCACCACCGGTGCCACCGCCGCCATTTCCGGGATAAAGAATTTCATGCTGACAGGCGTTGAGGATAAACAGGCCGGCACTCAGCAATCCGATTGCATAAATGAATTTGCGTTTCATAATCGTTGATTTGATTTAAAAAAATGGGTACAGATACCGGTCATTAACAGCAATGCAGACTTAGTCAGCTACAGATAACTGTATGTAACCTGATCGTACGAAAAAGTGTAAGGTGAAAGGAAGCGGTGATGCTTACAATCCCGGTGGTTGTAATAAAACGGGTAATGGTAAGTCAGGAATAGGGCCGGATAAATGTGAACGGTAAGACCGGGTTTCCCATAAGTAAATATCATTGATGGGCATTGCCTTTGTCATGGGAGAATAAGCAATGCAAACAGTAGTATGATGAATATTATGACAGGGCAATTGTTGATCCTGATCATTATCAGCATTTGTGCCATCATCTCCGCCATAATGCATTACAAAGAAATCAATAAAACTAAGTGCTGGATTCTCCTTCTTATGCTGACTATAATGCTCCAGTAACTGAGGTACCTTAAATACCTGTCCCGCTTCGGTATTTCCAAAGAGATGCAGACTAATCAGGAGTATCGCCAGTTTTTTACGCATTCGTGACAATCATATATCCAAAAATGATGCCATATGATGCGTAACGCCTGTCACATAAATCTTATTGCTTAAAAATAAGTACTAGCCGCAGTTTATAACGGGTTTAACGAATAACCATTCGTGAATAGTCCCTTACTTATCTAAGTAAAAGTTCACAAGGTTTAAGGCCTGTATGCTTTTTAAAGGCCGTGGAGAAGTGAGATATTGAAGAGTAGCCCAGCATCATGGATACTTCCGTTACACTTAAACCCTTCTCATAGAGCAGGTATTTGGCGTGTTCCATCCGCTGACTTTGATAAAAATCAAACACGGTAGTTCCAAATAATTCCTTGAACCCTTTTTTCAGGTAACATTCATTGATAGCCACTTTACGGCTGAGTTCTTTAATAGTGATGGGTTCACCAATATGCTGGATGAGGATTTCGCGGGCTTTGACAATTTTTTCCCGGTCAGCTTCATTCGCCAGAAATTTGCAGCTGATCACATCAATTTCTTTTTCGCCCAGCATGCAATCCAGTGAATAGAGTAACAGCATCTGGGTTTGTGCATTGATATAGATATTCTCGAGACTGTCGCTGTATGTATGATTCAACACTCCTTCCAATACCATGCGGGTCTTGCCGCAAAGCGGGAGAATTTTTGTAAAGGATGAATTGTGTTTAAAACCGAGGATATTCTCTGTCAGAGCAGCATTGCCCTTTCGGGGTTTTACAAACTGGCTCAGGTGTGTGGGACTGAACCGAAAACTTACCACATCAATACTTTCTACTCTTTCCATACAGGATTTGGAGGCATTGAACTGACAGAGATCACATTCTGTGTCTTTTTTCCGGCAATACACATTCCCGCTTACACAGAATTTCAACTCCAGGTAATTTTCCTTCGGAGCTGCTTTTGTATAATGATACACCAACATACCGGTATCTTCCATATTCCACTGGGGATGACGGCGATAGCGTTGGATAGCATACTGGACCGAACCGGGAATCTGTTGCTCCCGCTCCTGAAGCATCGAAAACTCGTCCTGCATCAGGTTTTGCTTGTAGGCCAGGGTTAATATGTCCGGAGGTGTATGCATTAAAGTGCAAATTTACTGCTTCCTGAGGATATTGATGGTGTAACACCGGCTGATCCTGATCAGGTACTGATTTTTAACAATATATGCGTAAAAAAACTTCTGTTTTAGCCGCTAAAAGCTAACTTTGCCCGTCCGCTACTGGCGGAACTATTGCTGAATGATTCATCCTCATACATATATACACCCCAACGCCCGGCTGGCCACCAATGTGAAAATCGACCCGTTTACGGTCATTCACCAGGATGTAGAGATCGGCGATGGCACCTGGATTGGTTCCAATGTAACCATTATGGAAGGTGCACGGATTGGCAAAAACTGCCGGATTTTCCCCGGAGCGGTTATTGCGGCCATTCCGCAGGACCTGAAATTCCAGGGAGAATATTCCAATGTATATATAGGTGATGGTACCACTATCCGGGAGTTTGTAACCATCAACCGGGGTACCAAGGACCGGGAAAAGACGATGATCGGGAAAAACTGCCTGATTATGGCGTATTGCCATTTTGCCCATGACTGTTTTGTAGGCGATAATTGTATTACCAGTAATAATACCCAGGTAGCTGGTCACGTGACCATTGGCGACTGGGCGATTATCGGTGGCATGTGCGCTGTACACCAGTTTGTAAAGATCGGAGCTCATTCTTTTATCAGCGGTGGTTCACTGGTGGGTAAAGATGTACCTCCTTATATCAAGGCCGGACGTACGCCACTTAGTTATGCCGGGGTAAACTCCATCGGTCTGAAACGCCGGGGGTTCAATGTAGAACGGATCAATCATATCCTCGATATCTACCGCGTATTATATAATAAGGGCATGAATACCAGCCAGGCTATTGAGTACCTGGAAGAAGAAATGCCGGCTACCGATGAACGCGATGAGATCGTTACTTTTATCCGGGAAAGCGGCCGGGGCATTATCAAACGCTTCACCAAAGGCAGCAATGATGACGATCTCCCTATCTGAGGCCGGAAAGCGTTTCAACCGTGACTGGATCTACCGTCATTTCACTTACCAGTTTACTTCAGGCAATGCCTATGCCATCACCGGTCCTAACGGATCCGGGAAAAGCACCCTTTTACAAGCGTTAAGCGGATCGATGCTTATTAACGAAGGAAGTATTGACTGGCACCTGGACGGAAAAAAGCTCGATCCTGAAATGATCTATAGCCATGTCTCCATCTGTGCCCCTTATCTTGAACTCATTGAGGAAATGACCCTGCAGGAGTTCCTTGCTTTTCACCAGGGTTTCAAACCTTTTCTACCCGGACTGAGTGCCAATGATATCATTGCACGGATCGGATTGGAGAAAGCCATTCATAAACAAATCAGGAATTATTCCTCGGGCATGAAACAACGGGTTAAACTCGCTCAATGCATTCTCTCAGATACCTCCATCGTATTACTGGATGAACCCTGCACCAACCTCGATGCAGCAGGTATTTCACTTTACCTTTCGCTGATCAGCGATTATGGCAAGGACCGGCTTATTGTGGTGAGCAGTAATGATGAGACGGAATACTCGTTCTGTGGGGAGCTAGTTAATATAAGTGATTATAAGTTGACTAAGTAAGTAGTTGACAGGTTGATAAGTTAACAAGTTGATAAGGGGGCTTCTTAGTACACGTCCTTGTCAACTTGTTAACTTATTAACTTTTCAACCCTAAAAAAGACCCCTATGTCTTTTATCATCTCCGTTCCTGATATTCATCAATTCCTCTATTCCCCTGGCCTCCCTATATTTGCACCTGTGAAAAAAGGGATCGCTTTCATATTACTACTGATCTTCACCCTGCAAACCTTCTATACATCGGGTTTCACAGTATGGTTTTATGCCAACCGGAAAGCCATCGCCAGCGAGCATTGTATCAATAAAAACCGGCCGGAACTGAAATGTGATGGAAAATGTTTTCTCAGCATGAAAATGAAGGAAGCGGGTCAGCACCAGGATGAAAACGCCCCGCTCCAGGTAAAACAACTGCTGGAAGGAAGCCCTTATACCCTTTTGAATAATTACGTAGAACTGGGAATGCCTGAATCAAGGATAAAACACCAGTCATCCTATACCATCCGGTACAGCTATCTCCACAGCAATTCCCTTTTCCGTCCGCCGCTGTCTGCCTGATACATACGCCGTTCATTTATTGCATGCTGATCCTGTTGCCCCGCAGCAGTTATCCCTCTATACTATTCCTTAACTTAATCAATCTTGAATTATGAAGAAAATACTATACCTGCTATTATCCTTTGCGGTCCTCTGTATCATCGTTTTCCTATCCGCCTGTTCAAAAGATAAAACAGCACAAAATCCTACCGCCGGACTGACCAAGATCTCTGAAGGCTACGCCATAGGTGCCGGTGCTAAAGTTGAAGTATACACGAAAGAGACTTCGCTTACCACGGGATATACTAAATTTTACCTGGCCCTTTATGACTCCATTACCGGCAAACGGCTGGATGATGCGCATATTCATTTGACTCCGATGATGGATATGGGGATGATGCAACACTCCGCCCCCTATGAAAATCCGGCTTCTACCGATGCAGTTAATTACCTGTTCCCCTGCAGTGTCACTTTTATTATGTCCTCGATGGGCGGCAGCTGGACACTGGAAATTGAAGTGCACAATCATGCCAATGACAAAGAAGGTTCCATTACCCTTCCAATTACCGTTGCGGAACCGGCCACTTCAAAACAAAAGTCATTTACAGCCACACATAATGGGGCGAAATACTTTATTTCCCTGATCAGTCCTACGTCTGCCAATTCAAAAGTGGGTATCAATGATCTGGAAATCGCCATATATAAAAAGGCATCCATGATGAGCTGGCCTGCAGACAGCAGTCTCACCGTTGCTGTTACACCCGAAATGCCCACGATGGGTCATGGCTCACCCAATAATGTAAATCCGACGCATGTGGCCAATGGCCATTATAAAGGCAAGGTGAATTTTACCATGACTGGTTTGTGGCGGCTGAACCTGGATTTTATGTCCGGCAGCAATGTGGCCGATACGACCCAGTACTTCGATGTTGAATTTTAGCAGTTCATAAAATGGCGGGCGGGTTCTCCCGCCTGCTTTTAAAAATATAATCATGAAGTCATTTTTTTTTCTGCTCCTGCTGGGCAGTTACCTGCCCGGTTTGGCTCAAAACAATAATAACAGTCTGTCGGCAGACAGTACCCGAAGTATTCTGCTCAGCGAAGTACTGGTAAGCACGAAAACACGCAGTGATCAGCAACGGATGCTTCAGTTTTACCGGAGCAACCAGTCTTCAGGTCTTGAAGATATTCTATCCCGTCTTCCTGAAATGTCACTTATACGCCGTGGTACTTATGGTATGGAACCGGCGATCCGTTCTTTATCCGGCGGACAGATCAATGTGCTCGTAGATGGAATGCGTATCCATGGTGCCTGTACCGACAAGATGGATCCGGCCACGATATATATTGAACCAATCAATCTGGAACAACTACAACTGCAAACCGGTACAAATGGTTTCATAAATGGGTCAGCCATCGGAGGCACATTGAACCTGAAAACGGCTACCCCTTCTTGCCATACCCCAAATAGATTCAGCGGAACGATCAGCACTGGTTTTCAGTCAGCCGCCAAAAACTTTTATGAGTCAATGCAACTCAACTACGGAACCGGCAAATGGTCCTTACGTGGAACGGCCACCTGGCGTAAAAGCAGTGACTACCGGAGTGGTGGCGGGGAACGAATCGCTTTTTCACAATATGAAAAAGTAAACTATTCTTTTTCGGCAAAATATCAGCTGAATCAATACAACAGTATCAAGGCTGATTACATTGGCGATAATGGCTGGAATATCGGCTATCCGGCCTTACTCATGGATGTAGGTTATGCGGTAGCCCGGATCGGTTCAGTCAGCCTGCAACAGGAAAACCCGGGACAACGGCTCTATCAATGGTCAGCTAAATTATATGCCAACCAGGTTCGCCATTATATGGATGACACCCACCGTCCCAATGTACCGATGCACATGGATATGCCCGGTACCAGTCTGACTTATGGAGTATTTACGGAAGGCATGGCTAAACTGAACAACAAACAACAGCTCAGGGTGGTGGCCGACTTTTCGGCGACAAGGTTAAAAGCTTCGATGACCATGTATGAACCCGGGCAACGCCCGATGTATATGCTGACCTGGCCCGACAACCGTAAAGACCAGGCTGGGATTGGTGTGAACTGGGAATACAGGGCAGACAGTAATTGGTTGCTTCAATCAGTTGCCCGGCTTGATTTTATCAGTACCGCTTTAACCAGCCAGGAAGCAAAAGATCATATCAGTATTCTCGGGGTAACCGATGCAGGGCGACAGGAATTGCTGAAGAACCTTTCCATTACCGCTTCACGGAAACTAAGTCCCTGGTTGAAAAGCAGTATTTCATTGGCCTACGCTGAACGGATGCCTACTGCCACGGAACTGTATGGATTCTATTTATTCAATGCACAGGATGGCTACGATTACCTCGGTAATCCCGGATTAAAACCGGAGCAATCCCTGCAAGGTGAATTCTCGCTGATTACAAAGGGCAAAAAAGCGAGATTAAAGGTAACAGCATTCTATAACCATATCCGGCATTTTATCAGTGGTACGGTGAATCCTGCATTCAGCACAATGACGATCGGGGCCAACGGGGTGAAAAGTTTTTCCGCTGTTCCTCATGCAACGCTTGCCGGACTTGAAACCAGCCTGTTCCTGAAACCCCTGCCGCAACTGGATATCGTATCCACCCTGCGTTATACGGATGGCAACGACAATACCGGAGATCCGTTACCCATGATTGCCCCGTTGAAAAGCATCAGTTCTGTCCGTTATCAGTTCAACCCTTTCTTCCTGCAACTGGAAACAGAACTGGCAGCGGCGCAAAATAAGATCAGCATTAAGTATGGTGAAGACCGGACAAATGGATATGCGTTACTACATATCAGAAGCGGTTTTCCATTTAGATTAGCGGGCAAAGAAACAGACCTGCAGTTCGGCGTGGAAAATTTATTTGATAAACATTATCATGAACACCTGGATTGGGGGAATGTGAAGAGACAGGGAAGGAATGCGTATTTAATGTTGAAGTGGTTTTTTTGATGTTGACAAGTTGAATGGTTTACAAGTTGACAAGGTGGTTTTCTTAGTATGACACCTGTCAACTTGTAAACCTTTCAACCCTTCAACCTGCTTCAGCGCTGACTCGCGATCAGAAGATTGAGGTCCGTATACTTTAAATCGAAGCGCTGGCTCAGGTAGAAATTCGTTAACGCTCCTTTAAATAAATAGATCCCGTTGCGGAGATGGAGTTTGTGCCAGACCAGGTTTTCGAATCCGCCTTCTTCACCGGCTTCCAGTAATAAGGGCATCAGTACATTACTGATAGCCTGGGAGGCGGTGCGGGAAAAGCCGGAGGGAATATTCGGCACACAATAATGAATCACCCCGTATTTCATAAAGATGGGGTGTTCGTGAGAAGTAATTTCAGAGGTTTCAAAACAACCACCCCGGTCGATACTCACATCAATGATCACGGAACCCGGGCGCATATTACTCACCATTTCTTCAGTAACGACCAATGGGGTTCGTCCGGTTTGTGAACCCAGGGCACCTACGGCCACTTCACAGGTCTTGAGTTGTTTGGCCAGTAATCGGGGCTCCAGTACGGAGGTCCACATCCGCTGACCAATATTATTCTGTAATCTTTTTAAACGATATACGCTGTTGTCAAACACCTTTACTGAAGCACCCAGCGCAAGAGCCGCACGGGCCGCATATTCACCCACAATACCGGCACCAATAATGATAACCTTGGTGGGAGCAATACCGGAAATACCGCCAAGCAAAACACCCTTGCCATGATTGGCAGAACCAAGGTACTGCGCCGCAATCAGCATTACTGCACTCCCCGCAATTTCACTCATACTACGGACAATGGGATAGGAATCACTGTCATCCTTCAGGTTTTCAAAAGAAATAGCCGTTATCTTCTTCTCCATCATTTTTTCAAGGATCATCGCCTTCAATACAGACAGATGAATCGGGGAAATAATAATCTGGTTCATTTGCAGCAACGGCAGGTCTTCTTCAATCACCGGGGCACTTTTAACTAATATTGGTGCTTTATAAACCGACTCACGGTCGTATACGATTTTTGCACCTGCTTCGCTGTAATCCTTATCGCGGAAATGGGAGGCTTCTCCGGCATTATGTTCGATGATCACCTGGTGGCCGTTACTCACTAATACCCCCACCGCATCGGGGGTCAGCGCCACCCTGTTTTCCTGAAAAGCAATTTCTTTAGGGATGCCGATCATCATTCCCTCCGCCTTAGGGCGGATATCCAGGGTTTCTTCCAGCGTTTCGTAGCTGAAAGTGGTGCTTATTTTGGGTTTTTGCTGACTCATGAAGTTAATTGCTAAGGTAAACAGTCGTTACTCCAAAGCTAATTAATTATTGGCGATTCTAAGCCTTCGGGTCTGGTTATCCACCAGTTCAATAAACACATTTATTGTATGTTCCGGAAAAATACCCGGAGCTTTTTCGGGCCATTCCACCAGGCAGATATGACCACTGTATAAGGCATCTTCCACACCGGCCCGCTGGGCTTCCTCCTCATCCCGCAACCGGTAAAGATCCATGTGATAGAGTGGCTTCATTTTCCCATCCGCCGGGTAGCGGTATTCATTGATAATTGAAAAAGTAGGACTCCCCACTACATCTTTCACCCCCAGTTCTTCGCAGAGAGCATGGATAAACGTGGTTTTACCGGCCCCCATCGGACCATGAAAGGCAAAAACACTAGCAGACCCGGCCTGATTTAGAAAAGAGGCCGCTGTCATTTTAATGGTTTCCACAGAAAATTTCCATTCCATACCACAAAAATAAGGCGTTATAGCAACCATGTTGTAAACATATTCCCGCTTGAGGAACCTCCGGCTTTCCCCCTTTTGGTAACTTTACCCTATGGAAAAGGTACAATGGAAAGTAGAGGGCATGGACTGCACCACCTGTGCGCTGAACATTCACAAATACCTGGATAAAAAAGGTGCCGCCAATATCAAAGTCAATTTTGCCACCGGCGATGTGAGTTTTGACCG
>ENA-UOWO01004297-UOWO01004297.1-activated-sludge-metagenome-genome-assembly--contig:-NODE-4297-length-15808-cov-12.480353_pt1 | contig 15808 bp, 14 predicted proteins | sample MGYA00238148_ERZ761564 | MGnify/ENA primary metagenome ERZ761564 (study PRJEB28885, sample SAMN05720194) | activated sludge metagenome | isolation source: Anaerobic digester | place: USA...
TGCCCAGAGGGGGACTTGAACCCCCATGCCTCTCGGCACTAGTACCTGAAACTAGCGTGTCTGCCAATTCCACCATCTGGGCGTGGTAGGGAGTATATACCCTGGAGGGCGGCGGAGAGTCAAGGGCGGGCGGCGCGCCGAGCGGTCGCTCGATTTTTCGTTTGACATCGACCGGCTTGGCTTATAGCATGATCCAGCTGGCGTGGTTCGATCCCGGATACGCCGTACGGAGGGTCCTTGAAGGTACGCGTCTACGTTCCGCCGTTCGCAGACCCGCGCGCCATCGACGACGACGGTTTCGTCGAGCTGGCTGACGGGGCGACGCTCGGCGCCTTGCTCAAGCGCCTGCGCATCCCGCTCAGGCCGCTGGCCGCGACCTTCTGCCTGGTCAACTACGAGCGGGCCGGCGTCGGGCATAGGCTGGCGGACGGCGACACCGTTTCGTTCTTCTCGCTACTACCCGGCGGTTGATACTGCCATCGGAGGTTCTATGCGCGGCATGATGGGCAAGGTCCTTATCGTCGACCTGACGACGGGCACCATGGAGGAGAAGGCTATCCCCGAGGAGACCTATCGGGACTACCTGGGCGGCGTCGGGCTCGCAGTCAGGCTGCTGACCGACATGATACCGGTCGGGGCCGACCCGCTCGGGCCGGGCAACGCGCTCGCCTTCATGAGCGGCCTCCTGACCGGCTCAGGCTCGATGATGACCGGCCGATGGATGGTCTGCTGCAAATCGCCGCTGACCGGCGGCTGGGGCGACGCCAACTGTGGCGGCACGTTCTCGCCGGAGATCAAGCGCTGCGGCTGGGACGGGATCATCTTCAGGGGCGTCTCGCCCAAGCCGGTGGCCTTCGTCGCCGACGAGAACGGCCCGCGGCTCGTCGACGCGTCGGCATGGTGGGGCATGGACGCGATCGAGTCGGAGGACGCGATCAAGGCCTCCTGGTCCGGCAAGAAGAAGCCGGCCATAGCGACGATAGGCCAGGCCGCCGAGAAGTTGTCGCTGATCTCGGGCATCTCGAACGACGGCGGCCGCTACGCGGCCCGCTCGGGCGTCGGCGCGGTGATGGGCTCCAAGCGGCTCAAGGCGCTCGCCCTAGCCGGCTCCAAACCGATCGTCTGCGCGGATCCAGCGCGCGTCAGGGACTTATCCAAGGCCTTCGCGGCCAAGATAGGCAAGCTAAAGCTACCCAAGGTCTTCACCGGCGCCTTCATGCCGCTACTCGGCAAGATGCTCGGCCTGAAGGTGGTCGTACCGGTCGACGGCATCCTCGCCTCGGCGATACTCAAGAAGTGGGGCACGATCTACAACAACACCGCGGGCCTCGTCAACGGGGACTCCCCGGTGCGGAACTGGGGAGGCTCGGTCAAGGACTACGGCGCGTCGCGCTACCGCTCGGTCAACCCGGACCGCCTTCGCGAGCGCGAGAGCAAGAAGTACAACTGCTTCTCCTGCCCGATAGGCTGCGGCGGCATCTGCGACGCCACGGGCACCGGGGCCGCCGGAAAACACATGCACAAGCCCGAGTACGAGACCTGCTGCGCGTTCGGCGCCCTCGTCCTGAACGACGACCTCGATACCATCATGCTATGCAACGACATCTGCAACCGCTCCGGCCTGGACACGATCTCGGCGGGTACCGTCGTGGCCTTCGCCCTCGAGTGCTACGAGCGCGGCGTGATCACCAAGGAAGACGCCGACGGGCTCGAGCTTCGCTGGGGCGACTCGGGCGCCATCGTCGAGCTGCTACGGATGATGGCCGAGCGCCGGGGTCTCGGCGACCTCCTGGCCGATGGCGTCGCGATAGCCGCGAAGCGCCTGGGCAAGGGCGCCGAGGAACTGGCCGTCCACGCGGGCGGCCAGGAGCCGGGCATGCACGACGGCCGCATGGACCCGATGATGGCGGTATCGTTCGCCGCCGACCCGACGCCGGGGCGGCACACCATCTCGGCCGGCGTGTACTACAACGTGTCGCACCTCTGGGAGTACGTCAGCTGGGCGCCGAAGGTGACGAAGCCCTATCCGAAGTCCAAGGAATACGCGGCGAGCGACGAGGAGACGCTCAAGTCGGTCGCCGGCGCCTGCATGAAGCAGCTCCTCGACGCGACCGGCGGTTGCCTCTTCGCGCTGACGACCGGCCTCCAGCACTGGCGCTTCTTCGACTGGCTGGCCGCGGCGACCGGCGACGCCCGTACGCCGGACGAGTGGATGGAGGCCGGCCGCCGCATCCAGACGGCCCGAGCGGCGTTCGGCGCCCGCGAGCGGCTCGCCGACGAGGGCAAGGCCTGGTCCAGGAACTACTCGCTCGCCAATCCTCGTATCTATGGCGACCCGCCGCTCCGCGAGGGCCCGCTCGCGGGCAAGACGGTGCCGCTCGCCGAGATGGTCGTCAGGTACCGCAGAGAGTTCGGCTGGGACGAGGACTCCGGCGCCCCGAGGCCGGAGACGATGAGGACGCTCGGCCTATCGGTACACAGCTAGGGCGCGAGATGGTCGGCTACGCGCTATAGGTAACGGCGTGGCCGACCGCGCTGATCTCGGCCTGCCCGCGGGCGTCGCCCTCGAACAGGCCGAGCCTGCCGACCGCGCCGAGCACGGCCTCGACCAGGTCGGTCCTGATGATCAGGTCGCAGCCCTCGCGCGCGCTCGACAGGTCGGCGCCCGCTTCGACGAAGCCGTCGTAGCGGCGCCTGGTTAGCGGCACGAGGGTCGCGCCGCCCGCGCCCGCGTCCATCGCGGCGCGCACGAAACCGCCCACGCTGCCCTCTTCCGCGAGAATGGACAGGCAGGCGAGGTTCGACGCGGCGCTCCCGGCTTTGCCTTTCGTCGCTCTACCCTTGACCGGCTCCAGCCTCCTCCAGTCGCTCGAGCCTCGCAACTCGTCCAGCACGCTGATCACCTGCTCCATCGACGCCGCGTGGCTGCGCTTGCCGGCCCTGACCCGTAGGTTGACCGCGTAGGCCCTGACCTGGTAGCGGTAGATAAAGCCCTGGCCAGGCTTGTCCAACCTGGCCTTGTGGACCGCGACCCCCTCGACCAGGGCCGTGTCGCGCTCGGGCACGACGAAATAGAGAATCTCCTTGTCCACCGGTATCGTGATGCGCAGGAGGCCGAGCTTGTTACGCAGGCCCATGCCCTCGCCGAAGGAGACGATGGGCACGCACAGCCCCATCTCGAGCACGGTGCGCGCCAAATCCTCTCCCATGCCTCGCTGTACGATGCAGCATAGCACCGAATAGTGCTCGAGCGGCCTCGAGCAGGAGCCCTCCTCGCAGGCCGACGAGATGGCCGACTCGTCGTAAGCCGGCGCCTCGGCCGACAGTACCTCGACGTCCTCGGCGAAGAGCGTACCGCGGCCGGGCAGGTACAGGTCGGCCGCCTCGGCGACACGCCGAGCAGCCGCCGACTCCAGGCCCGCGGGTACGTAGAAACGGTACAGCTCGGCGCGCGACTCCGACAGCGCCGCCCTGGCCGCCAGCCCGAAGGGGCCGGAGCGCTCGATGAACGATACCTGCTTGGCCCGTTGGATGAAGGCCTCCGGTATGGCCATATCGGAGAGCGCCTCGTCGATGATGGCCGATAGCCGCGAATCGACGGCGCAGGTGATCTTGGACAACGCGGATCGTATCATGACCGGCCCCCCTGGGACATCGCCGCCAGCGCGGAGCGCGCCTGCACGGTCCGCCACAGCCCGGAGCCGAGCACGGCCACCACGGGGAACACGCTCGCGGCCGCCACGACGCCGAAGCTCGAGGCGACGCCGGCGTGGCCGCCAATACCCAGGCCGGTGGCGATGACCAGCGGTACCGTTATCGGACCCGTCGTCACGCCGGCGGAGTCCCAGGCTATAGCGGCGAAGTCTTCCGGGGCGAAGGCGGTCAGGACGAGGGCCAGGGCGTAGGGCACGCCAAGCACCCACGATAGGGGCAGGGCGAACAGGATCGACGCGAAGCCGAAGGCCAGGCCGAGGCCGACGCCGATCGCGACCATGCCGACGAGCGTCGATTTCTTATACGTACCGGTCGTCAGGTCCTCGACCGTCGTGCCGAGGGCCGATAGCGACGGCTCGGCGAGCGTCGCGCCGAAGCCGAGGATGAACACGAACAGGAGGGCCGCCGCGAAGCCGGCGTTCTCGCCCCATCTATCGAAGACGGCGCGCTCGACCGGCACGTAGCGGTACGTGCCGCTCGCCTCGTCCCATAGGGCCCGGTCGAAGGGCACGGCGACCGGCCCGTTCGTTCCGTCCATCCAGATGTATTCAGCGGGACCGTCAGGCCCTACAGCCTTGACGACATCCGCCTCGGTAACGCCGCTCAGGAGCAGCGCCCGGTCGGGCCGCTCGGTCCGCTCGTAGGCGCGCGGCAGGCTGGACCCGGCCTGGGTACCGAGCGCGGTCAGGCCCTTCTCCATGCCGAAGTTGAACAGGAACATGCCAAGCACCGCGAAAACCAGGCCGAGCACGAGCTCGTCGATACCGACCAACCGGTCCTTGAGCAGGAACACGAGCGTGACTATCAGCACGAACGCCAGTGGCAGCACGGCCTTGAGGGCCGACAGGGCGCTATCGCCGAGACGGGCGCGGAGGCCCCCGCTCGCTGTCCCTCCGTCAGAGGCGTCGCCGGCGGAGGTCCCGGCGAGCTGGTAGTAGTCGGGGAACAGCGCCACGAAATCGGAGGCGGCCAGGCTACTCGACGCCACGGCCCCGGAGGCCAGTTCCGCGAGCGCCTCCTCGGAGCCGGCGACGAACACGGCCCGCTCTCGCTCAGCCTTCGAAAAGAACGCGGCCGGGCTTCCGGGAGCGGGCACGCTCGGCACCAGGGCGGCCGCCAGGGCGAATACCGCCGCCACCGGTAACGCCGAGGCGAGCGTCACCATGCCCAGGCCGCCCGAGGCGTCGCTACGCGAACCGACGATGCGCGAGACGCCGATGCCGAGGGCAATGACCAGCGGCACGGTCACCGGCCCCGTGGTCACGCCGCCCGTGTCCCAGGCCAGACCGGCCACGGCCCTCAGGTTCGGGTCGGCGTCGAAGAAGAAGGTCACCGCGACGAGTAGCGGTATCAGCGCGTAGATGAATGGCTTGAGGGGCCAGCGATACAGGAAGCGGAAGACGCCGAGGGTCACCGCCAGGCCGACGCCGACGGCCACCGCCGCCACGAGCCAAGCGGAGCCGCGGTTGAGCAGCAGATACAGGAGCGGCGTCGACCATGGCCTGGCCGAGCCTCCCTGGAGCTTCAGGATTCCTATAGCGGGTTCGGCCAGCGTCGCGGTCACGCCGAGCACCAGGGAGAAGCCGGCGATGACCAGCGGCCCTACCCGGCCGGGCAGCCTGATGCCGCATCGCTCGCCGAGCGGCATCACCCCGAGGAAGAGCCCCTCGAGGAAGAAGGCCAGGCCCGCTATCGTCGCGGCTATGCCGACGACGACCGAGAGCGGATCGTGTATCGGCTCTTTCAGCAGCAAGGTCTGCGCCAGCACCAGGTAGACCACGACGAACGCGACGGCCCTGGCCTGGGCTCCGAGCCTGGATCGTCCCCAGGCGCCTATCATGGCCAGTTTACGCTTAAACGGTATCTTGACGACGGTGCTCGATGGCAATCGGGAGGCTCCTCATATAGGCTATAGAGTCACTATCCTAGAAAAAGGCCGCTCATGCAAGCGACGCCAGAGCGTTCCTGAGTAGCTGGATATGCTTGCCGGGGAACACGGCCTGGGGGCAGACCCGAGAGCAGGCGAGGTGCCTGCCGCAAGGGCCGACCCCGTCGGGCGCGGCGGCTATGGCTACCATCGCGCTGACCTGTTCCGGACGCTTCTCGCGCTCGCGGTTGACGGCGGCCAGCGCTGCCGGCCCGATGAAGGGTACGGCGACCGGACAGGCCGACACGCATAGCCCGCACTCGATACAGGCCTCGAAGCGTACGCGCCCATCCGGCCTCCAGGCGCCGGGATCGGCGACAGCCTCGGCCGGGTCCGGCGGCAAGGACGCCCGACCATCGGCCGACGCGGGCCGCAGGTATGACGCCCCCTTCGGGATGCCCGCGAACACCGGCCCCGGCACGACGGCTATGCCGGAGACGACGGTCATCTTCGACAGCGGCTCGAGCGTGACGATGACCGCTCCGGCCTCGTCGCGCTCGGGCGGAACGGCCGGCCCGCCCGGCAGCCTGGGCCGAGGCGCGGCCAGGTCGGCGGCCCTCGTCAGGCACATCAGCGCCTCCACGCCGTCGATCACCGCGCCGCAGGTGCCGCAGGAGCCATGGTGGCAGGAGTGACGATAGGCCGGCACGGCGCTCCCGCCGGATCGTAGCCGTTCGAGCAGGTCGAGCACCGTGCGGTGCGGTTCGGCCTCGACCCTGAACTCGGCGTATCCATCCCCGTCCCGAATGCGGAGGCGAAGCGGTATCGCGGCCGAGGCGGATACGGTATCGCTCATCTTCGGCCTCCCAGCGTAGCTCCTTCGGCATAGTTACCTTCGGAGTAATACTCGCGCCATGGCGGCAGGACGTAGTCGCGGGTGCGGCAGACCTCGTCCACGCCGAGCGCCATGCAGACGTGGTCGGCGGCCTTCTCGGCCATCGCGCGCAAAACCGTCGCCTTGCCGCCGATCAGCGTGGCCATGCCCGAGGAACCGGGCGGCGAACCGGGCGCGGCGTGATCCAGCACCATGAAGTCGCGGCTGATACTCCGGCCAACGCCGGCCGCCCGTCCGGCGAGCGGGCGCGCGGCGGCCCAAACGGCGTGAATCGGCCGTTTCGAGAAGCCGGGGCATAGCTCGTCGGCCCGTCCGAGTAGGAAGGCCACATCGTCGTCGTTCGGTAGGATGCCGTCCGGGTCGTCGACGACCCGCTGCGTCGTGCCGATGATCGACAGGCCGCGCTGCGGCACGATGATGTCGCCGTCTCCGGGAGGGGCCAGTCGTGATACGACCATATCGGAGACGCGGCCGCGCACCGCGACCATCGTGCCAGGCGCGGGCGTGATCGGCACGTCGAGGCCGGCCAGCCGCCCGACCGCCCCGGCCCAGGCGCCGGTCGCGCTGACGACGTAGTCGCACTCGATCCTATCGTCCCTGGTCGAGCCGCAGGGCCTTGCGAAGACCGCGCGCACCCTGCCCCCGGTCAGGTCGAAGCCGACCGCCTCGACGAAGGGCCTGATTACGGCGCCGAGTCGGCGCGCCGCGGCGAAGAAGGCCAACGGCACCCTGAAGGCGTCGAAGGCGCCGTCCGGCACCCAGACCGCGCGCCTCGCGGCTGGGTTTATGGCCGGCTCCCAGGCGCGGGCCTCGGCGAGCGTCACCTCGCGCGCCGGGATGCCGGACTCGACGCAGGCCGCCGTGAAGACCGGCGCATAGTCGGCTTCGTCGTCGCTCAGGGCCACGAACACGCCGCCATTATACTCGACGGCGTCCGGAGCGATACGCCTGAGGATCAGCGTCTCCTCCATGCACTCGCGGGCTATAGCCCGGTCGCCGACCGCGTAGCGGGCGCCCGAATGCAGCTGGCCGTGGTGGCGGCCGGTGGTCCCGGAAGTCAGTTCGCCCTTCTCGAGCAGCGTCACCGAGAAGCCGCGGAGGCACAGGTCGTAGGCGAGCGCGGCACCGGTGCCGCCCCCGCCGATCACGCAGACGCGGACGCCGTTAGCGGGCGCCAGGGGTGGATCGAACATGATGGCGAGTATACTGGCAGTCGGTGGAGCGGGCAAGCGCGACCGAACCCTCGATCCGCGAGCGCGACCAATAAGATTCGTAACACCGCTCAGCGTTCGAGCTCGGGAAAGGGCGGCCAATCGGGCCGATCGTGTGGACCGGCCCGTCGGCGACGCGGTGGCCGGGCCTCACGCTCGGTATTCGGTCTATCAGTGGTGCCGGCCATGAACACCCGCCGGCGCTTCGAGCCGGGCGCCGGCTCGGCGTAGCGCTCGATCAGGGCCTCGACCGCGTCTCGGAAGCCGAGCCAGGCCTCGTCGTCGCAGTGGACCGTTCGCTCGAGGAGGAAGGCCGACGGACAGGCCTCTGCCTCCCCGGAACCCACTCCATCGGCGTCTCCGGAGGTCGCGCTGTCCAGGAAGGCGCGGAGCCCTTCGCGGAAGCGGCGGCTGATCATGCGGGTCACCTCGTCGCGCATCGGCTCCCCGCCTATCGCGCCGCGCGCCGCTTCCCCGACGCTATAGTGCCGGGCGGTCGGCTCGTAGTAACGCGCCACGATGCCGTTGACCGTCTCCGTACGCGCCACCGTCACGATACCGGCGGCCTCGAGCACGCGCATGTGGTAGTGCACCCGGCCCGGCCCATCCCCAATGACCCTCGCCACCTCGGTGGCCGTCATCGGACGCCTCGTCTCCCTGAACACATGCACCAGCTTCATCCGATATGGGTGCGTGAAGGCCTTGATGCGTTCTTCGCTGTCGAGGATCAGGACGTCTACCATGCGCCCAGCATAACGTTCAGCTTTATTGAACGTCAAGGAAAGCGTACGATGCGGGAGGTGAGGAGCCGGATGCTATCCATAAGGTTCGCAACACCCTACACGGCTCGAGTCACGAGGCGCTATGCCTAAGGTTCATACCACTAAGGCCCGCGCTAGGCGCGCGGGCGACGAGGGGCCTTCGTCGGAACGGCGGATCCTGACGGCCCGCCGCCCGGGCCCGGGCGCGTATCGGCGGCGGCCAAGCCCGCCGCGGACGAGAGCCCCGGCGCCCGGGACCCGACCGGAGGCCGGTACTCCACCCAGCGCACGCGGCCGGCCTCCACGGCCTCCCGTAGCGCTCGCTCGGCCGCCGACAGACGCGAGTCGCCGGTCTTCACCTCGATGAACAGCGCCTCGACGGGGGCCCCTGCCGAGGCGCCGGGGAAGGCGATGAAGTCTATCGGCTTGCCTATGAAGCGGGCGTCAGCCGGGTCGCAGGGGAAGCCGGGCAGGTACGGGGCCAGCTGCTCGCCTATCTGCCCGGTCAGTACCGCGCGGGAGCGGCGCACGGCGTCATCGCGGGCGGCCGCTTCGGCCTCGCGGCCGGAACGCTCGGCCTCGAGGCGGCCCGATCGGCGCCCGATGGCCAGGCCTAGCCACAGCGCGAGCGCCACCACGGCTACGATGACGACGGCGAGCAGGATGAGCGCGGCTGGCCAGGAGCCTATCCTGACCTCCGCTTGCGCTATGGAGTCGATGAGCGGCATACTGAGGCTACTGAAGCGCGTTTACGGCGCCTCGGTCAAGAGGAAAGCCATGCGAGACGCGGATACCAGCGCCGGGACGGCGATCGACGACGCTCTAGGGCGCGCGGCCGAGCTTGTCTCGGGCTCGAGCTACCTGATAGCCTTTACCGGGGCCGGCGTGTCTGCCGAGTCGGGCATACCCACCTTCCGTGGCCCGGGCGGCATCTGGGGATCCTACGACGAGAGCCACCTGGAGCTTGGCTTCTTCATGCGTGAGCCGGAGATAGCCTGGAAGACGATCAAGCAGATCTTCTATTCCTTCACCCTAAGCGTCGAGCCGAACGACGCGCATCGCGTCCTGGCCCGCTGGGAGGCCGCCGGCAGGCTCAGGCTCGTCGTCACGCAGAACATAGACGGGCTGCACCGTCGCGCCGGCTCGAGGAAGGTGGCCGAGTTCCATGGTTCCTGCGACGAGCTGGTCTGCATGCGCTGCGGCGGCCGCGTCCCGGCGACCGCCGAGCTACTCGAGGCCTTGCCGCCGCGCTGCGAGTGCGGCGGGCTCCTGAAGCCGGGTTTCGTGTTCTTCGGCGAGGGCATACCGGAGGACGCCTACGAGACGGCCTTCTCCGCGGCCGCGCTCGCGGACGCCTGCCTCGTTATCGGCTCGACCGGCACCGTCTACCCGGCGGCCTCGATACCGCGCGCGGTCAAGCGAGCGGGCGGCCGCGTCGTCGAGATCAACCCCGAGCCGAGCGAGTTCACCGACGGGGTCAGCGACGTGTTCATCCGCCTGCCGGCCGCCGAGGCGATGCGCAGGCTCGAGGCCGCGGTGGTAAGGCTATGAGCGGCCCGATACCGTTCTCGGTCGTCTTCCTGACGGCGGCCGCGGGGCCGGGCACGCGGGCCGCGCCGTTCGGTGCCGCCCGCGTCGCGTCGGCGCTCAAGGCCTGGTCCGCGCCACGGCCCGCGGCGAGCGCCGGATCGAACGACGCCCCATCCGGCCCCGGCCGTCCGATACACGCGTCCATCGTCGAGGCCGAGCCCGACGAGTCGCCCGAGGCCCTCGCGGCCCGGACGCTCGCCCTCTCGCCCGACCTCGTCGGGCTGTCGCTGTACTCGTGGAACTCGGTCCGGCTCGAGGCCGCCGGGGCGGCTCTCAAGGCCGCTCGCCCCGGCCTCGTCATCGTCGCCGGAGGGCCGGACGCCAGCGCCGATCCCGAGGCGCTCGCGACGCGCGGCCCGGCCGACGTCGTGGTGGCCGGCGAAGGCGAACGGGTCATCGTCGACCTCGTCGCCGCCATGCTCTCCGGAAAGCCACTGCCGGGACCCGTCGTGCGGGCCGCACCCGTGGACCCGGCCGGCCTATCGTCGCCCTGGCTCGACGGCACCCTCGACCCCGGGCGCTGGGGCGGCGGCGCGCTCGAGCTGACGCGCGGCTGTCCCTACCGCTGCGCCTTCTGCTTCGAGTCGAAGGGCGAGGCGAGGCTCAGGCGCTTCCCGTTGGAGACGGCGGGCCGAGAGCTCGAGCGCTTCGAGGCGGCGATGGTCGAGGAGGTCTTCGTGCTCGACCCGACCTTCAACGCCGACCCGAAGCGCATGGCGGCCGCCGTCAGGTCGTTCTCCGAGCGCGGTCCGAACCTACGGTACTTCCTGGAAATCCGCGCCGAGCTACTAAGCGCGGAGCAGGCCAGGCTCCTCGGCTCGATCGACTGTTCGGTGCAGATAGGACTCCAGAGCGCCGACCCGGCGGTGCTGGCCCTCGTCGACCGGACGCTCGACCCGGCCCTGTTCGCGCGGAAGACCAGGCTACTCGACGAGGAGGGCGTCGTCTACGGCCTCGACCTGATCTACGGCCTGCCCGGCGACACGCTCGCCGGCTTCAGGCGCAGCCTCGACTACGCCCTCGGCCTCGGCCCGAACCACCTGGACGTGTTCAGGCTGGCGGTACTCCCGGGCACGGCCCTCCACGACCGCGCCTCGGGCCTCGGGCTCGACTGGGATCGCTCCGCTCCCTACCTCGTGCGCTCGACGCCGAGCTTCGGCGACGCCGAGCTCGACCGGGCCGAGCGGCTCGCCGTCGCGACCGACGTCCTCTACACGCGCGGCCGAGCCGTGATGTGGTTCCGCTCGGTCGCGGCGCTGGCCAAGGCCAAGCCGTCCGCCCTGCTCGCCGCCTTCGCCGACTTCATGGACCAGGAACGATCCGGGCCGCTCGCCGGCATCATCGCGGAGGCGAGGGCCGACGCGGCGCGCCACGCCGACATCGAGCTGCTCCAGACCGCGTTCTTCGGCGACTGGTTCAAACGCAGGCCGACGAGGAAGCCCGACCACGCGCTCGCCGCCGTCGACCTGATCCGCGCCTCCGGCGCCTGGACGAGGGCCTTCGCCGAGGGCGAACCGACGACGCTGGAGCTCGGCTGGCCGCCGGAGGATCTACTCGACTATGCCAGCTTCGACGTCGCAGAATTCGCCGACGAGACGAGTCGTTCGCCGCGGCGCTGGACCTGCGAACCCGGCCGAGACGGGCCGCGCTTCGCGCCGGCCAAGGTCAAGCCCGGCCGCTAGCGGAAGCGCACGACGCGGTTGCGGCCCGCTTCCTTGGCGCTGAACAGGGCCTTGTCGGCGGCGGCGAACAGGCCGGCCGAATCGGTCGCGTCGAAGGGGCTCGAGGCCACGCCGATGCTGGCGCTCAGGCTGACGCGCTGGGGGGTAGCCCCCGGGCCGGAGCGGAACTCCAGGTACAGCGACTCGGTCTCCGAGCGGATGCGCTCGGCGGCGGCCAGGGCCTCCTCGGGGCCGGCATCCGGCATGAAGAACGCGAACTCGTCGCCCGCCAGTCTCGCGGCCACGTCACCGTCGCGTATCAGCCGGCTGTACGCGGCCCCGGCGGTCGAGATGATCGAATCGCCGGCCATCGTCCCGAAGCGCTCGTTGAGCGCGTGAAAGCGGTCCAGGTCGAGCATCAGCGCGGAGCATAGCGGCGGCTCCGAAGAGTTGCGCGCGAAGCGCGAGCGCGAGGCCTCCTCGATGAAGCGGCGGTTGAACAGGCCGGATAGCTCGTCGGTCACCGCGCGCTTCCTGGCCGTCTCGCCCCAGCGCACCAGATCGGTCAGGAAGCCCGAGGCCTCGTCCAGCCAGCCGGCCATCACCTTGGCCATCGAGGCGAGCATCCTCGAGCCTATCATCGGATGCTCCCAGACGAGGCGGTAGAAATCGATGCCCTCGAGCACCAGGAGCTCGGTCGTCTCGAGCGCCACGCAGGTGGCCGAGCGCGGCTCGTTCTCGATGATGGCCATCTCGCCGAAGAAGCGGCCCGGGCCGAATTCGTAGAGCTGGCGCTCGTTGCCGTCGCGGTCGAGGGCCAGCGACGCGACGCGCCCGGCCCTCACGATGAACATCTCCGTGCCCGGCTCGCCGCGCCTGAAGATCACGGCGCCTGCCGCGTAGCGCCTCGGCTCCAGGAAGGCAGAGACGGCGTTCAGCTCGAGGCCGCTCATGCCGGCGAACAGCGGGGTGTCGGCTATCGCCGCGACGACGGGGTTCATCGACGCCCCTCCGGCCCGCCGGGACTCGGCTCGAAGCTACCGAGCCGGTAGACCCTGTCGCCGCCATCCTTCCAGGCCCGCGTCATCAGCCCGTAGGCCTGCTCGACGAGCTCCTTGAAGTCCGTTCCGTCGTCGGGCCAGACGGCTATCGCGACGCTGGCGCTCAGGTGAAAACCGGAGTCCCCGGTAATGGGGCTCAGGTCCATCGCGGCGTAGGCGGCGCGGATCCGCTCGGCCAGGGCCGCGGCCTGCTCGAGACCGCAGCCGGCGGCTATCACGGCGGTCTCGTTGCTGCGCATCCTGACGGCCCAGGCCCGCCTGAGCGATCGGGCTTCGTCCTTGAGCAGGGCCGCGATGCGTTCCATCGCCGCGTCTCCGGCCGCGTGAGTCCAGCCGTCGCACAGCTCCTTGAAGCGGTCCGGCTTGCAGAGCAGCACGGCGGCCGGCGGCTCGATCGAGCGGGCCAGCTCGTCGTCGAGGAAGGAGCGCGACCAAAGGCCGGTCGCCGAGTCGGTGTACATCTGGCGCCTGAGCTCGCGCACCCAGGGCGCGTTGTCCGATATGAGCGCCTGGGTCGATCGCACCCGCGACGATATCATCGCTACGGTGCGGAGGAGGATGCGCGCCGACACGTCGGGACGCTCGCGAGCCAGGTCGTCCATCGTCGCCCCGCGGCCCGGGAACGACAGGATCTCCGAGTCCTCGGCGCAGACGGCGGCGGCGTCGTAGGCGGCCGAGCGCGAGAAGTCGAAGTCGCCGACCACGTCGCCGGCCACGAAGCGGGCCATCTCCTCGGCACGGCCGCCGGCGTCCAGCCTGGACACCGCGACCGAGCCCGACTTGACGATGAAGAAACGCACCGCCCGGTCGCCGGGCCTGAACAGCACGGCGCCGGACGGACGGGCGGCCAGCTCCGACTTGGAGGCCAGCCAGTACATATCGTCCGGGAGGAGGCGCGAGAAGAAATCCGAACGCTTGAGCAGCGGCACGATGTCGGCCAGCCCGTACTCTTTCCCATCCATGCTCCGTGAAGTATAAACGGCAATCCGCCGTAATGGAATAGAATCGGAGCGCCCGGGCGCTCTTCATCGTTTCGAGACAATGATAAAGCCCCGGCAGGGTTAATCCTTCCGGTCATGGAGTTGCCTGTATGAGTAAGGGTTTTCTAGGAAACGCCTTTTCGACTTCGCTTGACAAATAAAATATAGCTACCTAAGCTACTTGACGAGAAGCTTGATTTAAGGAAGCGAACTTCAGTCCCGCCCGTTTCCATAGCCGCTCGACTGAATTTCGTCGCTTTGGTCGTGCCGGAGCCATATACGAAACATTTTGCCAAAGCCGGAGCATAAAAATGAAACGGACAATGCTTGTTGTAGCGTTACTCGCGGCGGCGTCAGCCTCTTCATTCGCCAAAGATTCGGTACTGGATTTATTTTTCCCCGACCATACTTCGAGCATCGCCTACTTCGACGCTGGCGTCGTGTACGCGCCGATCGGTACCGTGGCGTCGGGAGGGATCGGGCTGAACTTCAACGCGGGGTTCAATATCGGCCGCCTGTTCCACGAGAAGCTGGTCCTATCTCCTTTCGCGGGCGTCACCCCCTGTTTTCTGAATGCCATCAAGCCCGGTTTCATTCGCGACCTGGCGGACAACTACGAGACTCCCGAGAGGCTAGCCTATCTCCAAGAGCATCAGGACATCGAGGAGGAGCGCGCATACCTGGATGCTACCTCGCTGCTCGACTATCTCATGGCCGGCGAGGCTCTGGAGAAATTTTCCATTACCATGCGCTACGGCGTCCTCGTGCAGCTGCCCTGGAGGTTCATGCCACCGGTCGCCCTCTATGGCCTCTATAGCGGAACGGCCATCGTGGGAAGCGAGTCGAGAACGGGATACGACACGTATACCTCCGGGGCGAGCGGACTCAGCGCCTATGGCTATGGAATGGAACTATACATCTTCAGAGGGCCGGTCTGGTTGAACGACGGCGATATTACCGGCAGCTTCCATGCCAGCTCGCTCTCGCTGATCGTCGAGGTGACCGACCTGAGGAACGCCATCGTACGGGCCGCGGACGACTACTATGGTACGCCAGACATCTACCTCCACGAGTTCACGTCGGACGCATTCGAAGCGGCGCATCCCTATGACTGGCGGATTTCCATCAACTACAACATTCACGTATTTTAGGAACCTGCCGTATGAAGAATGATGTACAGAAACTGAGAAGCGCACGCATCCCCATCGTCGGATCGGTATCGCGCGGTATCGTCGCCATCGCGTTCCTGCTCTCCTCCTGCAATCTTCTCTTCCTGCCGGGCATGGGCTTCGAGGATAAGGCGCCGGAGTTCGAGCGGCTGGAGGTATTCGACGAGGATATCGAGAGCGCGACGCTATGGCCGACGTTCCAGGCTACCATACAGGACGATACCGGTATCGCCTCGGTGTCTTGCTCCGTCCTGACCGATGACGGCGAGACGAAGAGCCTCACGATAGAGCGCGCGAACGAGCGTGAGCGCTACGTCTGGAGAGTCTCAGGGAGCCTCGCCGACGTCGTCTCCGCGGGAGGCAATACCATCACCTTTACGGCGACCGACGTCGCGGGCAACTCGATCGAAGAGGTAGAGTATCTCTCTCTCGATGCCGGCGAAGGCGGCCTCAGGTTCAGCATCGATTCGACGCAGACGCCGAAGGTGGCATCGTTCTGGCATCCGTCGGGCATCACTAGCGTTACATACCACTACGTAGACGACGAATCGAACGAGCGCACACTGGACAATACCGACGATGGCACGGGCGATGGCGGCGACAGGCTGTTCAAGGGAACCTTGGAAGCGCCGCCCGATGATTCGTATAATAGCGCCGTGTTCACCATAACGGTAAACAACTCGCTATCGCTTACAAAATTACTGTACCTATGAGGCATCTCAGCATGAAACCAGTGGCCCTATTCACCCTAGCCGTCCTGGTGCTTCCCTTGTCCGCCCAGGACGACGAGCCGGACTTCGCCGTGTCGCCGCTCAACCTCGAGCTGGGCATGCGGTCCGTCATGCTGTCGCCGACGGTCGCCCCGGCCTTCGGCATCAACATGGAGTTCGGCCTCAATC
>ENA-UOWO01004298-UOWO01004298.1-activated-sludge-metagenome-genome-assembly--contig:-NODE-4298-length-15807-cov-84.307643_pt1 | contig 15807 bp, 8 predicted proteins | sample MGYA00238148_ERZ761564 | MGnify/ENA primary metagenome ERZ761564 (study PRJEB28885, sample SAMN05720194) | activated sludge metagenome | isolation source: Anaerobic digester | place: USA...
CAGGATAGGCAAGTTGCCGAGATTTGTCAGACAAATAGATAAATCTTATAAAAAACTTAATCTTGAATGCTCAAAAAGGGTCAATTTAAGGCTGCCAAAACCACGCATCGCTTAAACACACCCCTTGCCGCAAGGCTTACCCCGTACATTGATGTGGCTGATACATCAACCACCATTTAAAAACATTTAATACCGATTTTAACAACGGAAATCGCAGGTTTCTCCCAAGCCTTACTAAAGAGCAGTCGAAACGACATAAAAGTACCAATTAATGTAAGTTTTTTAGACCCAGCACCTTAGTTTATTAAAATTTAAATTTGCATAAATAAACTATGCAAAATAGAAAATAGGTAAACTTGCATTTGGTTTAACTATCAGCAATAATGCATAGCATGACTATGCAAGAAACTTCCTCATCTAAACCTTTTGATACCTCTACACAAGAATTATCAAATGAGTCTTTAGAGAAAATATTACCTGAAGGCTTGGTAATCGATAGAGCGTGGCTGAATGCACAAGGTGTTTCACGATCAAGCATCGATTATTATTTGAGAGCTGGTCGCTTAGAAGCAGTTGCACGTGGCGCATACAGGCGACCAGGCCCAGCACTTAAATGGGAGCACTTAGTCTATTCATTACAAGAGTTAGGTTACCCAATACATGTTGGTGGTCGAGCAGCGCTAGAATTACAGGGCTACACACACTATTTATCCATGAGCGGCAAACAGCAGATAGATTTATACGGCGTGCGTCACATACCCTCTTCATTATTGACCAACAGCGCACACGTAAAATTAGAAATGCATAATGTTGAACTCTTTAGTGAACTACCTGCTGAAGCAATATCGACCAAACCCTTTGGCCATTGGGATTGGCCTATACGCTATGCAACTCCTGAATTGGCTTTGCTAGAGTTATTGGCAGCAGTAAGTAGCGAAGCTGACTTTTATGTAGTGGATAAGTTTTTTGAATCTGCCGTAACCTTACGCCCTTCACTAGTAAACAAGCTTCTTGATGTTTGCACGCAAGTAAAAGCTAAACGCTTATTTTTATGGTTTGCAACTCGACATAGTCACGCATGGCTAAAACAAATAGATACATCAAAGGTGAGTTTAGGCAGTGGTAAGCGCGTTATAGTCACTGGCGGTACATTAGATAAGCAGTACCAAATCACAGTACCAAGAGAGATGCAAAACAAAGGCGATATGGAAAATGGCACAGAATCCAACTTTTTCTAATCAAGTGCAATTGCTTGTCAATGTGTTGCCTTCAGTTGCAACACAATCTTGCTTTGCACTAAAAGGTGGTACAGCCCTTAATTTATTTGTGCGAGATTTACCGCGCTTATCTGTGGATATTGATTTGGCCTACTTGCCCATTGCTGATAGAGAGTCCAGCCTAGTAGGTATTGATAAAGCATTACAAAACATTACCGAAGAAATTATACGAACGATTCCAAGCGCCAAGGTGAATACATCCCTTGTACATGGGACTGATAAGCGTATTAAATTACTTGTATCGCGCAACGGCGTTTCTATCAAAGTTGAAGTAACACCAGTGCTACGCGGAAGTGTGTATGAAAGTGAGTTACGGGAAACTGCACCAAGAGTGCAAGCTGAATTTGGTTACGCACAAATGCAATTACTCAGTTTTGAAGACTTGTATGCTGGAAAACTTTGTGCGGCACTAGATCGCCAACATCCACGCGATTTATACGACGTTAAATTTTTGCTAGAAAATGAAGGTATCTCAGAAAAATTAAAAGATGCTTTCATTGTGTACTTGCTTGGTCACCCTCGCCCGATGTCTGAGGTAATAAAACCTAGGTTAAAAGATATAGAAGCCATTTATCATAGCGAATTTAAAGGCATGACTATAGATGATGTGAGCCTTGAATCATTACTTGAAACCCGTAATGAAATGATCACTAAACTACACAGTGCATTAACTGAGAAAGATAAACAATTCCTGCTGGCAGTTAAACGTGGTGAGGCTGACTGGAGTAACTTTGCAATACCTGAGGCGGAAAAATTGCCAGCTGTTAAATGGAAACTACATAACCTTGCAATCATGAAAACTAGTAAACGTGAAGAGGCTGTTAAATCTCTTGAACAGGCTATATTTCCGAATAAGTATGCGACTTAATTTATCAATTATTGCTTTACACTAGAACTTTTAACAGTTTTCAAGAAAAGAAAAACTTTAGGGATTAAATATGAGTTTACATACCAACCTACAAGGTAGGCTTAGAAACACCTCTCTGCCTAAAAGCAATGGACTCTTACCTGTTTTTGAAGCTGTAGTAAACTCCATCCACTCCCTTGAGGAAAAAGGTAATTTAGCAAAAAATGGCGAAATAATCATACAAGTCCTAAGAAGCACTCAATCAAAGCTGAATCTCAATGACGAAAAAAATCTAGGAGAGGTTACTGGTTTTATTATTACTGATAATGGTATTGGATTTAACGATGAGAATATGAACTCATTTGAAACCTTAGATTCGGACCATAAAATTGAAAAAGGGTGCCGTGGCGTTGGCAGATTGTTATGGTTAAAGGCATTTGACCAAGTTGAGGTGGAAAGCGCATATGAAGATAAATCAGGCAATACCTCTTTTAGATGTTTCACTTTCAATGCTAAAAATGGCGTTCAGATTTCTAAAATAAATAATACGGTTAAGCCTGAAATTAAAACCAAAATATCCTTACTAAGTTTTGAAAATATTTACCAATCGGCTTCGCCAAAAACTGCTGAAGCAATAGCCAATGCTCTCTTAGAGCATTGTCTTTGGTACTTTGTTCGAGAAGATGGCGCTCCTACAATAAAGATTATTGACGTTGACGACCATGTGGTAAATTTAAATACCCTATATGATTCTTATATGCATACATCAGCGCAAGCTGAAACCATTACAATCAAGAATCAGCTATTCGAACTTACTCATATCCGATTTCGTGCATCGTCCACAAGAAAACATGCTTTATCACTTTGTGCAGCAAACAGATTAGTCAAAGAAGAAAGCCTAGTAGGGAAAATCCCAGGTCTCTATGGAAAGATTTCTGATGAAACAGGCGATTTTATATATTGTTGCTACGTGTCATCAAAATACTTAGATAATCATGTACGCTCTGAACGAACTTCATTTGACCTTCTCGAGGATAAAGATGACATCTTTTCAGACGCAGAAATATCACTTAAAGAAATTAGAAGTGCCGTTATAGATCGTTCAGCTAAATACCTAAATAATTACTTGCAAGCCAATATGAAAGCCAGTGCAGAGCGTATTGAAGATTTTGTTTCAAATCAAGCGCCTAGATACAGGCCGATTGTTTCATACATTAGCGAACAAGATTTGGTAATTGATCCAAGCATTTCTGACAAAGATCTTGAGCTTCATTTACATAAGCAGCTCGCAGAGGTAGAACGGCAGCTTTTAGTTCGAGGCCATGAAATCATGAGTTCCGGAGCTGAAGCTAATGCCGAAGATTATCAAGCTAGGCTTAATGAGTATTTAAAAACGGCTGAAGATATAAAGAAATCAGACTTAGCAAGTTACGTGTCGCATAGAAGAGTGATTCTTGATCTGTTAGAAAAAGCAATTCAAAGAACAGAAACAGGAAAATATGCAAAAGAAGATCTTATTCATCAGTTGATTATGCCTATGAGAACAGACTCCAACCAAGTGTTTATGGATATATGTAACTTATGGCTTGTGGATGAAAGGCTCGCTTTTCATAATTATCTAGCTTCAGATAAAACTCTAAACTCAATCCCAATTACTGGTGATACATCTACAAAAGAACCCGACATTTGCGCGCTCAACATTTGTGAAAACCCAATTTTGGTTTCCGATAAACAATCCTTACCACTTGCTTCGATAACAGTTATAGAGATTAAGCGTCCTATGCGGAATGATGCCAAGGCTGGTGAAGAAAAAGACCCTATAGAGCAAGCCCTTGGGTATCTAAACAGAATTCGAAAAGGAACTGTCACTACTGCGAAAGGTAGGCTTATACCAAACTCAGAGGACATTCCTGGCTATTGCTATATTATTTGCGACTTAACTGAGTCAATTATTGAAAGATGTAACTTTTTAGACTTAACAATTACGAGTGATCATCTAGGCTATTTTGGTTTTCATAAACAATATAAAGCCTATATCGAGGTTATATCCTATGATCGATTAGTCAATGCAGCAAAGGAAAGGAACCGGGCATTCTTCGATAAACTGGGCTTGCCTATAAGTTGAACTCATTTATCACCTTCTTCAAATTCTGCGTTTTTAAACCGCAGAACATTACAGTTTTCTTTTACCACTCGTTGTAGGCTTTCGTCAAATCCTGAAGGTGACTCAGCTTGAATTTCAATAGCAATTTTGACTTTCACCCCGGGCTGAATGGTGAACTGCTGAACAACCTCATCAACTAAATCAGCAAATTGTTTTTTTGCTTGAATAGGGTCTAATTCAATTGCCGCATAAAATTGTTTTTTCGTCCTATTTTGTGCTGATGTTGTCGGGGCATAGACAGGAGCGCTTGGGCTTTCAACTTTTAGTGAATTAGATTCACCCTGTGAATTAGTCACTTCTGTAGGGTAAGTTATTTGTGTCGCAAATTCTTCAGCAATTCGTTGAGACTCATTATTAGCAATTGCTGGATCAATCAGTAAAAGTGAAGAGTCTAAAAATAGTGATGTCCGCTTATCAAAGGTAAAACCAACATAGCGCCCGTCTTCTTTACCTTGAGCAATCCCAAAGAAATCTTTACTTTCAGCGCCTGCAGCTAACGTTTGCTGAAATACTTGATCATCTTTTAAGCGTGGCAAATACAACTGGTGACAGCTCTGCTGCCATACATTCAATGCACTCACCTCGGAAACGCTATTCTTCCAGAACCAGTTTTTAAGTACTTTATTCAAATGAATTGGCGCCCATTCAGTTATTAACAGCTCATTTTCTTTAAGCACTCTTTCAATTTCTTGTGAAAGATTTGGAGCGCCTGGATTGATCTGAAAGTGTTCCCACTGAATATCGGATACACCCGCTCCTGGCTGTGCATGTTGAACTGGTGCCATAAGCCACTTATAAGTTTCACGAATCATGCGTCGTAAAGCTTCATTTGCATCTTCAAGACTCTTGTTCGCAAGCCTAGATTGGTATTGATCAAGATTTAACTTCAAATCTTTTATATCATTTACTATGGTCTGCCATGCCAACACTGAACGAATCTGGTCTTTCAAACGGCTGACAGTGTCGTAATCAGCCACTAAAAATATCAGACGATTTTGCTTAAACCGAGGTTGGTCGCCGCGTGTTTTTAAAATCTCAGTCGCTTTATCAACAACTAAACTTTGCTCGCTTCGGCTAAACGCAGCATCTGGTGGCAAAACAACAAGCCTTAAATACCAATCATCAGGCACATCTTGGCTATTAGTAAATACGTGTATCCCGCCAAAAACACTGCTGGCAAAAGTTCTTTGTACTCGATCACGTATGGCCGGGAACACATCTTCTTTGTCGTTGAATCGACGTTTGCGGTCTTCCATCTCACGACGTAAGTTTGGGCGTGTATCAAACCAATAGCGATTATTTGCATGATTAAGATAATGTAAACGGTCATTCAGACGGCGCAAGGCATCTTTATAAACGCCCACTTGTTGCCCGGGTTGCGCTATGCCAAGAACGATTCGTTCAAGCTCTATCCCTCGCACAATCTGGGTTACAGTACTTGGTGCGCTGCCTAAGAAAATGGCTCTTGCAGATCGACGACAGGCTTGCACGCTACCAAGACGGGTATCTTGGTTTTCGATTTCAGTTGTTTCTGCACGTTCGCCATCCACATCGCGCTCAACAACCGGGTCCCAACCTTGCGGCAAATAATAAATCATTTCATTACGAGTATCCGCATCATGTAATGGAAAACTCCCAGGCATAATCAGCGGGTCTTTATCGTTGTCTTTCCATAAACGATGAATCACTTTAGCCATCAACTTCAGCACACCACGCGTACGTTGGAAGTTATCTAATGAAGACCAGTCCTCATACAAGCGATCAAACACCTCTGGATGTATGGGGTATGCATGCATCAAACGTTCAAAATACCGACTCTCTTGTGTCTCTCTAGGAAATTCTGCACCATTTTCGATGTAATAATCAGCAAATTCACGACATACAGTTTCAGCTGCTAATTTATCATTGATATTGGTAAACAATCGGCGGCGAACAATCTCAAACGCCTCTTCGCTACCAACAGGTTTCCAAAGCGCATGAATACGACCAAAGTAATGCGCCAATGAAGCAAGGGCTTTCGCTCCACGTTGACTGCCAGCTTCTTTTTCCGATTCTGGTAATGAAGCTAATAACACAGCCGTAGGCACAGCTTTAAGCGCTTCTGTTAGCGCCTGAATAAAAGTTAAATTAGAGTCAAATGTGCCACCAGTGAGCGTTTTACCTTCTTCAAATTGGCGTACATAGGCAACCAACTCATCAATCAGTATCACGCAAGGTGCATATTGACTTAACAAGTTTTCAAGCACAGTTTTACCAGGTGAAGTGCCTGAAGCATCAGCTTCGGCGACTAAAGCATACCCTTCAGCTTTGCCTAATTGCCATGCAAGGTCTCCCCACAAAGTTTTAATCGACAGTCCATCACGTTCTATAGGCTGATTAGGGGAAGACTTAATGCCATCTAACACAGCGATATTTGCTTTTGGCAACTCGGTAATACCTGCCGCATCTAAAATGCTTGATACGCCTTGCAAATCGCTTGCTAACATGCCACCTTTAGCTAAGTGGTATACAGCCAGCATAGTGTGGGTTTTACCTCCACCAAAAGCAGTTTGTAGTTGTATTACTGGATCACCACCTTTGCCTGACAACCTTTTTACTACAGAGTCCAGCAACAAGCGCATACCCTCTGTAATAAAAGTGCGCTGAAAAAACAAAGTTGGATTTTGATACTCAGACGTTGCAGTGCCCTCGTGCACTCGGCTCAAGTCAGCGGCAAACTCGGCTTGTTGAAATGTGCCTTTCAATACATCTTCATGTGGCACAGCAACTTCACGCCAGGGTTTTAAACTCATCATTTTCTCCCTAATCAAATATCCAAGCGGCCTTGAGAGCCAACAACACCAGAATCTTGCGAGGCCAGTTCAATGCCGTTCCAAGCTGTTACTAGCTCATTATAAGCACGCGCTTCTTCAGCCCAGCCTTTGCGTTCGCATAGAGTGTATAACCGATAGGCCAATGCGCGTATTGATTCGGCACGGCCTGGAATACGAGCAAGCAAACTACCCGCCGCATTTTCACCATCTTGATTTAATGCGCGAATCAAATGGTGGAGCGCTTCCCATATTGGTAAGCGTGTATCAGTTTCTGGTGACCAATCCTTTGGCAATTCAGCCCATCGCAATAAACGTAAATTACCACCACTGCTCTCCGCAACACCTGCTTCAACCAAACCACCCACACTTGTGCCTTTAGCGCGGGCTAACACATCGGCATCACCAAACTTACCGCTTGACCAACCAACACTATCAAACCAATGCAAGCAGAACTGTGTATCGTGATCAAAATCATCTTCTGCAAAAAAGCGGTTAATGAGTTGCAACGCTGTACGCACACTCATTGGTTTACCATCAGCTTCTAATACTGCAGCATATTGGCTAAAAATAGCCATGCCGGGGCCAATAATCGCTTGGCTTAAATCCACGGGAGCAACAGGTGAGTTGACTCCTCCACGTGTCATATCTAATAGGGCTTCTGGTAAAACAGTATTTAGCTCGCGGATAAATTCACGACGACTTATATTTGGTGCATCAGCAGCACGCTTTCTACATACCAATACAATACTCGATGCAAGTGAATTAGTTCCGTTTCCAATAACACGGCCTTCCTTTTCAGTTCTCATCGGCCAAGTACCAGTTAATGTAAAACCAGCCTTTAAAACAGCTTCAAGAAAAGTTTCCCACCCAGTACTAGATGTTCCAGCATTACCTTTAGTTTCAGCTTGCTTGAATGCATAGTATATTGATACTGGAAACGATGGGTGCGCGCTGACTGCAATGTTATGCATAGCGTTTGTCATACCATCAAGAAAAAAAACTTCAGCATCATGCTTGTTTCCGTGCCTGAATGGTGTTGCAACCAGCTCTTCAGCTTTAGGTACTGCAAGGGTAGCAAATAAGTTACCGAAAACTGGCTTTAAACTCTTTCTTAACCAAACATAAAAAAAATCAGATAAATCAGCGTAACCAATGTTGTCATAATAAGGCGGATCCGTAGAAACAACCTTATTGTTAGATAAGGTCTGTGTTGCAGCGTCTAACTGGTAAGCTTTACCGATGAAATTTAATCCTAAAGCCTCAAACGCCTTAAACTGCCTTTCAGATAAATTGGCATAGCTTCCGCTTGAATCTGAGAAAAGGTTAGCTTCGGCATAGTCCCATGTCATTGGAATTGCTTGTCGTGAAAAAACACTTCTCATTTGTGTATTTGGATGGTTCCAACCGCAAATAGTTGATTGATGATTAGCTATTTGATCAACTAAGAATCCTAAGTAGACTCCAACTGATTGTGCATAAGCAAGAGCACCAGTTCCACCATCTTCAAGAGATAGATCATCATTTTGATAACCCCCTGCAATTGCCTCATCTCGGCATTTCTCAATAACTTCAGAAACTAAATCACTTAATGTTGAAAGTGCAACAAGTTGGCGACTAGTAAAAAGATCAGCCCACTTACGCATTCCATACTCTTGAACTCTAAAACCAAGAGCTTTAATAGGTAAACTTGTTTCCGGAACCCACTTAGGATTTGCTGAGATAGCAATCTTTTCATGATGATCACTAGCATTTAAATAAACTCTTCCTTTTGGACCCTCTGCAACTATGGCCATCAACTTCTGCCCCATTCGACCTTGTTTCGCTTCTTCGCGAATGTACTTAAAATCAATTGGAGACTTTGAAAGTAGGCATAAAAAGCTACTACCGCTGCCAGCTGACTTTGTACCATTCTTTAGATGGTCTGGAGTAAGTCCTAAACTAACTCTGAATTTGTATTTTTGATTATCAAAAATCGGCTCAACAAAAGCCTCTCTACCTGCCTTACTCGAAAGTGAGAAAGTACTTACCAACGGAACATCCAAATGAGAATATGCTGGGTTGGGGCTTTTGACAGTACGTGCCCAAATCCAAGCAATCACGGTCAGGTTTTCATCCAAGTAAGGTTTTAAATCTGGACGTTCACCTACCATTTCTGGAGTAATTTCAATTAGTGGATACAAATGGCCTATGCGATTTTGCGCTTGTTCGCGCATCCATGCGCCATAGCGCCGCACATCTTCAGCCAAGCCCTTTGCGCCACTCCAATCTTCACTCAATTTGCCTTGTTTATCATCTTTTAGCCTTGGTCCCACTGGTGCACGGCCAGCGAATTTTGGTGGGATCTCAATCATGGCTTTGTTTATGGCGACTGCGACTGGGTTAAGATCAGAAGCATAGCTTTCCAAACCCAAGCGTTGCGCCTCTAAAGGAAGCGCTCCTCCGCCTGCAAAGGGATCGTGAAAAGCTGGTAACTTCTCAGGGTTAAATAGTTCAGCCGCTTGCGGATGATCTTTGTTTAACTCACACGTTTCTCGCCACGAACGCCAAATCTCTGAGCGTGCGCGGGATAATACCTCCTCATTGTTCGTGTTTTCCCATTTCACCAAATCTTCAATAATCTTGAACAAGCGCTCGCGCTCAATGGCAGCTTTTTCTTTGTTCACGCCATATTTAAAGCCATCACCTTGTTGGTAGCCTGGGTCATTCACCATCTGCGCAAAGATTACTGCACGAGCAGCCGCCAATGGTCGCCGTGCCCACCATAAATGTAATGTGCTGGGATGCCCGTGCCGGATAGATTTTTCACGTGTACATGCTTCGTTAATCGCATCCAACGGCAATGCAACTTCGATTAGTTTTTTTGGGGTTTTAATATTCATTTAATCGTCTTTTTCCCAGCCCATTCGGCCTTCACAATGATTACATCCTGCCGCATAACTATGCTCCATATCACCTGTATTCGGTTCATTACACCAGCCACAGTACTCAACACCGTCACTTATATCGAAACAGTTTCCACAGAAGTAAAAACCACCACGATTAACTACAGTGTGGTAACCATCGCAGTTTGCACAATTTGCGTTTTCCCACCCATCATCCCCATCTGCAATCGCAATGTGCGCTGCATCATGATCAGTTAATGCATCAACTATATGTTCAGGTACTATTTTTCCACCACAATGATCACATGTAGCAAAACCTTCATTCACAACAATCACATGTTGATTGCAATGTGGGCATTCAATTTCAACTTGCGTTTCAAAATGATCGCAAACGAGGCAAGTAAGGTTAGTTATCTGCTGATCTAGATTATCTGGTATTGCTGTTTTAAAGTTGCATGCGCTACATTTTTGAGGATGATGACCTGCTTTTCGAGCTGCGTCTAATTCTGGTTTGAGCACTTTAAATTTAGCGCTTAAATATTTACTGTGGGATTTCATGGCACGGTTGGCTTTAGAAATATCAACTCGAAAATTTTTAAAGTATGGATCCCACCTTACTAAAAGTAGGTGCAAATGAAACCAAGCACGACAATGTTCTGCCACAATCTGCGCCTTTGCTTGATCATCTTTATCAATACCTGAATGAAAGAAATGGATCATTTTATTTCTATGATTTGCTAATGCTCGAAAGCTATTAAAAGCATCGTCGGCAATTTCATCATTAGCAATGTCACGAAGTCGTGTCCTCGATTCGTCCATGGTCACCGAGACGAATTCACCTGCCAAAAATTTATCTAGATTTGCTTGCTCTGGTTTTGATACGATTAGCGACCAATGCTCCGTCATTAAACGTGCTTTAAGTATCATTTCTACGGCTGCACAAAAATGAATGACTGAATACTTTGGCGACTTATCAAACTCTATAATAGCCTGCTTTAAAAAGTCAAAAGCGTTTTTGGCAAGGGAGTTAAAAATCGGTTTATGATTCATTACAAAGACTCCGCTTTGGAGAGCAACTGTGCGAGATCAAGATTTATGCTGGTTACTGCCCAATCAGGCTCTTGTGTAAAAGGTTTTGTTATATAGTGAGGACCTTCATATTGTTCACCATCTATCAACACAACGGCCAACATAAATTTATCTTGCTGATTTAAGCCATACAAAATTTCGTTACGTGTTACTGTGATAGTTGTTTGGCCTTTGGCTCTGCCTTTAACTTCAATGTGACGTGACATAGGTAGTTTGCCGTTTACAGACTTAGGCATGCTTGTAATATCCCAACCACATTTTTGGGCCGAAACATCAATCACTTCATGACCAAATTTACGTTCTGCCTCCATCACTGCTTGCATGGCAATTTTTTCGATTCTTGCACGTGCAGCTGCATCGGCTGACCAGTTTTGTTCACCTTTGCGCTGCGCCAAAAGCCCTGCGGGTATTACAAGCGCACCACCCACAACAATCGGAGTTGTCGAGATTATATGGCGCATTGCCAGCAATTCTTTTTTACGTGACTCAAGCCGAGCAGTGAGATCATCAATGGTTCGGCGCACATTTTCTAAGGGTAGACGAACATCTTTACCTGCTGCAATATCATCTTGAAATTTGATGTAGCGATCTGACCAGTAGTTTATTTCTTTGATTAGGCGCTCATTAACAGCCCTTAGCGTTTTATCAACACTATTCTCTCGTTTAATTCTTACTTCATCAAAATGCTCTGGCACCAAATGAGTTGATGCATGTGCTAAGGCTTGCTGCTCTAAGTTTTGAGTAATCCAATCTGCCGCTAATACATCTTCAATTAATGACATATCGGCTTTGCTAATGGGTTCCAAATCCAAATGCGGTGCCCAACCTGCACTGGTGGATTTACCATCAGGTGCAATTTCTATAAATTGCATTCTACGAGAGACCGTTTGACCACTATCTGATCCTTCTTTGACTGAGTGATCAATAATGAACATTATTTTAGGAACGATGCCGTTATCTGCTGGATCAACGAGCACTGCTCCCTGTTTTAATTTATTACGATGTTGTTCCAGCACAATATCCGTAACCGACTGCATTAGTGGATGTGCTGGATGTATTAAGCTTGCCATTGGCGCTCCAGCGCGATCTAGTAACCTTACATATTGCTTCTCAAAACACACTCGCTCGTATTTGCGCAAAACAGGGTCAAGATTGCGTTGATCTCGCCCAGTTATTTGTCTATCACGTTCACGTATATTTGCAGGAACATGGGAAATTTCATAACGCCCTTGCTCTCGAGGACGAAGCTCACCACCTAATTGCTGAAAGGCTTGAGTAAAAAAGGATCGGATAAAGTATGGTTGCAATTTACGCGCTTCAGCTTTTTCCATTTCTTCTTTAATTGTGAAAAGCCGACGCTCATCCATCACCTCTTCGCATAATGCATTTCGTTTGATGATGGTTTCAAGGTGTTCTGTATTAAGCACACCTTCAACTTTGCGATGCAGACGTGCGCGCACCTCAGGATCTGCACCATAGCGAATAGCCTCAATGAGCAGGTCTTTTAGGCTCTTGTCTTCAAAGACTTCACCTAGAATATCAAATACGCGCCCACCGAGAGCTGCTCGTTCAATCTCAAGTTTATCGAACAATCTTTGGAATACATCACCTTCACGCGTTTCGGCTGCTACCATATTCCATAGATGGCACACTTCAGTTTGACCAATACGGTGTATTCGACCAAAGCGTTGCTCAAGTCTATTAGGGTTCCAAGGCAAATCGTAATTCACCATTAAATTTGCATTTTGAAGGTTTACACCTTCACCAGCTGCATCTGTAGCAATGAGAACCCGTGTGGAAGGGTCATTACGGAAGAGCTCCTGCACTTTGCGACGCACTTCACGTTTAACGCCACCATGAATTAAAACGACAGACTCTTCACTACCAAGCAAGCCGCGAATCTTGGTTGCGAGGTAGTTTAATGTGTCTCGGTGTTCGGTAAATATGATTAGCTTACGTTGACGACCATCTGCATCTTGCATTTCTGGTGTATTTTGCAGTAACTTTGAGAGCTCATCCCATTTTCGGTCTTGGCCAGAATGCACAACTTGTTTAGCTTGTTCTTCAAGGCCTTCCAAAATAATAATCTCAGCTTCTAGCTCTTGAATTGTTTGTGCAGCCGTTGCCTGATCTACGACTTCTTCCTCAAAATTCTCGTAATCATCTGCCGACAAATCATCGTCTGACTCCCAAATATCTTCAGGAACAATCGACTGTACCTTTGACTCAAAAGTCTCCGCTAGTGATTGTCCTCGTTGACGAATTTTTTCCTCTTCAACTCTACGAGTAAGTTTTTGGCGACGACGTTTGAGTGATTCATAAATAGCTGCTGGACTGGATGCTAGACGACGCTGTAAAGCTGTTAACGCGAACCCAACAGTGCCTTTTCGTTTACCATCCAGCTTGTCAGCACGATTCATTTCATCTTTTACATAATCGGTAACAGCTGAATAAAGCAGTGCTTCTAAATCAGAAAGCTTGTAGTTTGTTGTGTAGGCGCGTCGTTCAGGGAATAAATGAGTCCCATCAAAGCGCAGCATGTCCTCTTTTACCATTCTGCGCATTAAATCTGTGACGTCTACCTTATGAGCACCATCGCGGAATTTACCGTAAAAGCGATCTGAGTCCAGCAGTGACATAAAAAGCTGGAAATCTTCTTCTTTACCGCTGTGAGGTGTTGCCGTCATTAAGAGAAAATTGCGCGTAATTGATCCAAGAAGCTCTCCGAGAAGAAAGCGTTTGGTTTTATTTACTTTGTTGCCAAAATAATTTGCAGATAGCTTGTGTGCCTCGTCAACTACTATTAAATCCCAATGAGATAAACGAAGCTTTTCCTGCAAGTCTTCATTTCGCGATAATTGGTCAACCCTAGCAACCATAAGATCAATATTGTCAAAAGGATTGCCACTGCGGGATTGCTCAACTTGTTCACGGGAAAACAAGGTAAAAGTTAAACCAAACTTCTCATACATTTCATCTTGCCACTGCTCTACAAGACTGCCTGGGGCTACAATTAATATACGTTTAGCATCAGCTCTCATTAGTAGCTCGCGAATTAGTAAGCCAGCCATAATGGTTTTACCAGCGCCAGGGTCATCCGCAAGTACATAGCGCAATGGCTGACGCGGTAACATTGATTCATATACTGCTGTGATTTGGTGCGGAAGTGGCTCGACATTGGATGTATGAACAGCCATCATTGAATCAAACAAATGTGCTAAGTCAATTCGCCATGCCTCAGCAGCGAGTTTAAAGTCCTCTCCAGGAGCATCGAAAGCCCACGGCCGACCAGTTTCTGCAAGTTGCAAATTCGCTTCATCGCTACGAAAAAGCATTCGCTCGCGCAATTCACCATCAGGCTTTTTATAGTAGACAGTTAAAGCATTTTCACCTACGGCCTCTGTAGTGACAACGCGGACTACCAGCCCAGGCGCAATACCAGAAATAGCAGCATTTTTTTTAATATCTTCTAGTTTGAGCATGTGAAATATGTAACCTAAATTTTTATTAAACTTATCCTTTATATTATGGCACATACAATCAATAGACTGCAGGATTAAGGAAGAGCACAAGAACAATTAATGTAGAAAACCACCAATCAAAGTTATGCCTTAAAAATTAATAATCAAAAACCTCATCCACTCCTTTACAAGCTAAATCAAACATGCATCGCTCTTAATGTTTTGCCAAAGCACCGACCATCTCACGGTGTGAAATCCAAGCAAGCATAAACACTTCGTGACCCACTGCAATCGGTTCGCTCAACTTCCTTGCGACTGCGATTTTGTCTGGTTGCTGGCTTCGCTTTCTTTGTCCCCATGAGCCTTATCGGCAGGCGAAACAACTCAAGAGCGATGCAGGTCGAGTTGATAAGTCTGCAAATTCGGGGCAAGTCTTTAATTCAAAAGCGGCTCTTCAATCTAAGAACGATACAGTGAGGCAAAAGACTATGACAACACTACACGCAACACCCTATAACAGAGACGCAACAGGTTTTTATTTTACCGATGCACACGACTATGAAGCCAAGTCAACCGTGCATGTTGACCGTTACGGCAATTTGGTTGAAGAATTTGAGATACAGTTTATTGATGGTGACGACGCGCAGCTATTTGAAGCTTGTGGCATTAACCAAGCTAACCTGAATATATGGTTTGATGATATTGAATTCTTACAAGACCATGAAAAAGTAAATTTATATTACCTGGTTGGGGTGGCAGGCTATACCTTAGAACAAGCTCTTGAAAAGTTAGATGAGCCAAGTATTGCAGAAGATAGTTTACGTAATGCAGCCGAAGAGCTATTTGATGAATGTTGGTTGCCTAGCGTCCCTGAAAGCGTTCGTTTTTATGTCGACTATGATAAATTTGCTAGAGATTGCGAACTGGGCGGGGATATGGTGGAGTTTGAATACAACAACAAAACCTACACATGTACTAATTCTAGTGCTTTGTAATTGTGGAAAAGCAACATGCCTTATGATTTAGGTCAGAAGGCATGAAATAACATATTTTTTGGCCTACCGCTAAATACCGCGGCTTGTTCGCAACTTTTTCATTTTGACAATTGTTCCTGCCGTTTTTTTAGTTTAATTCCAGTAGGCAATTGTTCACTTGGGATTGATATGTCGTCGTTGCTTTTTTGAACTGATATATTACTCACCTGCCGAATAGGTTGCTCAGCCATAAAAGCAACAACCTCTTTAGCCAAAGCTCGATCACTTAGGTCTTCAGAT
>ENA-UOWO01004305-UOWO01004305.1-activated-sludge-metagenome-genome-assembly--contig:-NODE-4305-length-15791-cov-6.516014_pt1 | contig 15791 bp, 9 predicted proteins | sample MGYA00238148_ERZ761564 | MGnify/ENA primary metagenome ERZ761564 (study PRJEB28885, sample SAMN05720194) | activated sludge metagenome | isolation source: Anaerobic digester | place: USA...
CATCTGTCCTTACCCTGATCGCAGTAGTCTTCATCCGGATAAACAAACGGCTTTCTCCGGGAAGCACTTTCCTGCTTTTCTCAGCAGCACTGGCATCTTTCATTCTGATGCTGATACAGACAAATATCAATTACCGTTTACATTATAATCTGGGATTCCTTTTTACTGCAGCTTATTTCCTGTATTCAATTAAATCCGTAAAGAAATCAACCAGAATTCTTTTAACAGCTTTTTTTCCTGTTTTTTTCTATATAACAGGAGCCTTTTCATGGATATTTCTCGGCATGGTCACAGGCTATTTTATTATCAGAAAAGAGCCTGGAAATACTATCGCTTACTGGTTAATAGCAGGCCTTTCATTAATTCTCTTTAAGGCGGTATTATTCCTGCAACCATGGTCAGAGCTTTTATACTATCCTTTGCCATCAACGGATTATTTTGTTAACCGGTCATTGATATGGATGATCTTTGTATTTTTTATTCTTTACCCGGTTATAGTAATCCTGGTTAATCCTGCGGGCAGCCCTTTCAAACGGAAAATCTCAAATGGTTCAGTTGTCATTCTGGCTCTTCTTACAATTATAATTATGTGGAAAACCTACAGCAGGGATAATGCTCAACTCTTCAGGATAGAAAAGATGTTCTTTGCCCGTGACTGGAATGGTGTTATTGATTATCAGGAGTATTGTCAGAACCGGAACCTGGTTGCACAATATTATTATAATACTGCTCTTGCTGAAAAAAGGATGCTGAGCAACCGTATGTTTTCTGCTCCCCAGGATTATGGTACAATGTCTGTAATGATACCCTGGAACTCACAGATCGCAATGAGCAGATTATTCAGAGGTGTTTATTTTTACTATACGATCGGACTTATTAATGAAGCTCACAGGTGGGCATTTGAATCTATGGTTACTGAAGGCTTTCATCCCGAGAATATTAAACTTCTTATTAAAACAAACCTTATCAACGGGCACTATAAAATTGCTGAGAAATACATTACTGTTTTAAAGAAAACCCTTCATTATAAAGGTCTTGCCAGGAAATATGAGTTGATGATATCCGATCCGGAACTCATCAGGTCTGATCCGGAACTGGGTGAAAAGGTAAGGCTTAAACCGCACGATAATTTCCTTATTACAATAAGAAATCCGCAAACGAATATAAATTCATTGCTGCAATCAAATCCTGGGAATGCCAAAGCGCTCGATTACAAATTTGGATGCATGATGCTTGAGAAGGATGTTGAAGGGATCGTGAACAATATAAGCCTTCTGTTCGATTCCGGATATACAAGGATCCCGGTACACGTTGAGGAAGCTGCCTTGTTTTATCAGGCTGCCCGTGGTCCGCTTCCCGATCTGGCTGTTATGAGGATAAGTAATGAATCGGTATCGAGGTTTTCAGAATACATAAAACTGACGAGTAATATGCCGGTTGCAAGGTTAAGGGAAGGAAAGGGTATCCGGAAGGAGTTGAGGAATACATACTGGTATTATCTGGATACCAAATGACTTTAACTCTATACTTTGAGTTAAAGTTCGTATCTTTTGTGGTAGATGAGAAATTTTGTTTAACCACAAAGGACACAAAGTTCTCACTAAGAGCACGAAGGATTTAACTTGTTTATTATTAAAATTACTCTCGGTCATTTGCCTTTTTGCTATCCTATATAACTCACCCCTAAATCCCCCAAGGGGGACTTTTGAGTCTGAGCGCCCCCCTGGGGGTAAGGGGTGGCAAGAAGGGCAGGAGCTATTATAGTTGATGTTTCTGAGTTCTCTAAGGTGGTACACTTTGTGGTTAAATAGAACTATTTTTAAAAACCAATGATTTATGAAAAAGTACGTTACAATTTCCCTGGTTTTGTCTGTTTCTCTTTTTTTTTCATGTAAGACCATTGATTCTCAGCAGTCAGATGAAGGAGTGAATGTTATGGCATATTATTACCCTTCACGGGGTGATTATAATCCTGAAAACCTTCCTCTTGAGAAGCTGACGCATATAATCTGGTCTTTCACGGAGGTGATAGATAATGAGATGAAATTTAAGCGCGATACATCAGGTATCATGCTTAAATCACTGGTAAAGCAGAAAAGAAAACATCCGCATCTTAAGGTAATGATAGCCTGCGGTGGATGGAGTGGTTCCGGGGGTTTTTCTGAAATGGCACGCTTACCCGAAAACAGAAAGAAGTTTGTTGAAAGTGTCGTTGATTTCATTAAGGAATACAAACTCGATGGTCTGGATATCGACTGGGAATATCCCGGAATGCCGGGAATCGGCAATCCATATATACCTGAAGACAAGGAGAATTTTACAGCACTTATGTGCGAACTGCGTGAAGCACTCGATAATATCAGCAAAGAACAGGTGCTGACCTTTGCAGCAGCAGGATGGGACCGTTTCTTTGAGCATATCGAACTTGATAAAGTCATGAATTGTGTGACATTTATGAATATCATGACCTATGATAATGTCACAGGAGGTACTCCCTATACGGCACATCATACAAATCTGGGATGGGTAAGACGAGCAGATATGTCAGGAACTCCGGCAGACATTAAAATGAAGGAGGAAGGTGATACACTTGATCCTTCCTCAACACAAAAGATTATTTCTTTTCTTGTTGAAAAAGGAGTGAAGCCATCCCAACTGGTTATTGGTGCGGCATTTTACGGAAGAGCCTGGAAAGGTGTACCTCCGGAAAATAACGGTTTGTACCAGATCAACAGCGGAGTATGGCCGGAGCCTGCACGTTATTCGGATATCCGTGAACGTATGGAAGATAAGAACGGCTTTGTTCGTTATTGGGATACAATTGCCCTTGCACCTTATCTTTATAATGTAACTGACAGTATTTTCATTTCTTATGAAGATACGGTTTCAATAAAGCTTAAAACAAAGTATGTAATTGATAGGGGGATGGGAGGTATAATGTTCTGGCAACTTGGCGGTGATACTGATATGGATGGTCTGGTTGAAGCAATTTATACAGAGAAAACCAGGCCCTCCGGGAAGAATATATTTTGACTTAATGTACTATTATTTAATAATATAACTGCTACGCAATGCGGATTGCATTCATGGAGAAAAGTTGAAATAAATGCTAAATAATAAACCAAAGATCATGAAAATGGAATCCAATTCAGACTTTAAGAACCTTATTACAGGTATTTTTCTTGTAATCTGGTTTCTTTTACCTGTAATGGTCTTTTCCCAGGACGTTGTTCAAACTGAAGCAGCTATGCTTAAACAGGCTGAGAATAACATAGAAAAATTCAGAAAAGGTGATGCAACTATTAAATTCATGTCCCGTGATGGCAAAATAATCAGGGATGCAAAAGTGGAAATTACTCAAAAGACCCATGATTTCCTTTTCGGATGTATAATCTTTGATCTGATCCGGAATGAAAATACTTATAAAGAAGATCTTTTCAGTACCAGATTCAAACAGATCTTCAACCTGGCAGTTTTCCCCTTTTACTGGCCTTCTTATGAATCACAACAGGGATTTACACAATGGGAGGGAATGCTGGAAACCATTGAATGGTGCAAGGCCAATAGTATAACAACGAAAGGTCATCCGCTCGTCTGGGCAACATATTCAGGCACCCCGGACTGGCTCAGGGAATATTCTGTTGCTGAAACTGAAGAGCTTCTGAAAACCCGTGTGCTGAACATAACAGCCGGTTTTCGTGATAAAATTGAACTGTGGGATGTTGTAAATGAACCAGTCAATGTAAAGACATGGAAGAATAAAGTGGGGAAGTTTGATGACGATAATGACTGGGGAATTACAGAACCCATACCTTTGATCGCCGATTATGTTGAGCAAGCGCTGAAATGGGCCCATCAGGGTAATACGGAGGCAACATTAATGATTAATGAATACAGAACACTTGCAGATCAGGAGATAAGGAAAAGGTATGATGATCTGCTGACTGAACTTAAAAAACGGAATGCTCCCCTTGGTGGTATAGGAATTCAGGCTCATGAACCCAGACAGGAATGGTTTTCGCCATTGGAGATATGGAAAACATTTGATCTTTATTACAGGCATGGATACCCTATTCATATAACTGAATACCATCCTCAATCATCAGGAGTACCCATAACAGGAAACTGGAGAAAAGGTGCCTGGACACCGGAAGCCCAGACTGAATCCACTCAACAATTTGTGACTCTGTGTTTCGGACATCCGGCAGTCGCTTCTATTAACTGGTGGGGATTTTCGGACCGGAATATCTGGTTACCGGGTGGGGGATTAGTGGATGAGGAATACAATCCAAAGCCTGTATATACAATGCTGGACAAACTGATAAATCAGACCTGGAGAACAAATACTGAAGTTATAACCAATAATCAGGGAACAATATCTTTCAGGGGTTTCTTTGGGGAATATGAGATAAAACTGAATTATCCTGAGGGCGGTATCAAAGTTTATAAGGTGCATATAAATAAGAATGAAGAGAATAACTGGACATTTATAATTGACTGATTGATCATAAGAACTTAATAATTTGATTATAAATACATTCACTTCCATTTAAGTATTACATTTAAGATTTTATTCCACCTTCTCTTGTGTTGGTGATATTTATAATTATTTTAGCGGGAAATAACTTAAACCAGAAATGAAAAGGATCATATTATTAACATTTGCTATTGCAGGTATTGCGGCAATTCTGCCATCCTGCAATCAATCAAAAAGTAAGGAAATGGTTAAACAGGAAATGTATGGAACACATCAGGGGAAAGATGTTTATATGTTTACCCTGACAAACAAGTCCGGGAATATTGTTAAGATCACCAATTTCGGTGGCAAGATCAACTGGATTGAAGTCCCTGACAGAGATGGTAAGAAAGCTAATATTACATTCGGCTATGATACCTTTGAAGGCACCATAAAAGGTGATATGTCATACGGATCACTGGTAGGCAGATATGCTAACAGAATTGCGAATGCAAAATTCACCCTTGACGGAGTTGAATATACTCTTCCTGTAAACAACGGACCAAATACGCTTCACGGAGGACCCGGCGGATGGCACAGTGTTGTATGGGACGCAGAGGTGGTTAAGGACAGCGAATTCCCTGCAGTTAAGCTTACTTATGTAAGTCCCGATATGGAAATGGGTTTCCCCGGCACAGCAACAGCTGAAGTTGTCTATACCTGGACCGATGATAATGAAATAGTGATGGATTACAAATGTACCACAGACAAGAAAACAGTTATAAATCTGACCAATCATGCATATTTCAATCTGAAGGGACCGGGGAACGGGGATATTCTTGATCATGTACTGACCCTGAAAGCCTCTGCATTCACTCCGGTTGATTCGGTGATGATACCCACCGGCGAGATTCGTCCTGTTGCAGGAACTCCGTTTGACTTTACAACTCCTCATACTATCGGTGAAAGAATTGGTGAGAATTATGATCAGCTTATTTTAGGCAGGGGATATGATCACAATTTTGTACTTGACAATAAAGAAACTGTTGATGTTGAGGTTTATGAACCTTCAACAGGCCGGGTTCTTGAAGTAATTACTGATCAGCCCGGGATGCAGCTTTATACTGGTAACTTCCTCGACGGAACAAAGATCGGTCATGGTGGGGTGGTATATGCCCACAGGACAGGGTTCTGCCTTGAATCAGGACATTATCCCGACAGTCCGAACCATCCGGATTTCCCAACAACCGTTCTTAATCCCGGAGAGACATTCAATTCACAGACAATATACAGGTTTTCAGTTAGGTAACAGGGACCCAGACAAGTTATGCCGGATAATACCTGGTAATCAGGTATATTATCCGGTTTTTTATGATGTTATTTTAGTTTTTTTAACATTTAGCATATTGCTTAAGCGGAAGTTTTTAATCAATATTATGCAGCCTTCAGACTATATCTGAAGCCTGTTAAACAGTAGAGTTTTTGTGTTTAATATTACTTACTAATCTTTCCTGAACTATGAAAAAAAGATCAAAATCAGAGGTTTATCATTACCCTCTTTTTAAGACAATGATAATGAAGCTCAAAACAGTTGTTCTTATAATTGTTTTCAGCTCGTTTCAATTACTGGCCCTGCCTGATATTCCGGGAAGTACCCCCGGGTCACCGGCAGGTACTGTTATTCTTCCGGCACCGGAACCTGTTCAGAGTATTATTACCGGAAGGATTGTTGATGCAACAACAAGAGAAGGTATGCCGGGTGTAAATGTTGTTATAAAGGGTACAAGTACCGGTACAATGACAGACGCAAACGGACAGTATTCCTTGCCTGCACCACAGCAGGGAAGTGTGATAGTATTCTCGTTTATAGGCTATACAACCGTTGAAAGGACATACACAGGACAACCTCTGCTTAATGTTGAACTTGCCAGTGAGTTATCGGCGCTTGAGGAAGTTGTGGTGGTCGGCTACGGAACTCAGAAGAAGGTCAACCTTACCGGATCTGTTGCCACGGCAAGTGTGGAAAAACTTGAAAACCGCCCGATTACAAATGTGTCTCAGGCATTACAGGGAATGAACGGCCTCTATGTCAACCAGGCAGGCGGACAACCCGGGAAAGACGTTGCAACAATCCGCATCAGGGGCGTCGGGACTCTGAATAATAATGATCCTCTTGTCCTTATTGATGGTATTGCATTCAGCTTATCAGATATCAATCCCAATGAGATCGAAACCATTTCAGTATTGAAAGATGCTGCTTCAACTGCTGTATATGGCTCACGTGCAGCTAATGGGGTTATACTTATTACCACAAAAAAGGGGAAGAAGAATGAAGCTTATAAGGTTGAATACAACACTTATATGGGTATTGAGCAACCGACTTACCTTCCCGATGTTGAATGGGATCCCATCAAATATATGGAGTATAAAAACAAAGCTCTCGTCAATGAGGGGAAAGCAATTGAATATGCCGTTGCAAGTATTGAAGAGTATCGCAACGGAATGGCTACGAATCCTTATTTCTATCCGCAGTCGAACTGGTTTGATATGATCCTTAAAAATGGGAAGATGCAGGAACATAATGTTACCATCTCCGGGGGCGGCGCCAATCATACAATGGCTCTGACCCTTGGTTATCTTGACCAGGAAGGTATCATACATAATATAAAGGGCAACAGGTATAATATGGGATTGAATGCAAAAATTGATGTTACAAAGTTTCTGTCAATAGGCGGTAGAATATCAGGAAATTATAGAAAATATAACGAACCCTGGAATGGAATGGGAACATACTGGCAGGGGGTGTACCGTTCGCTGCCTATCTATCCTGTCAGAATTGAGGATGGCAGATGGGGAAATGCATGGCTGCGTACAGCAGGTCATAATAATTTCATGAATCCTATCGAAAGACTTGAAGAGGGGAACAATGATTTTATCCAGCAAAGAATGTTAGGTAATTTATTTGCTGATGTAAGGCTGCCGTTTAATATTATTTACCGTGTCAATGCCGCAGTCAATAAATATGATGCAAAGAATGAGAAATTCCAGCCTAAGGTAATCCAGGTTAATCCAAAAACCCTCGAGGAGCAGCAGAATACTTCATATGCCCTGGGATACCGGCAATATAACGATCAGTTAAATACAACCCTTTTCAATACACTTGAATGGTCAAAGACATTTGCAACCGTTCACAATGTATTTGTCCTTCTTGGCAACAGCTATGAGAGCTTTTCCAGTTCGAACTTCTCGGCACAGAAGCAGACAGCTCTGGACAATGCCCTGACCGATCTCGATGTCTTTGCCGAGAATCCTGTAGTAGGCGGTTCTTCTTCAAGATCAGCAATTTTGTCATATTTCGGGCGTCTTAACTATAATTTTAACGAGAGATATCTTCTCGAGGTTAACTTCAGGTATGACGGTTCATCCCGTTTTGCAAAAGGGAACCGCTGGGGCTTCTTCCCGTCATTCTCGCTTGGCTGGCGCCTCGATCAGGAAAGCTTTATGCAGAATATCGACTGGATATCATCCCTGAAGCCAAGGTTCTCATGGGGCAGTATAGGTAATCAGGAAATATCATTGTTTGCTTATACCAATAGCGTAGTTCTCGGGCAGGATTATACTTTTGGCTCTACAGTTCAGCAGGGAGCTGCGGTAACAGCCAGTGCGGATCCAAACATTTCCTGGGAAACAACTACCATGACCAACCTGGGGGTTGATGCCAGTCTGTTCGACAGTAAACTCAATATCACACTTGATCTTTATAATAAAGATACAAAGGATATTCTGAGGGCTGTGAATCTTCCCAGTCAGGTTGGTGACTGGGCTGGTCCTACAAGCAATGTAGGCCGTGTCAACAATAAAGGTATTGAAATAGGTGCCAATTACAGAAATACCTGGAATGGGATTACTTTTGAAGTCGGCGGAGATTTTGCTTTCAACAGGAACGAGGTTGTGGACCTTGACGGACAGCAGATAATTTCGGGGAGATACACTACAGCGGAAGGACATCCGATAGATTGCTATTATATTTATGAAGCGATCGGACTTTTTGAATCTGATAAAGAAGTAGCGGCACATGCATTCCAGAATGTCGCAACCAAAGCTGGATTCATTAAATATAAAGATCAGAACAATGACAAAAAGATTGATGCTAATGACAGGATAATCGTTCATGGTGTTATTCCGAAAATAAACTATGCATTCAATCTCGGAGCAGAATATAAAGGTGTTAACCTGGCCGCGTTTTTCCAGGGTGTAGGCAAGATTTATACATATCCGCAGCATAATATCAGCTACCCTTTCTATAATGGGGCCGGCTTTACAAAGGAATGGCAGACGGATTCATGGACACCTGAGAACAAGAATTCAAAATTACCCATCCTAACTACAAGTACGGGGAATATTCTTAATTTCTCCAATTCCACATTCTGGTTGCAGAATGCATCTTACCTCAGGCTGAAGAACCTTCAGCTCGGCTATACTTTCCCGGTCGCCTGGACCAGTAAATTATCGATGAAGGAACTTAAGGTCTTTGTCAATGGTCAAAACATTCTTACCTTCTCAAAGATGAAAAAATTCGATCCCGAGAAAAATATGAAGAATGACAATATATTCGAATATCCTTCAATAAAGGTATTCTCAGCAGGATTGAATGTAACCTTCTAAATCTTACGACAATGAAAAAAATACATATAATAACAATTCTGGTTGCAGTATTCATTTTTATGATGAGCTGCAGCGAAAGTCTGCTGGATTTAAATCCGACAAACAAATACACTGAAGATATCTTCTGGAAATCGGAAACCCAGGCTGATGCAGGTCTGGCAGCTTGTTATGAGACACTAAGGAACACTGGTATTTACGGAGGCGGCGGTTGGACAACCCCCCTGTGGGAGGAAACTGCGACTCCAAATGCAACTGATTATAACAGTTCATCTGGATTTTATCAGATAGGAGGTGGAACACACGATGCCTCCAATACTGGGATCATTAATAACCGCTGGGGCCATTCTTATGAAGGGATTGGAAGATGCAATACACTCATCGACCGCATCGGAGATATTGCTATGTCCGAGACCAAGAAAACAACAATGATAGCCGAAGCTAAATTTCTGAGAGCAGTCTATTACAGCCTGCTTATTAATTACTACGGCGATGCTCCGCTTATTCTTGAAGCTCCGAAGCTTGAGCATAAAACCCTTCCAAGAACCCCGAAAGATCAGATATTTACACAGATCATTAAGGATCTCGATGAGGCTGCTGCTGTTTTACCGGTCAATGCGGCTATGCCGGGCAAGCCCACTAAAGGCGCATGCTATGCCCTGAAAGCCAGACAGTATTTATATCATGGGAAATTTTCTGAAGCTGCCACCAGTGCAAAGCAGGTGATGGATATGAACAAATACAGCCTGTTCCCTGATTACAGGGCTCTGTTCATGCCGGAAAATGAAAACAACCAGGAAGTTATCTTCGATGTTCAGTATCTCTATCCGAATTACTGCCATTCGTTCGATCTTATTAACCGGCAGTACAATACAAATGCACCACTGCGTGACCTGGTTGATGCCTACCTTATGAAGGACGGATCAACAATTGAGGAATCAGCTGATTATAATGCAGCTACATACTGGGAAAACAGGGATCCCCGTTTCAGGATGACACTGGTCTGGCCAGGTTCAAAATATATGGGAAAAACAGTGACAAACACCCAGTTTGCCCAGACCGGTTATACTTTTAAGAAGTATGGTATTTATGATGAGGATAATCAGTATAATAAAGTGATCCTGAATGCCAGCGAATCTGATATCAACTACATCGTTCTGCGATATGCTGATATTCTGCTTATGTATGCAGAAGCCAAGACTGAACTGAACGAAGTAGATCAGAGTGTTTTCGATGCATTTAATCTTGTAAGGACAAGAGCTGGAATGCCCGGACTTCAGTCAACCGATCCTTCATTGCCCACTTATGTTGCTATGGGAGACCAGGAAGAAATGCGTAAGGCAATAAGGCTTGAAAGGAGAATTGAATTCGCCGCTGAAGGGTATTATTATATGGATATTCTTCGCTGGAAGATTGCACATATTGTGAATAATGGTCCGATCTTTACATATAATTATACGCAAAAGCTTGTAAGGAAATTCACAAATCCAAGGGATTATCTGTGGCCGGTTCCATCATATGAAATACAGGAAAACCCGGCACTGGCGCCAAATAACGCGGGCTGGTAAGCTGGAAAGATGCAGGACTGCCGGTAAACAATAAAAATTTTTCGTTACGGCAGTCCTTTTTTGTTTTTAACCAAATAAATTATAATTATGGCAAGATCTTTTTTTAATCTGTTCCTAATATTGCTTTTCCTCAATTTATCAGGCTGTATGGGGGAAAAGGAAAGATTGGTAAATGCATGGAAACCAGGAACATCATCGGGATTATTTGATGAATTTTCCCAATCTGAATTTGATGAATTCAGGAACGAGGGGATTAATTGTATTGAAATAGGTTCCGGTGTGTTCAGTAAGAAAACACAGGAAGAAAAAGAAACCTGGGTAGAAGACATAAGGCAGAAAACAGAAAAAAGCGGAATAAGAGTCTGGTCAATTCATCTGCCGTTCTCAAGGATTTACGATATTTCTTCTGTTAACGACACTCACCGTGTCAACATGATCAGGGAATGCTCAGATATAATTGCTTTGTGTGAACCATTGGATCCTCAGAAATTCGTCATTCACGGCAGTTCAGAACCTATTGCTGATTCTGCAAGAGCTGAAAGAATTGCAAATTGTATCGGGTCACTGAAAATACTGACTGAAGAAGTAAAGAAGTATAATGCAAGAATAGCTATTGAGTGCCTGCCAAGAACCTGTCTTGGAAATACAGCTGATGAACTGGTTATGATAGTTAATTCAGTGGGGAACGGACTTGAGGTTTGCTTCGATTCAAATCATCTTCTTAAGGAAAAGCCCGAGGAGTTTGCAGCAAAGGCAGGAAGCCTGATTACAACAGTACATATGTCTGATTATGATGGTATTGATGAGAGACACTGGTTGCCCGGGATGGGGATAATAAACTGGACCAATGTTATAAGTGAACTGGTCAGAGCTGGTTATAACGGACCTTTTATGTTTGAAGCTTCAAGGAGAAAACCGGCTGCCGACGGCACCACGGATAAAACCAAACTAACGGCTGAAGAGCTTGTCGGAAGCTTTAACCAGTTGAAAAATAATTATCTGGGATCTCTGAAGTAGACCTGTCCTTATAAAGAACCTGAAATGAAATATTTAAGATTATTCATTGTTCTCCTGATAGTTCTGACCGGTTGTTGTGCATCAAAATCCGGCAATAAAAATTCAATTCATACATTTAAGATTAACAGTACCGGAGAATTAAAAGAATTTTTTTCTTACTCATCTGACAGGATACCTTTTATATGTGCCCACAGGGGAGGAAGCAGGGAGACCTTCCCTGAGAACTGCATTGCCACATTCGAAAATACACTGAGCAAGGTTCATGCGATGATCGAAGTTGATCCACGGTATACAAAGGACAGTGTTATTGTGTTGATGCATGATCCGATTCTGGACAGGACGACGAGCGGGACAGGCAGGGTCAGTGATTATACATATGAAGAACTTAAAGCGCTCCGGTTAAAGGATACTGAGGGAAATATAACCGGCCATCGTATCCCAACACTTGATGAAGCGCTTGAATGGGCTAAAGGCAAAACCATTCTGGTGCTTGACAGGAAAGATGTACCAATTGCTGAAAGGATAAAAAAGATTGAGGAGCATAATGCCGTAACAAACGCGATAGTAATAGCCTATTCAACAGACGAAATTAAAGAATGTTACAACCTTAACAGTGATATTATTATGGAAGTCATGCTCCCTGATACCGTTCAGCTGAAAAAACTGGATGAGACCGGGGTTCCATGGGCCAATATGGTTGGATTTGTAAGTCATAATCTTGTTGAGGATACTGAAATATTTGATCTGGTTCACCGGAAGGGATCAATGTGTATAGTCGGCAGTTCAAGAAATCACGATATCAGTTTTAAAAAGGGAGATATAAAGTCTGTTAAAGAACTTGCTGATAAGTACCGGAAGATGGTCAACGATGGTGCAGATATCATAGAAGCTGATCTGGCTGTTGAGGCTGGATTGTCGATCAGAGATACGGAATCATTAAGCATATCAGGTTCAAAAAGTAAATTCTTTTCGTATTGACTGGGAGTTTGTGTAATTTGCATTTTGTCATACCAGGAAACAGTTCAATATCCATAATTACCCGACGCTATGAATAAAAAGTGTATCATTTTTACAATAATCACATTTGTTATTATAATATCCGGTTGCAGGGGACCTGCAGATCTTATAGATATCGTTATTGATGAAACTGATAAACACGAAACAATAGACGAAGTTATTGAAATAGACAATGTATGGTCAGGTCATCCTGTGGGATTCTGTTTACTGACGCACAGAAACAGGCAGTATATCGCTTATTATAATTCGACCCGGAATATGGTTGTGGGTCAGAGAGATCTGAATGAAAATAAGTTCACTCTGCTTGTCATGTCTCCTACTTTCAGGGAAAGTTCAGGCGGAACAAGCACTGTCCTTGGCTGGGACAGTCATAATTCTGTAATTCTGGCGGTCGATAAAAACGGATTTATTCATCTTTCAGGGAATATGCATGTCAATCCACTTACATATTTCAGGAGTTCAAAACCGGAAGATATTACAACCCTTGAACAAATATGGTCAATGACCGGGTTAAATGAAACACGATGCACATATCCAAAGTTTGTTAAGACAAAGGAAGGTGAGCTTCTTTTCCATTACCGGGACGGAGGAAGCGGTAATGGCAATGAGATCTATAATATTTATTCATGCGAAACCAGAGAATGGTCCCGACTTCTGGATACACCTCTTACAGATGGTCAGGGATTAATGAATGCATATCAGTCGGAACCGATAGTGATGAGCGATGGATGGTATCATGTTTACTGGGTATGGCGTGATACACCCGATTGCTCTACCAATCATGACCTGTCATATATGAAGAGTCCTGATCTTATTAACTGGTATGATCCTTTTAATGAGTTAATTAACCTGCCTGCTACTATTGACAGGAAGTCTCTTATTGTGGACCCTATACCGGTAAAAGGTGGCATAATCAATCTGGCAGCACGCCTGTGTCTTGATGAAACGGGCAATCCCTGTTTTGCCTACCATAAATATGATCCAGACGGGAATTTGCAGTTTTATGTTGCTCGTCTCAGAAACAGGTCCTGGGATTACAAAAAGGTTACAAACTGGAATTACCGGTGGGAATTCTCCGGAAACGGAAGTATAAATACAGAAGTTCGCCTGAACAGTTTCATTAATAGAAACGATGGTTATTATGAACTGGGCTACTGGCATGTCAAATACGGTACGGAAACCCTTTTGCTTGATGACAAATTTGAAATAACCGGTACTGTAAAGAAACCGGATCCTTTCACTTCAAATTTAGAAATTGAAGGTAACTTCCCGGGATTGGCTGTCAGGACAACCAATGATATAGGCGAAGCACCGGAAGAAGGCATAAGATATGTTCTGAAATGGGAAACCCTTCCTGCTAACCGCGACAGGGCACGTCCTGAACCGTGGCCGGAACCATCCCGCTTATATCTGTATAAACTAATATCGCAATAAAGATGAAATCAAAAACATTACTGGTATATTGTCTGATAATTTTGACAGGATCGGCGTCAGTTGCCCAGGAATTTCCGAAGCTTGATGATACCTTCCGTCTGAAACAGCTCGAACCTCCCAAAGGGAAAGTAAGAATGGTACTGGATACCGATACATATAACGAGATTGACGACCAGTTTGCTCTCTGTTATGCATATTTATCCCGGGAGAAAATTCAGCTGGAAGCTGTTTATGCGGCGCCTTATTTTAACAGCCGTTCAACCAGTGCCGGAGATGGAATGGTGAAAAGTTACCAGGAAATACTTCGTCTTCTGAAGATGCTCGGGAAATCACCGGATGGATTTGCTTTTAAAGGTTCAGACAGGTACCTTGAGGATGTATCCAGACCTGTCCGTAGTGATGCAGCTCTAGATCTAGTAAAAAAAGCGATGGTTTCTTCACCTGATGATCCGTTATACGTCGTTACTGTTGGATGTATTACAAATATTGCTTCAGCATTATTGATTGAACCGAAAATCATTGAGAACATAGTTATTGTCTGGCTGGGAGGAAATGCCCTTTACTGGCCTCATCAGAAGGAATTCAACCTGATGCAGGACGTCCCTGCAGCCAGGGTGGTACTTAATTCAGGTGTACCTCTGGTCATAATGCCATGTGCAAACGTGATCTCACATTTTCATACGAGCATTCCGGAAATGAAGGCCTATCTCCAGGGGAAGAGCACTCTTTCCGATTACCTGCTTAATATGACAATAGAATACAGTGGAGGAAAGGATACATGGTCGAAAGTGATCTGGGATGTTACTGCTGTTGCATGGCTTGTTAATCCTTCTTGGCTGCCGACAAATATTGAACACAGCCCTGTTCTTACTGACCAGATAACTTACAGCTTTGATCATACAAGACATTTTATCAGAATGGCGACTTCAGTTAACAGGGATGCTGTTTTCAGGGACCTGTTCGGGAAAATTTCGGGACTGAAGTAAGAGGTGCAAAGTTGGCAGTTGGCAGTTGGCAATAGTACCTGTCATGTCTGGCAGGTAAAGGTAATCCACTTTTAGTAAAAAAGTAATTTAAAATAACCAGTTTATGAAAAAGAGTTTAAGTAAAGCAGGATCAGGCAGACTTGTGAAAAGCCTGGTTTTTATTTTTCTGCTGCTTGGATCTGATATCATGGCCCAGGTAAAGGTTTATGAGGAGAAGTTGAACTTACCAACCTATCTTGTGGATCCTCCAAGCAAGGTTCCACAGTTCTTCAATAACCAGTCGACTCAGGGTGCGGCCAACTACATCTACCCGCTTGCAATAAACGATATTATTTCAGACAGGAGGGTGATGGCTGATCATCATATCGTTGCATTGGAGAATGAGTATATTAAAGTTGGCATTTCTCCTGAAATCGGCGGTAAAGTATATTATGCCATTGATAAATCAAATGGTCATGATTTTATCTATATGAACGAACAGGTCAAGCCGGGTAATATCAGTCCCATAGGTGCATGGGTATCAGGAGGAATAGAATGGTGTGTTATGCATCATCACCGGCCATCCGGATTTCTTCCCATCAACTATACCACCACAGAATCGGAAGGAGGTAAGAAGACTGTCTGGATCAGTGAAACCGAGCCAAGGCACAG
>ENA-UOWO01004310-UOWO01004310.1-activated-sludge-metagenome-genome-assembly--contig:-NODE-4310-length-15779-cov-5.670885_pt1 | contig 15779 bp, 11 predicted proteins | sample MGYA00238148_ERZ761564 | MGnify/ENA primary metagenome ERZ761564 (study PRJEB28885, sample SAMN05720194) | activated sludge metagenome | isolation source: Anaerobic digester | place: USA...
AGGCAGGCCAGCTTGGCGCTGGTGCCGGTGCCGCACGGTGAACGGTCGTAGGCCAGGCCGGGGCACAGCACAAAGTTGCGCCCGCTGATGCCGGGCGTGGTCGACGGGCCACACAGCTCGATGTGATCAATTTCGGCACCATCCGCGCCGGTGATGCCCGCAGCCTGCAGCGCATGGCGAATGCGGGTGCCCAGCGCGGTGAGTTCGGTGACGTGTTGGAGCGACAGGTCCAGCCCATGGTCGTCCACCAGAAAAAACCAGTTGCCGCCCCAGGCGACATCGCCATGCACGATGCCGTGACCGGGAACATCCAGCGGCACCTGATCGTGCAACCGGTAGCTGGCCACATTGCGCAGACTCACGTGGTTGGCCCCTTGCAGTGTGGCTTCCACCACGCCAACCGGTGTATCAATACGGTGAATGCCCGGCTGGATGCGCCCCATCCACGCCAGCGTAGCCAGCAGGCCGATGGTGCCGTGGCCGCACATGCCGAGCATGCCGACGTTGTTGAAGAAAATCACACCGGCTGCGCAGCCAGACTCATGCGGTTCGCACAACAGCGCACCCACCACGGCGTCAGAACCCCGCGGCTCATTGCACAAAGCGCTGCGAATGTGATCGAACCGGGTGCGGAAGACTTCGCGCCGCTGCGCGAGGGTGCCGCCGCCCAGATCAGGGCCGCCTTGCACAATCAGCCGCGTGGGCTCGCCGCCGGTGTGGGAGTCAATCACGCGTAGCGAGGGGAATGTGGTGATGTCAGGGGTGGCTAAACTGTGTGGCATGGCAAACCTTTGCGATGTGCACCACTGTAGTCAGCCAAAAGCAGTGGGTCTAGGTGGAAATCAGTGTCTGGGCGCAGGAAACCCACCAAAAGCAAACCGGAACGGCCGGTGCAGGTCCTCGTCATGACGCCCCAATTGGCTCAATGGCGCGAAAACTTTTTCACCAGTGTGGCGTCGCCACTCTTCTTCGAGAGCATCTTTGACCATATGCCGGACGTGGTGTTTTCGGTGAAGGACCGTGCCGGTCGCTACGTCAGCATCAGCCAGGCCTGCGCAGACCGCTGTGGCTTGCAGCACAAGACCGATGCCATCGGGCTTACCGCATACGACCTTTTCCCCGCTCATATGGCCAAACGTTACGCGCTGCAGGACGAAGCCCTGTTTCGCAGTGGCCGCCCGGTGCTGGACAACCTGGACCTGACGCTGTTCAACGACCGACAGCCCGGCTGGTGCCTGACGCACAAGACACCAATTCTGGATGCGCAAGGCGAAGTGATCGGCCTGGCCTGTCTATCAAAAGACCTGCAGGAGCCCAGCCGCACTGGCGGTGTGGACGGCCGCCTGGCGCAGGCGGTGGACCTGATTCAGGCCAACTATACGCAGGTGCTGCGGGTGGAGGAGGTGGCGGCAGTAGCGGGTGTGTCGGAGGCCCAGCTGGACCGGCGCATGAAGAAGATTTTTCAGCTTTCCACGGGCCAGTTCATCATGAAGACCCGCATTGACGCGGCGGCACAGCGGCTGACATCGGGTGCGGAAGCCATCACCGACATCGCCATGTCCTGCGGGTTCTTTGATCAAAGCGCGTTGACGCGGCATTTCCGCCAAATCACCGGGCTCACGCCGGGGCAATACCGGAAGCTGGTGATCCGGGTTTGATGACTAGGTCGGGAAAGCCCGTGCCGCTGCGTCACCCACAATCTTGCGCAGCCATATATGGGCGCTGTTGTGCTCTTCACGCAAATGCCAAAGGGTGTTAACCAAAATAGGGGGAACGGTGAATGGCAGTTCGCGAACGGCCAGTTCGTCCGAAATGCCGCTGATGGCGACAAAGTGGTGCGGCATGACCGATAGCAGATCGGATTTCGCCACCACGCGGCCTGCTGTGAAAAACTGGTTCACCGTCAGCACCACGCGGCGTTCGCGCCCCAGCGTGGCCAGCGCTTCGTCAATGAAACCAAACGGACGACCTGAAAAACTGACCAGCAAATGCCTCGCCGCACAAAAGCGGTTCAGTGTGAAGGGACCGGTGGCGAGCGGGTGATCACGTCGCATCACGCTGACGTATTTGCCCTCGTATAGGCGCTGATGCGCAAAAGCAACAGCTTTGCCGACCTGGGCGCGGGCGGTCAGGTCCGCCAAAGCGGCCGGGAAGTACCCGACGGCGAGATCGGCAGCTTCATCATCGAGCAGCCGCCGGGGGTCTCGGGTGGCTAGGGGAACGACCCGCAGTGAGACGCCGGGGGCGGTGGTTTCCAGCGTCTCAATCAGGCCGGGCATCAGCTCCGCTGCCGTGGCATCGGCCATGGCCAGTGAAAACGCGGTGTTGGCTTCCTGTGGCACAAATGTGCTGGGCACCAACGACTCCTGCAGCTGGCGCAGGGCTTCGCGCACAGCAGGCCAGAGGGTTAACGCCCGCGGTGTGGGCTCCATGCCCTGGCCGCCCCGACGGACCAGCTCATCCCCCAGCGTTTCCCGGAGCCGGCGTAGTGCATTGCTGACAGCGGGCTGGGTTAACGACAGGTTTCGGGCCGCCCGGGTGAGGTTGCGTTCCGCCATGACTTCGTCGAAAACGCGCAGCAGATTCAGGTCCAGCGTACGGAAATTGGGCGGGAGTGAGGCGGATTGTTGGGGCATCGTTATCACTAATGTGAATAGTAAGTATCATGATAATAAAGTTGAACTATATTGGTGTAAACCCTAATATTTGGGTGTGCGGGGCTTTGTGACCTCGCTGCAATGAAAGGGAAACCCATCATGACCAGCTTTACCCATACTGAATTTCCAAAGTCTCACGGCGGTGTTGAGCGTGCCGAGTCGGCATTCCAGTACTTCGCGGGATTGCGTCGCAGCATGAACGGCTCCCGAGGCCTGGCCACATTGTTGCTGGCTGGCGGTGTCGCCGCCTTTGTGTCGGTGGCCGATCAGATGATTGATACCTGGGCCGACGGGCACCTGTTGACCGCCTGGGTCATTCTGTGGGCCGTTGCTTTCGCGGGGCTGGCTTTGTTTGCCGATGCCGCCCGTACATTCGCAGCCCGAATCAGTTTAGGTCTGCAGCAATGGACCCGGCGCCTGGCGCAGGAACGAGCAGATGCCCATCTGTTGAATACCGCACGACAAGACCCCCGCGTGATGGCCGACATCCAGGCCGCGCTGAGCCGTGCCGAGGTGCACCAGGAACTGGTAGCCGCCGCGCCAGCCGTGAAGTCTGCGCTGCCCACAAAAGAAGCCCTGAAGGCCCGTGCCGAGTCGGACCGCCAGATGTGGAATGCCGCGTTGAGCGACCCACGCCTGATGGAAGACCTGCAGGAAGCCGTGCGCCGTGCCGAAACAGCTGCACTGGCCATTCAGGACCCGGTTGCCCAGGAAACCGCGCTGGCTGAAATTCGTTCCACGGCCATGCGGTATCCGCTGGTGAAGCGGGTGGTGAAGCGCTCATTCTTGGTGGGCATTCCTGCCAACCTGCGACAAATCGCCTGAATGCTTCCTGCAACCCCTGGGGTTGCTTCGAAATAAAAAAAGCCACCCTCGGGTGGCTTTTTTTTTGGTTGACCGGATCAGGCCGCCAGTCGCTTCTCCAGCTGGGCGCGGGTGGCTTCCAGTTCTTTGGGCAGGTTGTGCTGCAACTGGGTGAACAAGGCGGTGTGCAGCTCCAGTTCTGCGGTCCAGGCCGCGTTGTCAAAGCTGGTGACGGTGTGAAACTGCTCGGCTGTGAAGTCCAGCCCGTCCCAGTTGAGCTCGTCGTATGAAGGGCTCACGCCGAATGGGTGATCAACGCCGGGCACGGTGTCTTCAATGCGGTCAATCATCCACTTCAGCACGCGCATGTTTTCACCATAACCGGGCCAGACGAACTTGCCGTCGGCACCCTTGCGGAACCAGTTGGTGGTGAAGATTTTGGGCACAGCCACGTCAGCAGCGGACAGCTTTTCGCCCATCTGCAGCCAGTGGTTGAAATAGTCGCTCATGTTGTAGCCCGCGAACGCAATCATGGCAAACGGATCGCGGCGCACCACACCTTGCTGGCCGGCAATGGCGGCGGTGGTCTCGCTGCCCATGGTGGCGGCCATGTAAACGCCTTCCACCCAGTTGCGGCCCTGTGTGACCAGCGGCACGGTGGTCGAGCGGCGGCCACCGAAGATGAACGCGTCAATCGGCACACCGGCGGGATCGTCCCACGCAGGGTCCAGCGCCGGGTTGTTGGTGGCGGCCACCGTGAAGCGCGAGTTCGGGTGGGCGGCCGGCTTGAGCTTGCCGTTTTCCCCGGTTGCCTTGGCGATGGCCGGCGTCCAGTCTTTGCCCTGCCAGTCGATCAGGTGATCCGGCAGGCTGCCGGTGTCCTGCTCCAGACCTTCCCACCACACGTCGCCGTCATCGGTGAGTGCGACGTTGGTGAAGATTACGTCCTTGTTCAGGCTGGCCATGCAGTTCGGGTTGGTTTTCAGGTTGGTGCCGGGTGCGACGCCAAAGTAGCCCGCTTCCGGATTGATGGCGCGCAGGCGGCCGTCAGCACCGGGTTTGATCCAGGCAATGTCGTCACCAATCGTGGTCACGCTCCAGCCGTCAAAACCGGCGGGTGGCACCATCATCGAGAAGTTGGTTTTGCCACAGGCGCTGGGGAATGCCGCAGCCACATGGTATTTTTTGCCCTGCGGGTTGGTTACGCCTAAGATCAGCATGTGCTCAGCCAGCCAGCCGGGGTTGCCAGTTGCGTTTTCCGAGGCAGCCCGACCCATGTTGGACGCGATACGCAGCGCAAAGCATTTCTTGCCTAGCAGCGCATTGCCGCCGTAGCCCGAGCCGTAAGACCAGATCTCGCGTGTCTCGGGGTAGTGAACGATGTACTTGGTCTTGTTGCATGGCCATTTCACGTCCGCCTGACCTGCCTGCAACGGCGCGCCCACGGTGTGAACGCAAGGCACAAATTCGCCATTTACGCCCAACACGTCGTACACCGCCTTGCCCATGCGGGTCATGATTTTCATGTTCACGGCAACATAAGCGCTGTCAGACAGCTCGATGCCGATGTGGGCAATCGGGCTGCCGATCGGACCCATCGAGAACGGCACCACATACATCGTGCGGCCCTTCATGCAGCCGTCAAACAGGGGCTGCAACGTGGCGCGCATCTCGTTCGGGGCCATCCAGTTGTTGGTCGGACCGGCGTTTTCCTTTTTTTCGCAGCAGATGAAGGTGCGATCTTCCACGCGGGCCACGTCGGTGGGGTCTGAGCAGGCCAGGAATGAGTTGGGGCGTTTGGCCGGGTTGAGCTTTTTGAAGGTGCCGCTGTCCACCAGCTGCTGACACAGGCGGTTGTATTCCTCGTCGCTTCCGTCGCACCAGTAAATGCGGTCGGGTTTGGTCAGGGCGGCCACATCGGCAACCCAGGCGATCAGTTGCGCGTTTCTGACAAAACTGGGGGCGTTGAGGTTCAGCCCCTGCATCACAGGTGAGTTCATTGAAAAGCTCCGGAAGTAAAAAATCGTCTTTTCAAAATGTACGGTCAGGCTGGACGGCAACGCCTCGGAACGAACTCAGGCACTTTGAAAAAACGGCAATTTGTTGGAGATACCGGGTTTTGTTGACCCTGATTTTATGAATCCGCCCGCCGGTTACCAACCGGTTACATGCAAAGAATATGCAAACGTCGCATGACTTTATGCGGACTTGGCGCGTGAGCAGACAACAGTCAACTCATTTGGGAGATGCTGATTACTATTAAAATGATAGCTGCTCACGCATATCTGGTGAGGGCTAGAGGGCTAAATGATGCCTAAAAAGGCGCATATTTAACTGGCTTGAGTGCGGTGGGCCCGAGTGAGACCGGGTAGGTGCCGGTCAGGCCTGTGCAGCGACAGACGGACGGCTCACGAGTACTGAATGGGGGTGCGCGATCAGGCGCGGGGCGTCAGCCCATCAAGCCATGAAAACGGCGATGAAAGCCAGCAAAAAAATCAAAATGCCACCGGCGACGGGCAACACGATGGGCATGAGCGGAACGATTTTCTCGACGGCGTCGGCTTCGTGGGCATCGTTGTGGGGTTTTGGGGCGGACATGTGCGTTCCTTGAGCTTCTGATCGATCGGTTGGCAGGATTTTACCCAAAAGGGCCCGCGCTCAATCTTTTCCCAGCGCGGCCGATAAAACACGAGACGCTCTTTCTACAGGTTGCTCGCGCACCTGCCCTCTTATGTGCCGCTTCATTGCCTATCATGGTGACCCGATTTTCCTGGAACAGCTGGTCTGCCAGCCGCGCCACTCGCTGGTGTGTCAGGCCTTGCGCGCCGAGGAGGCCAAAACGGTCACCAACGGCGACGGCTTTGGCATTGGCTGGTATGGGGAGCGGCCCGAACCGGCTGTTTACCGGGAGGTGATGCCCGCTTGGTCGGACGAAAACCTGCTGGCGCTGTGCGCCACGGTGCGCTCGGGACTGTTTTTTGCCCACGTGCGTGCCGCCACTGGCACCGCCATCACGCGGCACAACTGCCATCCGTTTCGCCATGGCAAGCACCTGTTCATGCACAACGGCCAGATTGGTGGTTATGGTCAGGTCCGCCGCGTGCTGGAATCCCTGCTGCCGGATTCACTCTATGCCGCCCGCAAGGGAGCAACCGATTCAGAGCTTCTTTTCCTGCTGGCTTTGGCCGGCATGGAGCAGGGCGAAGGTGCCGCACAGGCGGTGGTGCGGGTTTTTGACGAAACGGTGGGGCGCCTGCGGGATGCGGGGATAGGGCAACCCCTGCGTTTTGCGGCGGCGCTGGCCGATGGCAAAACCTTGCATGCATTTCGACTGGCCAGCGACGGGCAGCCGCCTACGTTGTATTTGCGTCACGATGCGCGGGGCACGGTCATCGCTTCCGAGCCGCTTGACGAGGGTGGCGACCCCTGGCAGCAGCTGCCCGTCGGCGCCGTGGTGACCGCGACCCGGCAGCACTACTGCATCGAACTGGCGCAGGACCTGGCGCTGGACTTCAGCAGGGCCTGAGTCCTTATTGCTCTGCCGCTTCAAACCCTGCCGAACGCAGCGCAGACAGGACGTCCGCAATATGTTGGCGGCCCCGCGTCTGCACAACCAGTTCCACCTCGACGTTTTGCGCCGCCAGCGTGGTGAACGCGCGCTGGTGATGTACTTCGTCAATATTGGCGCCTGCATCCGCCATGGTGGCTGTGATCTTGGCCAGTGAGCCAGGCACGTCGCGCGCACTCACCCGAATGCGTGCCAGCCGGCCCGCTCGCACCATGCCTCGTTCGATGATGGACGCCAGCAACAGCGGGTCGATATTGCCTCCGCACAACACCAGGCCTACTTTCTTTCCTTTGAAGCGCTCCGGGTATTTGAGCAGCGCCGCCAGACCTGCTGCGCCCGCGCCTTCCACCAGTGTTTTTTCGACTTCCAGCAACATCACGATGGCCTGTTCAATGTCGCCCTCATCCACCAATACCAGGTCATCCACCAGGCGTTTGATGATGCTTTGGGGCAGTGTGCCCGGCGTGCCCACGGCAATGCCTTCAGCAATGGAGCTGGTGCCCTGCGGATGATGTGTGCCCTTGATGGCGTTCACCATGGCCGGGAACCGGCTGGTTTGCACGCCCACAACCTCTATGCCCGGCTTGATGGCTTTGGCAGCCGCTGCCATGCCGCCGATCAGGCCACCGCCACCAACGGCGATGATGAGCGTGTCCAGATCGGGCACGTCCTGCAGCATCTCCAGGGCAACGGTCCCCTGACCCGCCACGATCTGCTCGTCGTCATAAGGATGCACGAACGTCAGCTGGTCCCGTGCCGCCAGAGTCAGCGCATGGGCGCGTGCTTCATCCAGCGTGTCACCATGCAACACCACTTCGGCGCCAAACCCCCGCGTGCGCTCCACCTTGACACCCGGCGTGAAGCGCGGCATCACGATCACCGCACGCAATCCCAGCCGCTGTGCGTGATAAGCCACACCTTGCGCGTGATTGCCGGCGCTCATCGCCACCACGCCCCGCGTTTCGGGTGGCAGCTGGGCCAGCTTGTTGCAGGCACCGCGCTCCTTGAAGGATGCGGTGAACTGCAGGTTTTCAAACTTCAGGAACACGGTGGCCCCTGAAATATCAGACAACGTCCGGGACGCAACACACGGTGTATGCAGGATATGGCCTTGTAGCCGGACGGCCGCTTGCCGGATGTCGTTGAGTTCAATCATGACCGTCATTATGTGAAAAATATTTTGACGAGGGGTCTTCCATCCCGGCGGAGTCTGCGTTATGGTGAAACTATTGCACATCGGTGCTGGAGGCGTTTGATGGTCAAGCGTTTGGTTGCAGATACAGCTGGCGGGCTCATGCTCACGTCGCCGGGGCTCAAAGACGCCCCGGTGCTGGACTTGATGTGTTCGCACTTTGTTTTGACGCTGGCGGCACGCCAGGGCGTCAGCTTCAACGCGAGGCGAGATCTCAACAGCGTGATTTCGCTGGCCGGCCGGCATCTGGTGTGGCCTGGGCCCGTGCTGGCCCGTGTGCGTGAATTCCTGTCACGCCGCTGCGTGTCCAATGACAACTGGAAAGGCCATGAAGCTCTGGATGGCCCTGACTTTTTGTCGCGCTACGGTGTCTGGCGTGGCCCTTATGAAGAGGGTACGTTGTTCTTCTATCTGGATGAGTACGCCAAGGACCAGCCCAAGGATCTGTTGACCCTGCTGGCCGCCACGGGCGACTGGCTGGCGCATGCACTCAAAAAGCAGTCTACGCTGGTCGAGAAAAACATTGATGCCTTAGCGGGTTTGCTGCAGCTCAACAAGGCTGAGCGTGCACTGCTGCTCTATGGCACGCTGGCGCGTTATCAGCGCGACCTGCGCAGCATTCTGGTCGAGTTCAAGGTCAACAATGCGCCAGAAGCCTATGCGGCCATTGCCCAGGTGGCGGGTGTCAATGCCAGCGATGTAGGGGAAGCCCTGCGTGCAGGTTCGCGGCTGGAGCGTATCGGGCTGGTCGAAAACCTGATTTCCGAGCACAACATTACCGATCTGGCCGATCTGATGAAAGTCAGCGAAAAACTGCCGCCTGTGCTGATGCGTGAGTACCGGGACCAGTCCGAGCTGATGGCCGTGTTCACCCGACCCTCCAGCAAAAGCACGTTGACCATGAGCGACTTTTCGTTTGTGGAGGATGACACGCGTGTGTTGTGCCGGCTGCTGGGCAATGCCGTTGCGCGAAAGGAAGCGGGCGTCAACATACTGCTCTATGGCCCGCCCGGCACCGGCAAGACCGAGCTGGCCAAGGTGGTGGCGCAGGCCGCAGGACTGGAGCTGTTTGAGGTGGAATATGCCGATCGTGATGGCAATTCCCTCAGTGGTCGCGACCGCTATCGCTCGCTGCAGATCGCGCAGGTCTTTTTGAAAGGCAGCGCCCAGTCGGCCTTGCTGTTCGACGAAGTGGAGGATGTCTTTCCGCCCATTTCGAGCGAAGCCGCACAGCTGCTGGCACGTGCCGAGCAGGTGGCCGCACCCAGCAGCGGCAGTGTCAACGGCAAGGCGTGGGTGAACCAGATACTGGAATCCAACACCGTGCCCACCATCTGGGTGACCAATCGCATTGAGCAGATCGACCCGGCGTTTCGCCGCCGCTTTGCCTACCATCTGGAACTGAAGTCGCCGCCTCCTGGCGCGCGCGAAGGCGTGGTGCGCAAAACGCTGGAAGGTGTGGAAGTGTCCGATGCATTTGTCGCCAAGCTCACCGCGCGCAAAGGGCTGACGCCAGCGCAGATTCGCACGGCGGTGCGCTTCGCTGGGCTGGTTGGTGCGGACGTGGTTGAACGTGCGCCGGTGGTGGCGGGCGAAGCCACAGCCGCCGCCGCTGATGAATCTTCTCCGGTAGAAAAACTGATTGAGCGACAGCTCAAAAACGCCGATCTGGCACTGGGCAGCCGCCCAGACAGCCTGCCCGCGCGCCGCATGGTCACGCAGTATGACCTGTCCATGCTCAACATCGAGAGCCGCTTTGATGTGCCGCGCATTGTGGAGGCGTTGAAGGCACGGGGTCATGGCTCGCTGTGTTTCTACGGTGCGCCCGGAACCGGCAAAACGGCGCTGGGCGAACACATTGCCGCTGCGCTGGAAACGCCATTGATCATCAAACAGGCCAGCGATCTGATGAGCAAGTATGTGGGCGAGACCGAACAGCAGATGGCGGCCATGTTCAGGGAAGCCGAGAGCGAAAAAGCCGTGTTGCTGCTGGACGAGGCCGACAGCTTCCTGCAGGACCGGCGCGGTGCGCAGCGCACCTATGAGGTCACCGAGGTAAACGAAATGCTGCAGGGCATGGAGCGTTACAACGGCATCTTTGTATGCACCACCAACCTGCTGGACCGGCTGGACCAGGCGGCGCTGCGGCGCTTCACGTTCAAGATCAAGTTCAAGCCGCTCACCACGGCGCAGCGCGAGAAGATGTTTGAAGTGGAAGCGCTGGCGGGTGACGCCACATTGCTCACACCCGAAATTCGCGCGCGGTTGCTGCTGCTGGACCAGCTTTGCCCGGGCGACTTTGCCGCTGTGAAGCGTCAGTCGGTGATTCTCGATGCCGAGCTGGGCGCGCTGGAATTTCTGGAGCAGCTGGAGGCAGAGCACCGCATCAAGCCGGAGGTCCGCGAAAACCGGGGCATCGGATTCCTGCAGTAGCGTGACAACTGGCCTACAGCGTCACGACCCGTAACACTTCCTCGCCGTAGGCTTCCAGCTTTTTGGCGCCAATGCCGCTGATGCCCTGCAGGTCGTCCAGCGACTGCGGTGCGCGTTCGGCAATCGCCGCCAGCGTGGCGTCGTGGAAGATCACATAGGCGGGCAGGTTGTGTTCGCGGGCTACTTCGCTGCGCCAGGCTTTGAGCGCGGCAAAGCGGTCAAGGGCCGCCGCGTCGAGAGAGGCAGGCGCCTTGCCCGCGCCCCTGGCATCACCTTTCACGGATGTGGCGCGTTTTGCTTTGCCGCCGGGCGTGGACACCGACTCGCGCAATTGCACCGGCACTTCGCCCTTGAGCACGGCGCGTGAGGCATCGGTGAGCTGCAGCGTGTTGAAGGCCTGTGCATCGACTTCCACGGCGCCAATGGCAATGAGCTGGCGTAACACGCCGCGCAGCTGCACCTCGCTGAATGCTGACCCGATGCCAAAGGTGCTCAGGGCCTCATGGCCATGTTGTGCGACCTTCTCGGTGCTCTTGCCTCGCAATATGTCCATGATGTGACCGGCGCCAAAACTGATGCCGCTTTGTTGCTGCACGCGGTAAATGGTGCTCAACAACTTGCGGGCCGCGTCGGTGCCGTCCCACACCGCAGGCGGATTCAGGCAGTTGTCACAGTTGCCGCAGGGCCCGGAGGTTTCTCCAAAGTAGGCCAGCAGCCGCACGCGCCGGCAATCGGTGGCTTCGGCCAGCCCCAGCAGGGCATCGAGCTTGCCGCGCAGGCCCTGTTTGAATTCTTCGCCAGCCGGGCTCTCGTCAATCATGCGACGCTGGTTCACCACGTCCTGCAGGCCGTAGCTCATCCACGCGTCGGCCGCCTCACCGTCGCGCCCCGCGCGGCCGGTTTCCTGGTAGTAGCCTTCGATGTTCTTGGGCATGTCCAGGTGCGCCACAAAGCGCACATCGGGTTTGTCGATACCCATGCCAAACGCAATGGTGGCCACCATCACAATGCCTTCTGCGCGCAGGAAGCGGTCCTGGTTCGCCTGGCGGACTTTGGCGTCAAGGCCCGCGTGGTAGGGCAGGGCTTCTATACCTTCATCACACAGCGTCTGCGCAATCTCCTCCACACGCTTGCGCGACTGGCAATACACAATGCCGGCGTCACCCAGGTGCTCGCGCGAGATGAAGCGCAGCAGTTGCTGCGTGGCGTCTTTTTTCTCGACGATGGTGTAGCGGATGTTGGGCCGGTCAAAACTGCTGACAAAAGCGCGGGCGTCCTGCAGCTGCAGTCGCTCCAGAATGTCTTCGCGGGTCAGCGCGTCGGCCGTGGCCGTGAGCGCCATGCGTGGCACGCTGGCAAACCGCTCGTGCAGCACCGTCAACGCCCGGTATTCCGGCCGGAAATCATGACCCCACTGGCTCACGCAATGGGCCTCGTCGATCGCAAACAGACTCAGATGGCCCCGCTCGTACAGCGAATCCAGCTGCGCCAGAAAGCGCGGCGTGGTGACGCGCTCGGGCGCGGCGTACAGCAGCGTGATGTCGCCACGCAACAGGCGCTTTTCCACGGCGGAAGCTTCTTCGCCGGACAGCGTGGAATTCAAAAACGCGGCGCTCACACCCGCCTCGTGCAGTGCACCCACCTGGTCGTGCATCAGCGCGATCAGCGGCGAGATGACGATGGTGATGCCATGCCCCATGCGCTGGCGCGCAATGGCCGGAATCTGGTAACACAGCGACTTCCCACCGCCTGTGGGCATGAGCACCAGTGCGTCGCCGCCGGAAATCACATGCTCAACGATGGCCTCCTGAGGGCCGCGGAAGCGGTCGTAGCCAAACACCTCGCTCAGAATGTCGTGGGAGGAGGCTGTTTCAGTTTCCATGCCCTCTATTGTCCCGGGATTTTCTCTGCTTTCTACAATACGGGGCTATGAAACCTCTGCCCTACACCCGCGCCCAGGCTCTGCCGGGGATTCTGGCCAGCCGCATCGCCATACTGGACGGCGCCATGGGCACGATGATCCAGCGCTTCAAGCTGGACGAATCGCAGTACCGGGGTGAGCGTTTCAGGGATTTTGGCAAAACCCCGGGTCATCACAAGGACGTGAAGGGCAACAACGAGCTGCTCAGCCTGACGCGACCGGACATCATTTCAGATATCCATGAGGGTTATCTGGCCGCCGGCGCCGACCTGATTGAGACCAACACCTTTGGTGCCACCACCGTCGCTCAGGCGGACTACGACATGGCCGGACTCGCCCGCGAAATGAATCTGGCAGCTGCCAGGCTCGCCCGTGCCGCCTGCGACAAATTCTCCACACCCGACAAACCCCGCTACGTGGCGGGCGCGTTGGGCCCCACGCCCAAAACGGCCAGCATCAGCCCGGACGTGAATGACCCCGGCGCACGGAACATCACCTTTGAAGAGCTGCGTGCCGCGTATTACGAGCAGGTTGAAGCGCTGGTGGAGGGCGGCAGCGACGTGCTGCTGGTGGAGACCATTTTTGACACGCTCAACGCCAAGGCCGCGCTGTTTGCGATTGACGAATACTTTGAGGCATCGGGCGAGCGGTTGCCCCTCATCATCAGCGGCACGGTCACTGACGCGTCCGGGCGCATCCTGAGTGGTCAGACGGTGACGGCTTTCTGGCACAGCGTGCGTCATGCCCGGCCGCTGGCGATTGGCCTGAACTGCGCTTTGGGCGCGGCGCTGATGCGCCCCTATATTCAGGAGCTGGCGCGGGTGGCGCCCGACACCTTCATCAGCTGCTACCCCAATGCCGGGTTGCCCAACCCCATGAGCGAGACGGGTTTTGACGAGACGCCCGAGGTCACGTCACAGCTGATCCGTGAATTTGCCGCAGAAGGGTTGGTCAACATCGTGGGTGGCTGCTGCGGCACCACACCGGAGCACATTGGTGCCATTCGGGATGCGGTCAGTCCGCTGGCGACCCGTTCGCTGCAACGGGCGTTTTTCTACAAGGAAGCGGCCTGAAGAAACCTACTTGGTGAGGTTGTCAATTTCCAGCTGCATGGCACGCGCCAGCTTGGCGTACATCTTGAGCTGCTTGGATGTGTTGCGCAGCCGCTCGGACAGCCGGGTAGACACTGCCAGCAGCAGCTTGGCACCAATACGCGGCTCCTGATCGATGATGAGTTCCAGCGCCGTGCGTGTGAGGATGGCGCAGCTCACATTGGTGCTGGCGGTGCAGGAGGCCGAGCGCGGCTCGTTGCCGAGCAGCCCCATTTCACCCACCAGACTGCCTGGCCCCAGCACGTTGACGGTAGCCGGCTCGGTGCGGCTCACCGTGATGTTTTCCACCGTCACTTCGCCAGCCAGCACCAGCACCATGAAGCCGGTGTCGTCGGTGTCGCCTTCCTTGATGAACATAGTGCCCGCGGCAAAACGCTTGGGTGTCATGTAGCTCACCACCACGCGGGCATCGTCGAGACTGAGTTGCAGCAGCGCCGTGGGCGCGGTCAGCAACGCGGCAGCCTGTTCGGCACTGGTGGAGTTCTGGACAATCCGGATGCGATCCTCGGTGTTCAGATTGCCAGCTGACGGGCTGTTGGTGGATTCGCTGAATTTTTCCGACGGTGTGCTCATCTTGGTTATTTTTGTCTGAATGGCCTATTGTCACCGAACGTGTCGCCAAACCTGACAGGGCAAAACGTTAATTAACCATTAGAATTGGCGGTGTCCAAGGAGCGTTGCAACGCGGGGTTAACAGCTCTTGCGTCAGGCTTGGATGTCCCAACGACGCTCACCTGCCCTCAACCCCTTTGAGGCCTTTACAGGTGAGATGCATGTCCGAAACCGTCCTTCCCCCCATGATGCTGTCCGGCCTGGAGCCGGTGTTCATCGACGACAACTCGCTTTTCGTCAACATTGGCGAGCGCACCAATGTGACGGGTTCCAAGGCGTTTGCCCGCATGATTTTGAACGGCGAGTTCGAGCAGGCGCTGGCCGTGGCCCGCCAGCAGGTGGAAAACGGCGCGCAGATCATCGACATCAACATGGACGAGGCCATGCTGGACAGCCAGGCCGCCATGGTGCGCTTTCTGAACCTGATCGCCAGCGAGCCGGATATTTCCCGTGTGCCCATCATGATCGACAGCTCCAAATGGAGCGTGATCGAAGCGGGTCTGCGCTGTGTTCAGGGCAAGGCCATCGTCAACTCCATCAGCATGAAAGAGGGCGTGGACGCCTTCAGGCACCACGCCAAGCTGCTGCGGCGTTATGGTGCGGCAGCAGTGGTCATGGCATTTGATGAAAAAGGCCAGGCCGATACCTACCAACGCAAGATCGAAATTTGCGAGCGGGCCTATCGCGTGCTGGTGGATGAAGTGGGGTTCCCGGCGGAAGACATCATTTTTGACCCCAACATCTTCGCCATTGCCACGGGTATTGAGGAACACAACAACTACGCGGTGGACTTCATTGAGGCGACGCGCTGGATCAAGCAAAACCTGCCCGGCGCCAAGGTTTCCGGTGGCGTTAGCAATGTGTCGTTCAGTTTCCGCGGCAACGACCCGGTGCGCGAGGCCATCCACACCGTGTTTCTCTACCACGCCATCCAGGCCGGCATGGACATGGGGATCGTGAACGCGGGCATGGTGGGCGTGTACGACGACCTCGAGCCCGAACTGCGCGAGCGCGTGGAAGACGTGGTGCTGAACCGCCGCCCTGACGCTGGTGAGCGCCTGGTGGAGATTGCCGAAAACGCCAGGGGCGCCGCCAAGGACGACAGCAAAAAGCTGGAATGGCGTGGTACCTCCGAGGCACCCGCCTCCGTGGGCCAGCGCCTGAGTCATGCACTGGTGCACGGCATTACCGACTTCATCACGGAGGACACCGAAGAGGCGTACCAGGGGGTGCTGGCCAGGGGCGGGCGGCCGCTGCACGTGATCGAAGGCCCGCTGATGGACGGCATGAACATCGTGGGCGATCTGTTCGGTCAGGGCAAGATGTTTTTGCCGCAGGTGGTCAAAAGCGCGCGGGTGATGAAGTCCGCCGTGGCGCACCTGATTCCCTACATCGAGGAGGAAAAGCGGCTGGATGAAGCGGCGGGCCGCGATGTGCGCACCAAGTGCAATATCATCATCGCCACCGTGAAGGGCGACGT
>ENA-UOWO01004316-UOWO01004316.1-activated-sludge-metagenome-genome-assembly--contig:-NODE-4316-length-15772-cov-19.964624_pt1 | contig 15772 bp, 16 predicted proteins | sample MGYA00238148_ERZ761564 | MGnify/ENA primary metagenome ERZ761564 (study PRJEB28885, sample SAMN05720194) | activated sludge metagenome | isolation source: Anaerobic digester | place: USA...
TCCGGCTGGATGGCGAAGTTGTCGTTCAGCCGGATTTCCGATACGACACCGAACAAGCCCCCCAGGCGGCTTTCCGGATTGGTGGCGAATCCTTCCACGTTTTTCAGCGCGAAATCGCCGAGGTGAATGCCGCCGCGCAGCCCGATACTAAATTGAGCGAAGGCTTGAAACGCACACAGCGTAAGGAGAAGAGTCGGGAGAATGATTTTCCGTAATTTCATTTTGAACAAGGCTTTGGTGAAAGAATCTGGCAGGAACTGACCTTACCACTATCTTACACAAAGACCTTACCTGCCGCTAAAAAACGTGCAACCGGGTATGATTTGGGAAAATTTGGGAAAAGGATGGGGCGTGCAAAATCACCCCTGCGGCGACTTAAATCACCCGCATTTATGACCGCTGTCATCCGCCGACATGTCTGCGCTCCTGATTTTTGCCCCATCAATTACCACTAATTCTTCCCTTGTTATGAAATTTGAATTCAATTTGTCTATCAGCGAAATTGTCGTCACGTATGTGGTGATGTTGCTTGTAATTGTTCTGGCCGGATTCAGCGGCCACTGGGGTCTGGCAGTACTGGGTTTGCCACTTTTTCTGCGTGGACTGATGGGCTGGTGCCCTTTGAAGACTTTTCTGAAAAATCAGAAGACCCAGACGCAGACTGCGCAGGCTCGGGTTTAGAGCATGTTGAGTTTTTCATGCTCTAAGTCACAACGAAGGATCAAAATCCGGCCTTGTCACGCTCTTTAAGAAAGCCGATATTCAGGCCCGGATCTGTATTCCCGATATTGGAAACAGGTCTTCCAACGTACCGGATATGCGTTGGAAGACCTGTTTGTTTAATCAATGCAGGCAAAAGAGATGTACTCCGAAAAACAAGGCAGTTCAATCCCCTTCCAAAAGTTTTTTCAATTCCGTCAAGTCCGAAATGACCTGCTCCAATGCCTCCGAAGGATGCTCGGCCGCCTCCCTTTCCAGGGCCGGCAGATGATAAAAACTAATGCTCAAATCATCAGAGTCGACCCAGCGGTTGTCAGGATCCGGCACCGCCACACGGGTCAGTCTGAAATGACCCGATTCTTTTAAGTTGTGTACAAGTGCCAGCGCGCGCAGGTACGCATCGTCGGTCCAGGTTTCTTTTTTAGCCAGGGAAAAATCTTCCATGAAGCAAATTTAGCAGGTTTAAAGCGTAAGAGCATTTTAAGATTTTCATGTCCAGGCATTTTATTTCAGGCAAGGCAAATTTTGCAGTCGGATGCGGGCAATCCGGCAAAAAATTTAACGAAGGCCTGAAATAGGTTAGTGGTCAATGAATTGACATTGCTTCTTTTGCACGCGGGTTCTGTTTTGTAAGAATTGCTTCGAAGTATGGTGTTGTTTGCCGGAAAATTTTGCTCCGGTAAGATTTAACCACAAAGGGCACAAACATGAGACATCCCGAATTTTATTCCAATGCACCCATCGAAGAACAAATGCTCTGGCCGCTGTTGTGCGTCCCCGCCAACAGCAATTAACATCGAATTTCAGGTAAAAAAAGCAAATCAATTTGCCTGGAATTTGAGGTTAATTGTCGTTGGCGGGGACGCACAACGACGGCCGGGGCTACTCACGCTACTATGAATGTTATAAAAACCCTTGACCAATAGTATTCGATCATAAATTCGGGATGAGCTCATGTTTTTGCCCCTTGTGGTTAAACAAATCTCTCTGCGTTCCACCTTCAAAAAAAATCCACAAAAAATTTGCGTAGTTATTTGACTACACATAAATTTGTAGCCAAATAACTACACAATGAACTTACGACGCGACGTATTCCAGGCCATTGCCGACCCCACCCGAAGGGCAATCCTCCTCCTGGTAGCCTCCCAATCGATGACGGCCGGGGCCATCGCCTCCAACTTCGACACCGCCAGGCCTACCGTTTCCAAACACCTGCAAATACTCACCGAGTGCGAACTGCTGGAACAGGAGCAAAACGGCCGGGAAATTTACTACCACTTCAATGCCGGAAAAATGAAGGAAGTCGCCGATTTTATCGAGCCGTTTCGCAACATGTGGGACGACCGTTTCAACAAACTGGAAACCATCATGAAAAACTACAAACCGGAAAAATAGCACGCTATGGCACGTAAAACACAAATCCATGCCGAAGACGGCAAACAGGAACTGACGATCACCCGGGAATTTGACTTGCCGGTGGACCTGCTTTTTAAAGCGTATGCCGAGGCCGGCATCGTGGAGCAATGGATGGGAACGAAGGTGCTGAAACTCGAAAGCAGGAAGCACGGCAGTTACGCGTTCGAAACCAGCGACCCGCAAGGTAACGTGGTTTTCCGCGCCAACGGCGTCATCCACGATTTTGTGCCAAACGAAAAAATCATCCGCACATTTGAAATGGAAAATGCCCCTTTCGGCCCGCAAATGGAGTTTCTGGAATTCGAAAAACGTACGGACGACACCAGCAAACTCACCATACAAATCGTATACAGATCCGTCGCCCTGAGAGACCAGATGCTGCAATTGCCCTTTGCACAGGGCCTGAATATGGCGCATAACCGGTTGCAGGAAATTGTAAACCAATTAAAATAACATGAATCCGAAAGTTGATTTCTTTTTTAATAAAGCCCAAAACTGGCACGAAGAACTGGAGCAACTGCGAATGATCGTGCTCGATTGCGGGCTGACGGAAGAGTTGAAATGGGGCGTTCCCTGCTACACGTTTGAAGAACGTAACATCGTTCTGATACACGCGTTTAAAGATTACTGCGCGCTGTTATTTTTTAAAGGCGCCCTACTGAACGATGCGCATGGTATTCTCATTCAGCAAACGGAAAACGTGCAGGCAGCGCGCCAAATCCGCTTCACCGGTGTCCGGCAGATCAGGGACCTGGAAACGGTGGTAAAGACCTATATTTACGAAGCCATCGAGGTGGAAAAAGCGGGCCTGGAAGTGCCCCTGAAAAAGACTTCGGAATTCAGCATGCCCGAAGAATTTCAGAAAAAACTGGATGAATTGCCCGCCCTGAAAACGGCTTTCGAAGCGCTCACACCGGGGCGGCAGCGGGCGTATCTGCTGCATTTTTCCGCACCCAAACAGGCCAAAACCCGGGAAGCGCGGATTGAAAAGAGTATGGAACAAATAATGGAAGGAAAGGGGCTGAATGATTAGAGTCACTCTCGCAGGGTAAAAAAATAATAATCATATGAATTCCAAGGTTGACAAATATTTCAGCAACGCCGAAAAGTGGGGCGAGGAACTGGAGCAGCTGCGCACCATCCTGCTCGACTGCGGGCTGGACGAAGAATTAAAATGGGGCTCCCCTTGTTACTCGTTTCAGAACAACAATATTGCCATCATCGGCGAACTGAAAGAATCCTGCGTAATCGGTTTTTTCAAGGGCGTTCTGCTGAGTGATGCCCATGGTATTCTGGTACAACCCGGGGAAAATACGCAGTCGGCCCGTTCGGTTCATTTCACCAGTGCCGGACAGATCCGGGAAATGGAACCCGTTTTGAAAGAGTATATTTACGAAGCCATCGAGGTGGAAAAAGCGGGCCTGGAAGTGCCTTTTAAAAAGACGTCCGAATTCAGTGTGCCGGAAGAATTTCAGCGAAAACTGGATGAAATGCCCGCCCTGAAAAAGGCTTTCGAAGCGCTCACGCCGGGGCGACAACGGGGGTATCTGCTTCATTTTTCTGCACCGAAACAATCCAAAACCCGCGAAGCGCGCATTGAAAAATGTATGCAGCAAATTCTGGACGGAAAGGGCCTGAATGATTAATGCGCACAGGAGGTTAAAATAAAAAAACAGCGACGACAGGCAGCAGTTCCACGAAGGGGCGAATCTGCCCTTAAACCCTGCGGGTTTAAACCACACCTTTTCTTATCACGAAAAACACTGCTCGATGAAAAAAATCTACCTCCTGTCATTTTTACTGCTACCTATACTGGCCCATTCCCAGAGCTTCTATTACAGTCTGCAAAGTATTCACAGTGTCAACAATGTGAGCCTTATGGACTCCATCAACCAAAGCACCGATCCTGCTAACGGGCCCGTAGTCACTATGCTGGACTGGTCACAAGACTCCGCTAATTTCAGTCACCTGGAAACCTACTGCGCGCCCGATGCCAGTTCGGGTATTGAAATCCGGACCCATAGTAAGAATACCAAAGTGTACACCGGTACGGGCAACCGCTTCTACAATGACTCGACCTACTTTGAGGGAACCAACGGTCAGAGTATTCCGGTCAATCTATACCTTTCACTCGATGGCGAATTGAACTTCAAAGTTCTTTCTTTCACACCCAACTACTGCCCAAGTGGCGCCGACGGTTCTGTATGCAATTTTGTAAAAATTAACGGCACAGATGTTTTCACCAGTTGCTCTCTGACAGAGATGGAACGTAACCGCCTGTTCTGCCTCAACTGCATATTTTATGAAGCGGAATACACGGTCAATCTGTTGCCGAAACTGCTGCTCGCAGACAACACATTTGTCCCGTTGAGCGCCTGGGCTGTGGACTCGCTGCTCTTGTTCTATAACAGTCTAACGCCCACGCAGCTTGCTGATAACGACCTGGGGATGTCGGCCAATTTCCTCAATTTCATTAACAATATGTCCATCCCCAAATCAAGTTATTTTATTCAGCCCTGGGTGGGCTATCCGGGCATTAGTGTATCTGCAAGTACGAGTGCATACGAGGCGTTCGAACGCCTGATCGCCTATTCCGGCTATTACGCTGACTGGGGCCTCACCGGGCAGCAGGCCGGCAGCGCCAAATTGCTTATCGACTACCACCTGCCTTATGACCTGCAAGACACGATCGATCTGACGGCTACAGCAGAACCTTTTACGTTCGAATACCTGTTTTACAGCGATTTAGTCTCTTATGGAGCGGGCTGCGAAACGGATGTAACCAGTAATTTCCTCAATACCTTTAAAATTGATTCGGTGCGCGTCCAGGACGGTTACTTTAATTCCGAAGTCAATTTCGACAGCCTGTTCCTGGTCATTGCGCCGGGTGTACGTATTGCGGTCAAAAGCGATTTCCAGGGCACAACCGGAACGGTGTCGCCACAGTCGGCCTTCGATGTGCAGGTGTCGCCCAATCCGGCGGGCGATTTTGTACGTATCCAGAACCGGGGCGCTGCCATCGAGCATCTCACATTGCGGGATGTGTGCGGACGTGTTCAGTACAACACTACAACGCCTGTATCAGGAGAGCACCAGATCGATTTACACCACCTGCCTGCCGGCATGTATCTGTTGACGCTGGAAAGTGCGGGGCACCGGGAAGTGCGGAAAATTGTAAAACGATAAAAATCAAAAGTCCATATGGGAGAACTCTCCATAACCACCGGAAGAATCCTGACTATCAGCAAGGACGATCATCTTAAAAACCTGGAAATTCTATCCGCGTTGCCCGCCCAAAACGATGGTTACGCGCTCTTTACCAGGGAAATGTTCTGCCAGAACGCATTACCCGGCAAAGGGTCGTTCGTGACAGGTTTTGCACGCAGTTACAAGAATATTGAACACAGTTGGAAAGACTGGATAGGCGAATTTGAAGACCTGTTGCGGCAATTAAAATGGGAGTCAGTCAATGTATTTCTGGAAACGGAAATGTTCGGCACGCACCAGTACATGTGGCAAAACAAACACTACAGCAATTCGGGTAGTAAACGGGAAAACAATTACGGGCTCATCGAAAAAGAGGAATGGTATTTTGGAAAAGGACATCGGAATTTCTGGGGCATGGAAAGGGCGTACGGGTGGGAACAAAAACAGGAAGAGATCAGGACCCTTTATCAGTTATCTGAAAGCATAGACAATTCCTTAAAGGGAAATCCGTCAAAAATAAAACTGATAAAAACGGAAAAAGGCGAGTATGAAATAGTCGGCTCCGCTAACGGCGTAAAAAAACTGGTGAGCAACCTCATCAAACTATACCTCTCGGAGCAGCAACGGCATGGAGACTTCAACAGCAGTTTTAAAATCGATCAACCGGAATCTTTGTTTCATGAAGATAGTCCGGTCCGGATTTCCCGGTTGGGTATTTCGGAAGGCGTGAGCAATACCGGTTGGATATATGATTTTGTGGAAAAGATGGCTCAGCCGGGGGAATAAAAGCCTGTCTGGAAACCCACTTGCCTGCCAAAAAAAATCCCGAATTTCCTCAAAAGGAAATTCGGGATAAAAGGGGGTTTGTATTACCTGCTATCTATTGTTTAGCGGCCGTTCGTCGGATTATCCATCTCATTCGTGTTATCCGTAACGGTCACTTTTATCTTGTAAGTTTCGTATTTCTCATAATTGGCACAATCTACCGGTGTCGGTTCCTCGATGCTGATCAGCGCTTTACCCACAACAGCCGAACTGGGCGCGTTCGTGGGATTTCCGGGTGGTTGCAGGGTGACAATGGTTTTCTGATCACCGGCCGTCACCGTCAGGGTATATTCTACCGAACCGGCCCAGAAACAGTTCACGTCGCAGGGGCAGCGGTATTCATTGGCGCCGGTAAAACACACGTTCATATCGTAGTTCGTAAAATCGGCACATTCCTGCCACGAGAGGATAGCCTGGCTGGCAGCAGTAATATTGGAGTCGCTTTTGGTCAATTCAGACACCGACTCTTTTTGGCAGGCGTTCAGTGAAAAGAGGCCTGCGGAAAGCAGAAGAATAAAACGGAAGTTTTTCATGGCGTTCAGTTTGAAGCGTTTAGGTTAAAGAAGTGGGGTATGCCATGTATAGAAAAAACCCGTGCCAGGCCATTTGGGGACAAATCGGTATATGCAGGCTCTGTCGGCGCCCGCTTCTGTAGAGGGATGGGGACTATGATCAATCCATCCTGCTCACCATCAGTTTCTTCGTCACCGGGCGTTTGCCGGCGCTTACGAATTTCAGGAAATAAACTCCGTTTTTCACCCCGGACAAATCCAGTTGCATGATTCTCATCTCATTGTTTTCGGAAGCCGGGATCGATTCAAAACGGGCAAATTCCTTTTCCAGCAAGCCGACCTGATTAAACAGCAATACCGAAACCGGCGATGTCGAATCCGGCATTTTTACAAAAACCGATGCAGCGGCGGGATTGGGAAATACGGTATAATCCACTACATCGGTAAAAGCAACGGCGTTGTTGCGCAGGTTTGTTTCTGACTGGAAATTCTGCGAGATAAGAACTGTGTAGTCTTCCACTTCACCATTGGGTTGCGTGCCGCATGGCTGTGCGAATGCGTTGCGGCGCATGATCACCCTTGCACGTGCTGGACCTGGGAGTGCGGAAGCGGGCACAGAAATGCTTCCGTTGAGTACCTGGAATGGTGTCCCGTCCTGTGGCCGTTGGGCAATTCCTTCATACGCCATCTCGGCAGGTGTGTTGAAAATGCCGTCGTGGTTGTAGTCGATCCAGATGCGCCAGTATTCTGAGTAGGTGAAATAACTGAAACTGGCCGTAAGCGCTACAGGTGTGCTGACGCCTTGCACCAGCGATGCCGTTTCGTCGGTGAAATCGGAGAAATAACTTTTGCCGCTGGCTTTTCCATAACTGCCGATTTCCACCTTCGAAATCCAGTCCTCCCAGGGAAAACTGGACGAAGCGCTACAGTCGGGTGTGGGTGCGGGCAAAACGCCGTTGGAACAAGGTTCGGGCGCATCCACCGTAACAGGATCGAGGTTAAAACAGGAAAAAGACCCTGCCGGATTGTAAATAGAAGCCCTGAAAATCAGGTGCGGGAACTGACTGATCGAAATCGGGCCGTACACCGCGTCCTGGCCGACTACGCCCACGGTGTAGAAAGGCTCGATGTTCGGCTGCGGGAACAAATAATTGCCCTGCACATCGATCCAGTTACCCGACGACTGCACGGTAAGTCCTTCATAACCAGGCAGATCCACGCGGTAGCGGATGTAATAAAGGTCGTCGCCAGCCCCATCCGGTGTACCGGGATCGAAGCATTCCACGCCCAGTACGGTCAGGGTGGCGGCATCGCAGGGCACACCCGACGGCTGTCCGTCGAGGATGTTGACGGAATAATACTCCACTTCGCCAAACGGAATGGCATCGCAGGCCGAGGGGTAATTGCCGCGTTGCATTGCGACCTTCATGGAGGTGGAACCGGAAATAGCATCCTCCGGAATCTGCACATCGACCTGCAAGTTGGTAGATGCATTGAATCCGCTGGTGGCCGGAGGCATCTGGCTTTCCAGGATAATCTCGTTCAGGTCATATACGCCATCGTGGTTTTTATCCAGCCATACCCGGACGATTTCCGCGTAGGCCTGATAACTGAAACTGGCCGTTATGGAAAACGGCGTCGACTCTCCGGCATGGACGGTGGCGTAACCGGCGCTTCCGGCCGGCGAATAGGTATTCACCCGAAAATCGGAAGATTTGGATTTGCCGCTGGACTGATCGATGCCGCCGAACTGCACGCGGCTGATCCATTCATGCCAGGGAAACACAGCCCTTTGGTTGCAAAATGCAGTGGGCGGCAGGTTGCAATAGTTCTCCGGGTAAATGAGACTTTCGCTGCTGCACGCAGGGTTCAGGTTCGAAACCACCCGAACGGTATCGCCCACGCCCGGCGCGGGAGGAACCAGCGGCCCGAACAAGCCGAAATTGTACGACTCGCCATAAGTAAAGTATGAGCCCTGCGATACGCTGTTGATGTAGAGCGTGTAACTTCCGTTCAACGGCTCTCCGAAATGCTGGGCAGTTATGGAAAATCCATAGCCGCCTTCGTGGCAAAATACGTCGTTGAAATAAAAATACAGGTTACAGACATTCGGTGGCAGGGGTGTGCCGCAGCCCGCAGGCGCGGAAGCCGTATCTTTCACTACGCATCCCGGATTATTGACCGGTCGCGCCCAATACGGAACACGTATGGAGGCCTGGTTGTAAAAACCCGTGGAAAACGGCGGCACGAACGGCACACCGGCCTGGACGATGTATTTGCCTGAAAAATTGGCATTTTGAGCAATTTCAATGAATTGCACACCGGGATCGCTGCTTGTAGCGAGCACCTTGTACTGGAAATAATCTTCCGGCGGACCATTGGGCGAAGCGGGCACGCACACCATATCAACAAAAGAAAGTTGGACGTCGCAGGGCTGCGTAGCAGTCACATCCACCAGTGCTTCGTCGTCTTCGGCCACCGCGGGCGGGTTGCCGTTGTTGGGCTGCGAGTCTGTGTCGTTGGGAGACGCGGCCGTGACCTGAGCGAATACGGCCGGCAGTCCCGTTTGCATAGTGAACAATGTCAGCGTCAGCGTGGCGGTACTGCCGGCTGCCAGCGTCGCAATGTTCCAGGTCTGGGTGATGTTGTCGTAACTGCCTGCGCCGGCGTTGCTGCCGGTATATACCAGGCCGTTCGCTGCGATGAGCAGATTTTGAGGCGCCCGCACCGTGATAGCGGTGGCCGCCTGGGGGCCGCTGTTGTGAAGGGTGAGTACGTAATCTACATTTTGGTAAATGGCGGGCGTGCTGTTTGAAACGGACATCGAAAGTTCGAGATCACATTGGGCAAATAAAAATGGATACCCGCCTGCCAGTAAGGCCAGGAGAAGAAGGAAAAGTTTGCGCATGGGATATGTGTTTGTTTGTGTATTAAAAAAACAAGCGCGGCTAAAAGCACGTATAAAAGTAGCGCTCCAACAATAAAAAAACAAATATATTTTTATTGAAAATCAACACGTTAGCAATTACAGGTATACAAAAAAACTTGAGTTCATCCCGAATTTTGTAAGTGACCCAAAACTATGAACATTGGCCTTATTCGCCTGGGATAATAACGAATGCCGGTTTGTCATCCTGTCGGGGCCCGTCCACTCTAGGAGGGAAAATGGTCAAAAAACGCGTCGCAGAGTGGACGGGTCCCGACAGGATGACAAACCGGCATCGGTTGTTATTGAAACGAAAAACTCGTAAGATGACCCATGTTACAAGACAGGCTCAATCGTGTCTTATTGTACCTGCGCTTCCTTCTTGTTGTTGTTCATATTCACGTCGGGATTGACCACACCGGCATTTTTCGATTCCACGACCAGTTTGAACGTCGGCGGTTTTTGTTTGCCTTTGATATAGGTCGTGTAATAATTCATGGAAGTTTCGACGCCGGGAGCGAGTACGTTGACCGATTTGGAATCTACTTCCGTCCAGCCGTTGCCGGATTTGAGGTATAATTTTACTTTCAGCGGTGTGCCGCCAGGCAGGTACGGCAAAGTGCCGATATTTTTGGCCGTGGCTTTGATGGCTACACCCATTTGAACGTCGCCATTCGGCAACACGAGCGCGTCGGCAGGCAGGAACTGGATCGGTAAAGCGGCAGGGTCGGCTCCTTCCGGCACGTTCGATTTGATAATCTGGGCGAAAGAGGGCGCCGAAACGGCAAAGGAAAATGCGATAAAAAACAGTACTTTTTTCATGGTTGCTTGTTGAGAATTGAGGTGAATGAATGGTTTTCACTTGATGTGTCGCAACCGGAAAAAATGTACCCAAGTGGGTGTTTGGTTTGTAGTGTATGGTGTTTGGGGCGCGTTGCTCCTGGTATTTCTTTACACCCTTGCAGTTTTATATACCAGAAAATACCGGGAGCAATGCACCCCAAACACGAAAAACCAAATACCAAACACTACAAGTGTACTACGCCAAAACGTTTGTTCAGAAAAAAAACTAAACAAACGTTTGATTTTTAGATATTGACACACTTACCTTTGCAGCACGCATGCAGGATCACAGAAACATAGAAAAACAGGACAAGCGCGAGCATTTGCTGGAAGTGGCGGAACGGCTGTTTGCACAAAATGGATACGAAGCCGTTTCTATTCGCGATTTGGCGACAGAGGCCGGTGTGAACGTTGCAATGGTGAGTTACTACTTTCAGTCGAAGGACAATCTTTTCAAGACTTTGCTCGAAAACCGGATGCCAAAAACCCGGGCTATCCTGGAAGAATTGCTGGCCTCCGACATCACTTCCTGGGAAAAACTGTCGAAAGTAATCGACATGTACATCGACAAATTTTTCTCCGGCAGGGCCTTTCACCGGATCATTATGCGGGAATTATCGCTGCAACAGCGCCCCGAACACGTTAAACTGATTGCAGATAATATGGGACGCAATATGCAAATCATACGTGCCATGATCGAGGAAGGACAGGAAAAAGGGCAGTTCCGATACGTGGACAGCGAACTAACGATTTCCAGTATTTTCGGCACCCTTTCCACTGCGATCAACAACCAACCGCTGATGTGTATCCTGATGAAAGAGCCGGACCCCGAACACGTCTACGGCGAAGTATACCGGGAACGGTTCAGAAAACATATAAAATCCATGTTGCAGGCGCACCTGCTGGCGCCGGGCAGGTCTTGACAGATATAACCGGGAAAACGCCACGCCTTCGGGCGTTTTTTTATCGCCGGCAACTAAACAAACGTTTGATTTAAAACCTTTTAGAATGACAAACCTTCTTGCCAAAACAGCCCTGGGCGCTGTGCTTGCGCTATTGTTCCTGCCTTTTTGCGCACTCGCGCAGACGGCCGAAGAACGCACGCTGACACTGGATGAAGTAGTACAGATCGGCATGGCCAACAGCAAACAGTTGCGTATTTCGACGGCCCGTTCAGAAATCGCACAATCCAGAACGAAACAGGCCTTGTCGCAGACCATTCCTACTCTTACCTACACGGGGTCGTATTACCGGCTGAGCGACAATGTCACGCCGTTTGAAACACCTTTGTTTACAATTCCGGTGTTGCTCAACCAGACGCTCAACCGTGTCAGCCTGACCGAACCGGTCTTCACTGGACTGCGGGCGCTCAATACCATCCGTGCGACGGAATTTCTGGAAAAAGCCGCTCAATTCGACCTCGAACGCGACAAAAAGGAAGTACAGATCAACCTGCTTTCATCCGCTATCCAGGTATACAAACTGGAAGAAGCCCGCAAAGTGGTGCAGCGCAGCCTGGCCACCGCCCAAAACCGCCTGAAAGACACCCGCGCACTGCAACAACAAGGTATCGTGCTCGAAAATGACGTACTGAAAACGGAACTGTCGCTCACGCAACTCGAAACGGCTCAACTGGAAACAGACAACAGCCTGGCCGCCAGCCGCTACGCCCTCAACACCCTGCTGGGCTTGCCCGTCGGTACGATCGTTCACATCGATGCTGCCTCCATCGGCGCCGGCGAAGGCGCGGAAACACTGGAATCCTTTACCGGAAACACCACGCAACGTGCAGATTACCAGGCCGCTACACAAAGAATGCTGGCTTCCGAAAAGCAGATGAAAGTGAGCAAAGGCGCATACCTGCCACTGGTCACCGTCGGCGCAAACCTGTATACCAACAACCCGAACCAGCGCCAGTTTCCGCAGGAAGACCGTTTTATCACTACCTGGGACGCAGGCGTGCAGGTTTCCTGGAACCTGAGCAACCTGTATACGAACCGAAACAACGTGCAGGAAGCACGGCTCAACCTCATTCAGTCGGGCACCCAGCGCGACCAGTTGCTCGACGCGGCCGGCACGGAAGTCAGCAATAACTTTTATGCCTGGCAAACGACCCGTCAGAAAATTGCATTGTCCGATAGAGCGCTGTCGCAGGCAGTTGAAAACCAACGAATTATGCAACTTCGAAACAGCCAGCAATTGTCTTCCCTGACCGACCTGCTCGATGCCGACGCGCTGCTGCTACAGGCGCAGATCAACCAGGTGACCGCCAAAGCCGACGCTTATCTGACCCGCGTGCGCCTTTTGCGCAGCGCCGGAAAACTCTAACACACCTGTTCCACTCCTCTTTCATCACCATATTACTGCCGCATTATGGAAGCGCAACAAAAAAAGAAAAACAGATTTTTACCCTTCATTCTGGGAGGTGTCATACTGATTGCCGGATATTTTGGATTCAACAAAGTCCGCTATATGATGACCCACGAAGATACCGAAAACGCTTACCTGGAAGCCGACATCCTGACGGTGTCGCCCAAAATTCAGGGCTACATTTCCAAAGTGTACGTCAATGAGAATCAATTTGTAAAGGCTGGCGACACCCTGTTCGTACTCGACAACCGCGATTACATGTTGCGGGTACAACAGGCGGAGGCATCCATGCATCAGGCGGAAGCCAACGTAGGTTTTATCGCCGCCAATGCATCTACCGCAGGCGCCAACGTCGGTACAGCAGAAGCCAACTACCGCACTTCCACGGCCGGCGTGGAAAGCAGCACGAGTTCGGTACAAACGGCACAGGCGAATGTGGATGCCGCGCAGGCACGTGCCTGGCAGTATGCCCAGGATTTCCAGCGCTATGCCGCGCTGCTGCCGCAAAAAGCCGTTACCCAACAGCAGTACGACGCCGCTAAAGCCGCCAAAGAAAATGCCGATGCTGCACTCGCCGCCGCACAAAGCCAGTTGGAAACAGCTAAACGCCAGGTAGAAGTGAGCCGCCGCCAGTCGGAAGCGGGCAAAAGCCAAACCTCGTCTTACCAGACACAGGCCACCGCCGCCAGCCGCAATGTAGCGGTGGCGCGCACCCTGTCGGAACAGCGCAGGCTCGATCTGGAACAGGCACGTCTCAATCTTTCGTATACCGTGATCACGGCGCCTGCCAGTGGTTTTATTGCCAAAAAAACGGCGCAGGTGGGTCAACTCGCCAATGTAGGCAGCCCGCTGTGCAGCCTCGTAAGCGACAAAAACCTGTGGATCACCGCCAACTTCAAGGAAACGCAGGTAGGCAAAATGCAACCCGGCCAGGTCGTGCAGGTAAAAGTGGATGCTTATGAAGACGTCGTTTTTAACGGCAAAATCGAAGGTATCTCTCCGGCTACCGGCGCGAAATTCAGCCTGCTGCCCCCCGACAATGCGAGCGGCAACTTTGTAAAAGTTGTCCAGCGTATCCCTGTGCGCGTGGTACTGACCGACGCGCCCGACCCGTCGCGCCCATTGCGGGCCGGTATGAGCGTGAAGGTGATTGTGCCGGAAAATTGATTTTTTGAGGATATGAAGATTTGAGGATTCGAGTATCTGAATTCGAACCCTCAAATCCTCGCATCTTCAAATCCTCACATCCTCAACTCCTCGAATACTCAAATACTCAACTCCCTTTCATGGCAACTATAACTCGCCTTGCCCGGATTATCATCGTCATTACCACAGTTTCGGCGGCGATCATGGAACTGGTGGATATTTCTATCGTCAACGTGGCGCTTTCCCAGATGGCCGGCAGCCTGGGCGTTACCATCGAGGATGTTTCCTGGGTGATCACCTCCTATGCCATTGCCAATGTGATCATTATCCCGATGACCGGTTTTCTGGCAGCGTATTTCGGCCGGAAAAACTACTATGTCTTTTCCATGATCCTGTTCACGGCGGCATCGTGGATGTGCGGCAGTTCTACGGGTTTGTGGGAACTGGTTTTCTGGCGGTTCATCCAGGGTATCGGCGGCGGCGCGCTGCTGTCGACTTCGCAGGGTATTCTGTTCGACGCATTTGAACCGAAAGACCGGCCCATGGCCAGCGGTTTGTTCGGCATGGGTATCGTACTCGGTCCGACACTCGGCCCCACCATCGGCGGTTACATATTGAACACCTCCGAGTGGCCGCTTATTTTTACAGTAAATATTCCGATCGGGATTGTCGCCACGATCCTTTCTATACTATTCGTGGAAAAAAAGCCGGGAGAAGGCGAACAGAAGCAGGGTTTTGTGATCGATTATATAGGTATTGCCCTGCTGGCCATCGGTATCGGTTCGCTGCAATACGTACTCGAACGCGGTGAATCGGAAGACTGGTTAAGCAGCGGAACGATCCGGATTTTGTCCGTTTCGGCGCTGGTAGGCGTGGTCGGTTTTATCTGGCGACAACTCACAACTCCGCATCCGGTGGTGAACCTGCGGGTAATGGGCAACCGAACCCTGGCATTGACCACCATTTTTACTTTTGTAATCGGTATCGGCCTGTTTACTTCCGTATTTGTTTATCCGATCCTGGCGCAGCGAATATTGGGCATGACACCGCTCGAAACGGGGCTTTCTCTGCTGCCCGCCACTGCTGTGGGCGTAGTAATGATGCCTATTATCGGGAAACGAATGGCAGGGGGCACCTCACCCGTGCCCTTTGTAATCGTCGGTTTTCTTTTGTTCATCGTTTTCGGATGGATGAGCGCAGGCGTAAATGCCCAAGCCGGGAAATGGGATTTCTTCTGGCCGCTCGCCCTGCGTGCCGTCGGTATCAGCATGGTGCAGTTGCCGCTCATCAACCAGGCAGTGGCAGGTTTGAAACCACAGGACTACCCTTCGGGCATTGCCCTGAACAACATGATCCGGCAACTGGGCGGCGCTTTCGGCATCGCTATTTCCAACAACTATATGGCCCGGCAGTTTGCCCAGCACAAAACGGACCTCGTGGCAAATACCGTTCCCGGCAACCCGGCCTTCGATGAACGCCTGAATACCATGATTCAGGGCATCATGAGCCGAACCGGCGCCGTCGTCAGCGACGCCACCGAAATTGCGTACAGGCAATTGAATTATGCCGTTGAAAAACAGGCTTACCTGCTGACTTACCTCGATACGTTCCGCCTGATCTCATTGTTTTTCATCATCGTTTTCCCACTGATTTTCTTTATCAAAATCAAAAAACCGGGACCTCCGTCGCAGGCGGCCAAAGCGGCGATGGAAGACGCGCACTAGAATTAGAAGTGAGAGGGTGAGAGCGTGAGAAGTGAGAGTCCGTAGAGTACGCCTGGATTAGAAGTGAGAGGTGAGAAGTGAGA
>ENA-UOWO01004320-UOWO01004320.1-activated-sludge-metagenome-genome-assembly--contig:-NODE-4320-length-15760-cov-12.464693_pt1 | contig 15760 bp, 11 predicted proteins | sample MGYA00238148_ERZ761564 | MGnify/ENA primary metagenome ERZ761564 (study PRJEB28885, sample SAMN05720194) | activated sludge metagenome | isolation source: Anaerobic digester | place: USA...
TTTCCATTCCGGGCAGACATTCTGTTGCACAAGCAGGAACTAAATTTTTCCGACCTACGACTTCCACGACACAAATTCGGCAACCTGTGGGATTGTGAGTGGTGTTTAAATCGTGTAAATGCATATAACACAAGGTTGGAATATTAATCCCCACACTTTTGGCAGCATCCAATATCGTGGTTCCTTTTTCAACCTGAAAATTCTTATTGTCGATTTTTATGCTAATGGTATCCATAAAGCTTTTGGTATAGAATTAATTTAAGTAAACAGCGTGAAATTTGCATTTTTCCATACAGATTCCACATTTGGTACAAAGTTCCTGATTGATAACATGTACTTTCTTTTTCTCTCCAGTTATGGCTCCAGCAGGACATTTTCTGGCGCAAACCAGACAGCCAATACAGTTTTCTTCGCTGATATAATAACGCATAAAAGATTTACATTGTCCACTCGGACAGCGATGTTCGGCCACATGAGCGTAATATTCGTCATAGAAATTGGTCATTGTCGAAAGAATAGGATTGGGTGAAGTTTGCCCCAATCCGCACAAAGAAGTGTCTTTTACTACGACGCTTAAATTGCGAAGCAAATCTAAATCTTGCATCGTTCCTTTGCCATCGCATAGTTTGGTAAGCATTTCGTGCAACCGTTTATTCCCAATTCGGCAAGGAGCGCATTTTCCACAGGATTCTTCAACGATAAATTCCAAATAAAAACGAGCCATAGAAACCATACAATCGTCTTCGTCCATGATAATCATTCCGCCAGAACCCATCATAGAACCAGCAGCGGTAAGTGAATCAAAATCAATAGGTAAATCCAAATGTTTTTCGGTCAAACATCCGCCAGATGGACCTCCTGTTTGCACGGCTTTGAATTTTTTCCCATCAACAATTCCGCCTCCAATATCATAAATAATTTCTCTCAAAGTGATTCCCATTGGAACTTCAATCAGACCTACATTATTGATTTTTCCTGCCAAAGCGAAGACTTTTGTTCCCTTGGATTTTTCGGTTCCAATACTGGCAAACCAATACGCTCCTTTGTTGATAATGGCGGGAATATTGGCAAAAGTTTCTACATTATTGACATTCGTTGGTTTCTTCAAATAGCCGGAAACACTCGGGAAGGGTGGTTTTAAAGTAGGTTCGCCACGAAGTCCTTCCATCGAATGGATGAGTGCTGTTTCTTCTCCACACACAAAAGCTCCGGCTCCATATTTTATTTCTATAGTAAATTCAAAATCAGTTCCAAAGATATTTTTACCCAATAATCCATATTCTCTAGCTTGGTTTAAAGCTATTTTTAATCTTTTGATAGCCAATGGATATTCAGCTCTAACATAAATAATTCCTTTGTTGGCACCAATGCAATAACCGCAAATTGCCATCGCTTCAAGGACAGAATGAGGGTCACCTTCGAGAACGGAACGATCCATAAAAGCTCCCGGGTCACCTTCATCGGCATTGCAAACTACATATTTTTGGTCGGCGATACTTTTACTGCTAATATCCCATTTTAAACCTGTTGGAAAACCACCACCACCACGACCTCTGAGTCCACTTTTGATGATTTCTTGGGTTACTTCTTGTGGAGTATATTCCGTTAGACATTTTGCCAAAGCATTATATCCGTCTTTCTCAATGTAATCTTTGATTTCTTCGGGATCGATAAAACCACAATTGCGGAGTGCGATTCGGTATTGTTTTTTGGGTTCAACACCATTTCCTTTTTCTTTATCTAAAACCAATCGTTCTACAATTCTATCATTCAGCAAATGTTCAATAATGATGTCGTCAATATCCGATTGGGTGACTTTTGAATATTCGACATTGTCTGGATACACTATGATATTTGGGCCAATGGAACATTTATTAGAGCAAACCGAATGCACGACCTTAATTTCGTTTTCAAGATTGTATTCTTTTAATTTGAAATTGATAAACGCTACTAAATCAAAATTTGAAGCTTGCTGGCATGAACTACCATTACATACCAGTAAATTTTTCCTGTACCTATTACTCATTTTAAAATTATTTTGAGTTTGTATTATGCTTTTTGATTAATTGGCTAATTCATAATTTATGGGGATAATTCCGTCGACTAATTCCCCTTTTTTGATGAATTTTTCAATGATTTCATCCGCTTTTTTAACATCTACATAACCAAAAACCACTGGTTTCTCATCCTCAATGGTGATTTCCAAAGTAGGTTCAGCGTAGCAATATCCCATACATCCGGTTTGTTTTACATTGGCTACAATATTTCTTTTGGGTAATTCTTCAATAAAGAAATCCATCACCGCTTTTGCCCCTGAAGCAATGCCGCAAGTAGCCATGGCGACTTTAATTTCGACTAATTTTTTATTGCCGTTTTCTACAATTTTCTTCTGATTTTCTTCTAAAATTGAAGTTCGAATTTTCTTCAAATCTGCTATTGATTTTATGGTTTCCATTGTAAAAAGATTTAATATTTTAAGCTTTTGAATTTGTAAAATGTCTTGAATCTCCCCATTCATTATAGCCAATTTGGCTTCCAATCATACTCATTCTGGCGTCAATACAAGAGTTGCAATCTTCAGCATTTTCATCGGTGCAAGGTTTATCTTGATAGAGTTTGTAATTATTTCTAAAATTTCCCGGTGTTATGTTCGGCATCAGGATATTGGCTCCGTAACGAATCGCTTTTTCACGCCCCATTTTGTCAATTGCCTGCAATGCTGTTGCAGCAACTATGTTGATGTCTTTCATTAGAATTCGCAAACTGGCAATCATTTTGAAAGTCAAATCCAAGCGTTCCTGGCGAGTTTTTAATAAATATTGCGATTCAATTAATGGAGTTTCAAAATGTTCGATATAAGGTCCCATTCCCACCATATCCACATCCAAAGCTTTCAAAAACAATAAATCATCGGCTAGATTTTCTATCGTTTGATGCGGTAAACCAATCATAACACCGGTTCCCAATTGAAAATCTGCTTTTCGGATATTTTGCAATACTTCTAGCCGTTTGTCAAAATTGTGTAAGCCATTATTAGGGTGAATTTTAGAATATAATTCTCTATTTGAAGTTTCAATTCGCAACAAATACCGATGCGCTCCTGCATTAAACCATTCTTTATAAGTGTCTAAAGTTTGTTCGCCTAATGAGAGTGTAATTCCAACTTTTCCATTGCTTAATTTTTTAATTTCTTTAAGCAAATGGGTAATTTTTGAGATGAAAAGTTTATCTGTTCGTTCCCCGGCTTGAATAGCGATACTTCCATAATTATGTTCCAATGCATACATCGCAGATTGGAGAACATCTTCATCTGAAAGTGTATAGCGTTCAGCATTTTTATTCGATTTTCGGATGCCACAGTACAAACAATCTTTGATGCAAACATTAGAATACTCAATCAAACCTCTCAAATGCACCTTATTCCCAATGAGAGAATCAGTGACTTCTCTTGATTTTTTGAACAACATAATTTGGTCTTCCTCGTCAGCATTGAGCATCGTGATGAGATCTTGTTTGTTAAAAGAATCTTGGTTCACTATTTTTGAAAAGCTATTCAAAATATTGTTTTATTTGTTCTTTTTTCTTTGCTCTATTTTCTATATTCTTCTAAAAAAGGTTCCACCACTCGGTCTAAAATTCCATTCATATATGCAATTGCAATTCCGTAATTGGTCACAGGAATTCCGGATTCCAAAGCAGGTTTTAGTCTGTTGAACAATTGTTTTCGGGTAATCATACAACCACCGCATTGGACAACCAATTGGTAGTCTGTAATAGGTGTTTCAATTGCTGAAAGACCTGCTGCAACATCAAATTCCAATATTTTTCCGCTGAATTTTCTAATCCAATTCGGGATTTTATATCGTCCGATATCTTCGCAACTGACCTGATGAACACAGGATTCCAAAATCAGAATTCTGTCTCCATTTTCTAATTCCGAAAGTTTTTGAGCTCCCATTACATATTCTTCAAACGGACCTCGCATATGAGCATAAACAATGCTAAAGCTGGTCAACGGAATTTCTTTTGGGATAATTTTATTAACATATCCAAATGCCTGACTGTCGGTGATTACAAGGTCTGGTCGGACTGAAGTCTTTTCGAAAAAAGTTTCCACTTCGGTTTCTCTGAGTACAATATTTACGGCATTATTATCCAATACATCCCGAATTGCCATAGCTTGTGGCAAAATCATTCTACCATCGGGAGCTTCTGAATCTACTGGAGTTATCAGCATAACGATGGAATCTTTTTGGATAATATCGCCCAATAAAGTATTCTTTTGATAAGAGGTTTCAGGAATAGTAATTTTCAGTAATTCGATGACTTCTCCAATGTTTTGAGATAATTTTATACTGCAAATTTCAATAGGTGCTTTCGAAAATTGTTTGATTTGCGAAATTGTTTCATCGGTCAGTTTTTCAATGTCTTCCTTATTGTGAACGATGAGGTATTCAATTTCAAAATTATTGAATTTCTCAATTAACTTTTGTTCAAACGAACCAAAGACATTTTCAGAAATCAATAAAATCGCCGCGTCAATATGTTCAAGGGTTTGGATGGTTTTTTGAATTCTTTTCTCACCTAAATCGCCAAAATCGTCGATTCCTGCGGTATCAACCAAAATGGCTGGTCCAATTCCAAAAATTTCAATAGATTTTTTTACGGGATCTGTAGTGGTTCCGGCTATTTCAGAAACGATGGCCACATCAATTCCTGTCAGCGCATTGATAAACGAACTTTTGCCTACGTTGCGCCGTCCGTAGATTCCAATGTGTGGTTTATTTTCTTTACCTGTATTCATAATTCAGGTTTTGTTTTTCTAACTTCTAACTCCCAACTTCCTCAATAAATCAAATCTCGCTCACCAGCTTTTACTCTTTCAATTCTTTCTGTCAGCGATTTTTTAAGTTTTTTATTTTCGGTTTCTTCAATAGTTTTCTGAATCAATTTCCATCCTTTTTTGGCTGTGGCTTCGTCGGCATAATCAATCAAATATTCAGCTAATGTTAAAGTTGCATTTGGGGTACAGCATTTTTTGATAAATCCGGGAACCGAAAATTCCATAAAGTGTTCGCCAGTTCTGCCTAATCGGTAACAAGCGGTACAAAAGGAAGGAATCATTTCTTTGTCTAATAATTCATTGACGATTTCATTCAAGGATCGTTCGTCGTTGACTTTAAACTGACCTTTATTCAAGTTTTGCGCTTCATTAAGTGTTTTCGAATAGGCTCCTAATTCTATTTTGGTGCCGCCATCAATTTGTGAAACACCATATTGAATGATTTCATCCCGAAGTTCAGCGGGTTCTCTGGCAGTGAGAATCATTCCTGTGTACGGAACGGCCAATCTTAAAATAGCGATGAGTTTGGTAAAATCTTCATCAGAAACTAAATAGTTTAGGTTTCCTTCAAATCCCGAAGCTTCCTTGATTCTTGGAAATGAAATAGTGTGTGGTCCAACATTAAAGCAGGCTTCTAAGTGATTCGTGTGGCGAACTAATGCCAAAACTTCATAACGCCAATCATACAAACCAAACAAAACGCCAATTCCCACATCGTCAATTCCGGCTTCCTGGGCTCGGTCTAAGGATGTCAATCGGTTTTCGAAGTTGGCTTTTTTTCCTCCCAAATGGTAAGTTTTGTAGGCTTCCGGATGATAGGTTTCCTGAAATATTTGGAAAGTTCCAATTCCGGCTTCTTTCACAATTTTGAAACCTTCAATATCCATTGGAGCCGCATTGATGTTGACTCTGCGTATTTCTCCGTTTCCTTTTTTTACGCTATAAGCCACTTTTACAGTATGAGCAATATATTCTGGGGTGTAATCTTTGTGTTCTCCATAGACTAAAACCAGTCTTTTTTGTCCATTATCCTCAAGTGCTTCAATTTCATTAATGATTTCCTGATCGTCAAGTGTCTTACGAACAGCGTCTTTATTTGAAGTTCTAAAACCACAATAAGAGCAATTATTCTGGCATTTATTGCCTATGTATAAAGGAGCAAAAAGGACTATTCTATTGCCATAGACATTCTTTTTCAAGGTTTTGGCACCTTCTTTTATGGCTTGAATGGAGTTGGTATCGGTTGCATTTACTAAAACAGCAACTTCGGCTAAATTGAGTCTTTGTTTGGATAATGATTTGGCAATTATTTTTTCAACAGCTGCTTTTGAAGAAGCAGTATTTTTTAGAATATTCCATATTTCATTTGCATCAATAAAGGGTTGCATCGAAAGGTCTGGCAAAGAATATTTTTGAGGTGAAAATTTCATTAATGTGTTCTTAATGATTACTTTTCTAATTGAGAGATTTTCAAATAATAATTAAATCATTTGATATATTTTGCGAATTTGACAACATCAGTCTCAATTATTGAATAAAGTTAAAAAAATTAATATAATTTTATGTTAAACAAATCATAAAATACTGACTTTCAAATAACTGTATATTAGGGTTAATTATTTAAAATTGAAGCATTTTGTTATGGGGGAAAGTTTTGAAATTTAATTATGGGAATTGTATAAATTAATCAATGCAGTATTGATTTGGGATTATTTTAGATTATAAATTGATAGTTTAGTATCTGAATTTTTATTATAAATTTAATATTTTTACTGCTTTCAATATAAATTCTTAAAAAAATGATTTTTAAAAAATTTTCCCTTCTCTTTTTGTTGTTTACTTTTTCCTTAGTTTGTTTGTCACAAAATACGGGAACAAAAAGCACACTTTTTTCACATACTGGCAGAGTAGAACTTCTTGACGAAAATAAAGCGATTTTGATTGGCCCTGCGTCTTCAGTTTCCTTTGATTTCAAAGGAAATTCCTGTTCCATTTCTTTGCAAAGTATGGTCGATCATCAAAACTATGTTTCCTTGGAATTAGACGGAAAATATATTGGAAGAATCCGAATCGAAAAAGGGGAAATGAAATCCTTTCCTGTTGTAGTTTCCGAAAAGAAAAAAATACATCATCTCTCTATTTATAAAGCTACCGAAGCAGCAAATGGCGGAGTTTTATTTGCAGGAACAACAGCTAAATTAAAAGACAGTCCATCTCCAAAAAACAAAAAGAAAATCGAACTAATAGGCGATTCTATTACCTGTGGTTTTGGAAATGATGACTCAACAATTCCTTGTGGAACAGGCGATTGGTACGATCAGCACAATGCCTATTGGGCTTATGGGCCAATACTTTCTAGAGCTTTAGACATTGATTATGTGTTGAGTTCGGTGTCAGGTTACGGAATGTATCGCAACTGGAATGACGAACATATCGAGGAACCAATTATTCCTGAGGTTTATGAAAATTTATACCTCAATACAGACAGTTCAAAACCGTATGATTTCAAATTCCAACCCGATTTAGTGAGCATTTGTTTGGGAACTAACGACCTTTCTGATGGTGATGGCAAAAAACCAAGATTGCCTTTTAATGAAGAAAAATTTGTTTCAAATTACATTAATTTCATTAAAACCGTTTACAAACATGCTCCAAATACCCGAATTGTTTTGCTCAACAGCCCAATGGTTTCGGGCGATAGAAATGTAACTTTGGTAAATTGTTTGAAAAAAGTCATTCAAGCATTCGAAAATGATACAACTCATAAAAAAATTGAATTATTCGAATTCCAATCCATGACACCAAAAGGTTGCGGTTATCATCCCAACATTGCCGATGATAAAGTGATGGCCGACCAATTAATCCCTTATTTTAAAAAATTACTCGATGAAAAATAATCTAATTGCATCTATACTTTTTCTGATATTTTCGAATACGGCTTTCGCCAATGTTACGCTGCCGAACGTGATTTCGGATAATATGGTTTTGCAACGCAACACCGAAGTTACGATTTGGGGTTGGGCAAATCCACAGGAAGAAGTGGTGATTTCACCAAGTTGGAACAATCTAAGTTATAAGATTAAAGCCAGCAATCAGGCGAAATGGGAGATTAATATTCCAACTCCAAAAGAAGGCGGGCCTTTTTCTATTTCGATAAAAGGCTACAACGAAATTGTCTTAAAAAACATCTTGATTGGCGAAGTTTGGATATGTTCCGGGCAATCCAATATGGAAATGAATGCCAGTTGGGGCATTGATAACGGTGATGAAGCAATAAAAAATGCCACAAATCCCAACATCCGATTTTTCACGGTTCCTAAATTAACTGCTACAACTCCTCAAAATAATCTTTTTGGAAATTGGACAGAATGCACGCCAGAAACCATGAAATATTTTAGTTCAGTTGGATATTTTTTTGCAAAAAGATTACAGGAGGATTTAAAAAATGTACCCATTGGTTTGATTTCATCCAATTGGGGAGGAACGCCAGCCGAGATTTGGATGCCTGAAGAAGTGATTCAAAATGATGTCGTTTTATTGGAAGCAGCCAAAACTCGAAGAGAAGAAACTTATGGTCCGAACCAACCGGGACGTGCTTTCAATGCAATGATTTATCCTTTGACAGGATTTAAAATCGCTGGAGTTCTTTGGTATCAAGGCGAAAGCAATGTAGGTTCGACAGTTTATGACAGAACATTTTCAGCTCTAATCACCTCTTGGAGAAAATTATGGAAATCGGATTTTCCGTTTTATTTTGTGCAAATTGCTCCTTATAAATATGGAGAAAATCATTTTGGAGGAGCCATCATTCGTGATGCCCAACGCAAAGTGTTGCAAGAAGTTTCAAATACTGGAATGGTTGTAACGAGCGATATTTCGCCCATTGACGACATTCATCCAAAAGACAAAAAATCCGTAGGAACTCGTTTGGCGAATTTGGCTTTGGCCAATACCTATAAATCTAACACAGCATTGGTGAACGGGCCTCTTTACAAAGGAATGAATATCGATAAAAACAAAGTTGTGGTTTCTTTCGATTTTGCCGAAGGATTGCATTTTTCGAACACTAAATCCAATCAATTTGAAATTGCTGGAGCAGACGGTATTTTTTATGAAGCAGTGGCAAGCATAAAAAAAAATAATGTTATTTTGCAATCGGATAAAATAAGAAACCCTGTAAAAGTGCGTTATTCTTGGAAAAATACTGACCAATCAAATCTTTTCAATAAAGCCAATTTACCTGCTTCTTCATTCATCACCAAATAATTAATAAATTTTACAATTTCGAAATCAATATTTTAAACTATGACTAATAAAAATTTAATTTTCTCTGGAATCTTCTTTCTAATTGCATTTGGTTCCATAAATGCGCAAAAAAAACCACATTTAGACAAAACAAAACCAACCGAAGAACGAATAGATTTGTTGATGAAACAAATGACACTCGAAGAAAAGGTGGGGCAAATGAACCAATACAACGGTTTTTGGGAAGTAACTGGTCCTGCGCCAAAAGGAGGAAATGCCGAATTGAAATACAAACATTTGCGTGATGGCTGGGTGGGTTCTATGCTTTCGGTTCGTGGAGTAAAACAAGTGCGAGCAGTCCAAAAGATTGCCGTTGAGGAAACCCGTTTGGGAATTCCTTTAATTATTGGTTTCGATGTGATTCACGGATATAAAACTTTGAGTCCAATTCCGTTGGCTGAGGCTGCAAGTTGGGATTTGGAAGCCATCAAAAAATCTGCTCAAATTGCTGCAGACGAAGCATCAGCATCAGGAATCAACTGGACTTTTGCTCCAATGGTCGACATTTTTAGAGATGCCCGCTGGGGAAGAGTGATGGAAGGTGCTGGAGAAGATCCTTATCTTGGAAGCAAAATTGCAACAGCCAGAGTAAAAGGTTTTCAAGGAGATACAAAAGCTGATTTGTCCAAAGTAAATACGATTGCGGCTTGCGCAAAACATTTTGCTGCTTATGGTTTTGCCGAAGCAGGAAGAGATTACAACACAGTCGATATGAGTAATTCAACATTATTTAATACCGTTTTACCCCCATTTGAGGCTGCGGAGGAAGCGGGAATACGAACTTTTATGAATTCTTTTAATATTTTGAATGGTGTTCCTGCAACTGCAAGTAGCTTTTTGCAAAGAGACATTCTAAAAGGAAAATGGAAATTTGATGGATTTGTTGTTACCGATTGGGGTTCTATTAAAGAAATGATTACACACGGTTATGCCAAAGATGGAAAAGAAGCTGCTGAAAAAGCCGTAAAAGCGGGCTCGGATATGGATATGGAATCATATAATTATGTCAATGATTTAGTTCAACTTGTTAAGGACGGAAAAGTAAATGTGTCTTTGATTGATGATGCTGCTCGCAGAATTCTTCGTGTAAAATTTGAATTGGGTTTATTTGACGACCCTTATAAATACTGTGACGAAGCCAGAGAAAAAGCAATTATTGGGAGCAAAGCCAATAACGATGGGGTTTTGGATATGGCAAAAAAATCTATTGTTTTGCTAAAGAACGATAAGAATTTATTGCCTCTAAAAAAATCAGGACAAAAAATAGCTTTGATAGGCGCTTTGGCAAATGATAAAAATAGCCCATTGGGAAGTTGGAGATTAGCAGCCGATGATAACTCAGCCGTTTCTGTTTTAGAAGGAATGCAACAATACAAAGACAACAAATTAACCTACGAAAAAGGAGCAGATTTAACTATCGAAAAAGCAACTTTCCTCAACGAATTGGTTTTTAATACAACTGACAGAAGTGGTTTTGATGCTGCCAAAAAAGTAGCTGCAAATGCCGATGTAGTGGTTATGGTTTTAGGTGAAAATGGTTTTCAGACAGGCGAAGCGAGAAGCAGAACTAATCTTGATTTACCTGGATTGCAACAAGAATTATTGGAGGAAATTTATAAAGTGAATCCCAATATAGTTTTAGTTTTAAACAATGGGCGTCCATTGGCTTTGCCTTGGGCTGCCAAAAATATTCCAACTATTGTCGAAGCTTGGCAACTAGGAACCCAAGCTGGAAATGCAGTTGCTCAAGTGTTGTATGGCGATTATAACCCGAGTGGAAAACTGCCAATGTCTTTCCCAAGAAATGTAGGTCAATGTCCAATTTATTACAACAACTACAGTACAGGAAGACCAAATATGACCGATAATAATGTGTTTTGGTCGCATTATACTGATGTTGAAAAAACACCACAATTCCCTTTTGGATTCGGATTGAGTTATACCACCTTCGATTATAAAAATTTAAAAATCAACAAAACGGCTTTCGCCAAAGGTGAGGCAGTAAAAGTTTCGGTTGAGGTGACCAATTCTGGAAATTATGACGGAAAAGAAGTGGTTCAATTGTACATTCACGATGAGTTTGCCAGTTTAGCACGACCAGTAAAAGAGCTGAAAGGCTTTGAATTAATCGAATTGAAAAAAGGCGAAACCAAAACGGTTACTCTAACTTTGACCGAAAAAGAACTAGGTTTCTATGACAATGATGGTAATTATTTGGTAGAACCGGGAACTTTCAAAATTATGGTAGGAGGAAGCTCTGACAAAGGTTTGGAAAGTGGTTTTGAGTTGAAATAAAAAAAAGAACACGAATTTCACGGATTTGCACTAATTAATTGGTGAAAATTCGTGAAATTCGTGTTTTATATTTAAACCTTTTAAATTAAACAAATGGAATATAATAGATGTGGAAAAAGTGGTTTGAAATTGCCGCAAATTTCCTTGGGATTATGGCATAACTTCGGTTCGGTTGATTCATTCGAAAATGCCGAAAGTATTGCCAAAGCGGCTTTCGACAAAGGAATCACCCATTTTGATTTAGCCAACAATTACGGCCCGATTCCAGGTTCGGCGGAGACTAATTTTGGTAAAATCCTCAAAAATAATTTTCAAGGAAATCTGCGTGATGAAATCGTGGTTTCGACCAAAGCCGGTTACACGATGTGGGATGGCCCTTATGGCGATTGGGGTTCCCGAAAATATTTATTGTCAAGTTTGGATCAAAGTTTGAAACGAATGGATTTGGACTATGTGGATATTTTCTATTCGCACCGTTTTGACCCAGAAACGCCTTTGGAAGAAACGATGACGGCTTTGGATTATGCCGTTCGAAGCGGGAAAGCTTTGTATGCTGGAATTTCAAATTATCCACCAGAGCAAACAGCCGAAGCTTCAGCCATTCTAAAACAATTAGGAACACCTTGCTTGATTCATCAAGTGAAATATTCGATGTTTGTTCGCACGCCCGAAGAAGGTTTGCTGGATGTGTTGGGAGAAAAAGGAATTGGTTGCATCGCCTTTTCGCCATTGGCACAAGGACTTTTGACAGATAGATACTTAAAAGGAATTCCCGAAAATTCAAGAGCCTCCAAAGCAGAATTTTTGAAACCAGAACATATTACCGAAGAAAAAATTAAGATAATCGTGGCGTTGAATGACATCGCACAAAGTAGAAACCAATCTTTGGCTCAAATGGCGTTGGCTTGGTTGCTCAAAGACAACAGAATTACCTCAGTCTTGATTGGTGCCAGTTCTGTGGGACAATTGCAAAACAATATTGATGCGTTGGAGAATATCGATTTTACGCAAGCGGAATTGGATAAGATAGAAGCTATTCTGGCATCGGTTTAAAACGGAAATTAACCACATCTAAGGTACAAACATTTTCAACAAACAAAATACAACAATGGGTTATTATATAAGAGTTTTAGGCACATCTGACCCAAATATTCATATTGATGAACTGATTAATGGACTGATTAAAGAAGGTTTAACTGCAAAATTTGACATTGATCAAAATGAATTTGCAGATAATTGGACTGTAATTAATGTATCAAATTCTAAAGGTGACGACCTTATACAAATAGAACGTAATCCAGTAAAAGATGGAGAACTTGGTAAACAGGAAATAGAAGAGTTTAAACAAGAAATAGAAGAATATAAACCATATTCGGCTGTTAAATGGCTTGATAAATATTTTGACAAAATAAAGGTTATATATGCTTTTCAACTTTTTAATGCATCAATGGAAGATGAAAACTTTCCAATCGTCAGTTCTATTAAGTCAACAATTTGGAATAAAGTCGGTGGAATACTTCAAGCAGACAATGAAGGATTTTCCAATGAAGATGGCTATCATATTCTTTGGCAATTCGCTGATGATGTAACAGGAGAATGGAATATGGCCGTGAAAAACTTCTTTGGTAAGTGGATAAACTTTACAATGGATTTAGGAGACAAAAAGCAACGAGAAGAATTTTTGGCAGGAAATGTGCCTAAAAATGCAATAAAACTTTAATAAATAAACAAATTTTAAAATTAAAATCGATAAAATTTGCATCTCATGAAAATGCTGAAAAAGAGAATCTTAATCATTACTTGCTTTATGTTTTCTGTTTTTGCAAATGCGCAAGTTTCATTACCTAGAAAGTTTTATAAAATTACATCAGTAATAAAACCTCAAAGTTTGAATGAAGTAAAACTTATTAAAGGCTTTCCGTTAAATAAAGATGCAAAATGTCTTACTTATAAATGTGACAGTAATGTAAACCTATCCTATTGCAAAGACAAATCTGACGAGAATTATGTTGAATTTCAAGAACTTGGTAAAATTGAAAAAACAGAGCTTTTTGTCATAAATAAATTTACTCATAACGAAGAGTTTTATATTTTTCTAAACAAACGAAATTGTAGAGCAATAACATTAGAAGGATTTCCTTTAAGAATTGAGAACACTGATCAATACATTGTATATAATAATCCTTCAACGGATAAAGCTTGGAAAATACAAATTCTTAAAATAGAAAATGGAAATATAAGTTTACAAGATGAAATCATTTTTCCAGATGAAATACGCCCTAAAAAAGTGTTGCGGTTAGAACAAAATGAAATTTTCATTTTAGATGATATCAATCAAATTTGGAAAACTGTTGTGAGGATATATAATGTTCCTAAGAGACTAGCGATAATAAAAAAAGGGAGCAAATCTAAATTCGCTCCCTTTTTGCTTTTAAAAGCCATTCTTATTTAGGTGAAATAATCGCTGATAATCCTCCACCGCTGGCTAAATGAAAGGTCATTTTAGTCGAGGAATCAATAGTGATTTTTTCTCTTTTGTAATCAACAGCTGCTTTTTCGGCATTTAATCCATCGGTAAATAAATCGGCCTCAAAAGTTTTTCCATTTTCCAAAAAGGAGAAATCTATCGTAATATCTCTACTGTTCCAATTGGTAATGGCTCCCAAATACCAATTGTTTCCTTTTTTTCGGGTTATTGAAATGTACTTTCCAACTTCGCCATCTAATGCCACGGTTTCATCAAAAGTGGTTGGGATTTCCGCAATAAAATCGGTTGATTCTTGTTCCTTCATATATGCAGTTGGGCTGTCGGCCATCATTTGCAAAGGAGCTTCAAAAATAGTGTACAACGCCAGTTGGTGACATCGCGTTCCTTGACTTACAGGGTTAGAATTGCTAGGTTTGAACTCGCTTTTGGTCGCATTTCGCATGGCTCCCGGCGTATAATCCATTGGGCCGGCCATCATTCGGATATACGGAATCGAGCAATCATAAGTGGGAACATCATCGTTTGGTGTCCATTTGTTGTTTTCCAATCCTTTTACCCCTTCAAAGTTCAAAATATTGGGAAAGGTGCGTTGGATTCCCGTTGGTTTGTACATACCGTGAAAATCGAGCAACAACTTGTAATTGGCTGCTTTTTGGGCAATTTCATAAACGGAATTCACCATTTTGGCATCGTCTCGGTCTATGAAATCGACTTTGAAACCTTTGATACCCAAATCAGCGTAGTTTTTGAAAATCGCATCGATATTTTCGTGCAATGCCATCCAGGATGCCCAAAGGATTATGTCCACATTTTTTTCTTTACCGTAAGCAATCAAGGCTTTCAAATCTACTTTTGGGTTGTGTTCCATAATGTTGGTTTCCACGCTCCAGCCTTCGTCCAAAACAACGTATTCGACCTTGTTTTTGGAAGCAAAATCGATGTAATATTTATAGGTTTCAGTATTGATACCCGCTTGAAAATTAACGTTGTAGATGTTCCAGTCATTCCACCAGTCCCAAGCTACTTTGCCTGGTTTTATCCAACTAATATCTTTTATTTTGGAAGGTTCGGACAATCGTTGCACCATATCATTATTGGCCAAAGCCGCATCATTTTCGGAGATAACCACAATTCGCCAAGGGAAATTTCGAGTTCCTTTTGTAGTGACCAAATAATCGGCTCTTTGGCTAATTAATTTGTTAAGAAAATGGAATCCACCGTTCATTTCCTGTACAGGATATTTCGGAAAACGAGCTTCGAATCCTGATTTCGTTTTGTTGTTGGTCACAAACATTCCCGGATAATCCTGAAGATTGGCTTCGAGAAAAACGGCTTTTTTCTGGTTTTTTAAATCTACTAAAAACGGTAAAAATGCTAAAGTATCTTTGGCAAATTCGCTGATTTTTTTGTTTTCGTAAAGCGATTCAAATGAAGAAATAAACGGGTCTTTCGGGTTTCTTAAATCCCGAACATAAGGCATTAAAGTGTTGTAGTCTTGGTCAAAATTCAAAACCACTTCTTCTGATTTTACGGTATTATTTTCTTTCTTTTTGGTTATAAATCGATAAGCAACTCCATCGTCGAAAGCACGGTATTCTAAGCTGAAATTGCCTTTGAAGTTCAATACTAATTGATTGTAATGATCTTGAACTGATTTCTTTTTGTAAAGTGGCGTTTCAAATGAAGTGCGAATACTTTCCTTTTTTGAATTTAAAAGTATTGGATTTTTGCCTAATATTTCTCCTTCATTTATAGTCATCGACATTGGCGAAGCACTCAAAACAGTTCCTTTTTCGTGCGCAATTTTCCAAGTTATTTTATCTGAAAGA
>ENA-UOWO01004321-UOWO01004321.1-activated-sludge-metagenome-genome-assembly--contig:-NODE-4321-length-15757-cov-10.565151_pt1 | contig 15757 bp, 14 predicted proteins | sample MGYA00238148_ERZ761564 | MGnify/ENA primary metagenome ERZ761564 (study PRJEB28885, sample SAMN05720194) | activated sludge metagenome | isolation source: Anaerobic digester | place: USA...
TCAACCGGTAAAAATAGTTGTCGTTGACGGTAAAAATAATTGTCGCTTGACACAATGGGCTTGTTTTCTTTTTTACCAGTTCCAATCAATCTTCTTATCGCATCAAAAATGATCTTGAATTGTCTGTCATATTTTGTTTCCAGTTCATCTAAACGAATTTTCAGCTCATTATTTTCATTGAGTAAATTTCTCATTTTAATAAATGCTCTGATTATTGAAATGTTTATCGAAACTGAATGTGAACTGTTTAACACACTGCTTAACATGGCAATCCCGTGTTCTGTGAAAGCGAAAGGAAGTGAAGGAGAAAACTTGTATGCTCCGAGGTTGTCACAATTTGTGATAAGCTCAGTCCACTCGCTTTTTGAAAGCTCAAACATAAAATCTTCAGGAAAACGGTCGGAATTTCTTCTGACCTGCTGTTTTAAAGCTCTCGTTTCAACACCATAAAGTGCTGCAAGATGAAAATCAAGCATCACCTTTTGTCCTCTGATGTAGAATATTTGTGATAATATTTCCTTAGTACTTACAATTTCATTCATTTTTATCACGACCCTCCGACACACAAAATTCATCGCTTCTTATATTCAATGTCCAGAGTCAATATATCTAATGCCAGATTAATTTACAAGAAATTCAGGAAAATTTTCTTACTCGCCAAAAAACTGAAAAAAGTGGAATTGATTTAGGGTGTTGGGGGCAACTAAAGTCACATTTTTATATATAAATATATTGTTCCCTGACCCCTATGTTTATATTGCTCCCTGACCCCTATTGCTGGAATTTGAGAAGGGAGTTGTTATTTTGATGAAGGAAGATGACTCTTTATTTCAGACCAACTTACATCTTGAATCCATTTAGCAATTATAAGAAGTCTTTTGACTGATAACAATTCTGACCACAGCCCTTTATCAACAATCTTATCGGCTTTGTCGTATAAGCTTTCCGGATCTTTATGAATTAAAATAATTTTACGATTCTTGTTTGAAAGAACCCAGCTAGCAATCCTATTATTAATGGTGTCATCTCCGAATCCATATCCTGAAATTACAAGACAATCTGCTTCTTCCAGCATCTGTTTAAATTTCCATTGAATTGCTTCAGGGTTAAATATATGATCAAACTGCATCGTCAAGTAGTATAAATCTTCATAATTAGCTTTTCGATTAAATCCTCTTTTTTCCAAAAATCGATTGGCTTCATCATTTATAATGGAAAGAAATTCTGTAATGTTTTGAATATGTTCTTTTTCTTCAGTTGATAAATACTGATCTTTGTTTATTTTCTTTAAATAATTCCCAGCTCTTCCTTCAAAATGTTCAATCTCATCTCCGTAATCCCTTCCGCAAAGTATTGAATCTGTAATGTTTTGAACTTTTGCAATTTCAGCTGGAATGGAAATTCCAGATCCAAATAAAAAAAATATTTTCAAGCTATTGTTCCCATTAATTTAAAATTCAAACCTTAAAGACAATCCAAGAGTTTTGCTACCTGAGAAAATCTTTCTTTTCTCATAAAGATTGTTTTCTGAATGATGGCTGCTTGAACTAATATCTCCAAGCATAAAAAGTGGTCCTAATACCATTAACCCACCACCTACAGCCATTGTTATCAATCCAGGGGTTTCCTGCTCTTCATCCATTATATAAAGCAAAAGTCCGACATCCAACACAATGAATCCTATCAACATGATTACAAGCCCCGCATTAATCCAATGTCTTGTTTTGGAGTTTGAGTTATACGATTTAGTTGAGTTGCCATTGTTGATTGAATAATTTGGAACGTAACTATAACTGTTTGATTTTGCTGTACAGAAATGCCCTGAACAAATTGTCCATTCTCTTCCTTGCTGATCTTTCCCTTCCCAGTCTCCAATATGATATTCTATGCAATCCCTATCTGCTTCAAGACCACAAGAATCATAACCATCTAACTCTATAACTGAAGCATTCCCTTCTTGATTCCAGAAAATCACAGCATATAAAGAATAAGATGTATATTTATAAGAGTTCGTTGCTTTATTAAGCTCAGGTCCTTTCATAAATATTGCTTCAACGCTAAATTGATCAGACCAGCCACTATTATTTTTGTACTGTGCTTTTACATTTTTTCTAAAAGATGCGAAACAGCTTTCCCACGAAAAGATTAATAAAACAAAGAGTGTTGTTATCTTTATAAATTTCATTAAATGCTATTCTCTTAATTCTTTATACACCGAACATTACTCACGTAGCGCTTGGCACTATAGCTAGTTCTACCATTATCAAAATTTAACTGCCAGGCGTAGTTATCAAGATCAAGTGGCTCCGATGATGACCAGAACCATTCTGTGTCTCCAAATTTGGAATATCTTCCATCGGAAACACTTAAACAACCCTTGCAAGCATCATTCCTGCAATTTTTATATGAAAGACAACTGTCAGCAACTTTGCACTCGCCACCTGTTTCTGTTGCAGGGCAATTTTTAATAAGTGTTCTGAGTTCAGATATTGTAGGAAGCCGCCAATCTGAATATCCATCTTCTTTTAAATTTTCACAATATTTAATTGCATCATTCCAAGTCATTTCTTCAGAGGCTTTCTTTGACCATCTGAACAGAGCTTTTACATTCAGATCAGTTGGCTTTTTCAGCTCCTTTTTTTTCGGAGGCGGAATGATTTTGCCTGAAGATGTTTTTGTGTTTTCATCTTTTTCAGATTTCTTTTTGTTCAGTTCTTCTATTTTTACCGTTGCTTCAAATTCACATTCACCTTTCGGGTATTTTTCAATATATTTTTCCCAAATTTCTAAATTATTTTTCTCTTTCGCATATTTACAAGCGTTCTTATCAGATATGTCATCTTGCTTTAAAACGCCTACTTGTTCCTTCTTTCCACCGAAATCAAAACTGTTAATTGCCTCAAAAACACCTTTTTCAGAACAATTGAAATCAGTCGTCCATGAATCTACTCCGGCTCTTTTTTCAACATCGAATTTGCTGATGCTAATATTGCATGTTCCTTCATAAAGCTTCTTGATCTTTGTATTTATTAAGAAATTTGCCTGAAGCTGTGCCACCAGTGACAACTGACACTTTTCATCAACGCATTCTCTTCTTGATCCTTTAACGGTTTCTTCAATCGCCTGTTCGAGAGCTGTGTCTCTATCAGCTTTCGGAACCATCCAATAAATCTTTGTTCCCTGCAACTTTGTGAAAATATAATCTGTAACATTGGCAATTGTTGTCTTGTTAAACAGTTTCGCTTCATCAGCAACATCCATTACCGCAAGACGGTCTTTTTCGGCACCGCCAAGCAGGAAAAAAACTAAAGATAAACAGCCAAGAACAAAACCTTTCATCATTTTCACCTCAATATGCCTGCTTACAAACTTTTCTCAATTTCTTTAATCAGTTCAGGGTGTTTTTCACTTTTAAATATTATTCTGCCTGTTTTGTCGAGCATGAACATCTGCGGAACCACTGCTGAACCGTTATTATCTACTATGCCGAATTTTTTTCCGGTTATGGAATATTTGTCAAACACTACGGGAAATGAGATCTTCTGTTTCTTGAAAAACTCTTTTATTTTCACTAATTCTGCCGATCTGTCTTCTTCAACCGGAATGACGATGACCACAAATTTGAGTCCTTTCGCTGAATACTTGCGGTATACTTCATCCCATTTTGAAATTGATTTTTTACATGGCTCGCAATGTATTGAAAAAAAATCAGCGACCATGATCTTTGTGTCATTTTTTTCAAGTTCCTTCTGAGATGAATATAAAACATCATCAAGGGTATAAAGATCAAATCTCTTAACATCTTCATCACCGCTCATCTGGAAAGACAGAAACACAACTGCTATCATCAGGAAAAACCGTTTTTTCATATTAAACTCCTTAATTGGATCACTGTCAAAAATCTTGATCCCGATTATACATTAAACTTTTTGACCTTGCAAATTTAGGAAAACTGTTTAACCCGCCTTTGAAAAGGTTTGAGATTACAGAATATCAAGTCCGATCGTGGCTTTTTCGGACACACCTATGAAAAGGGTCACCTGAACTCCGTTTGACTGGAAAAGTTTTTTCACTTCGCTATAGAGAACATTTTTCAATTCCTCTTTATCTGCAAACTTATATTCCCCGATGTAGGTATATCGGGGAAGATCGCGAAGAATGTCACCTTCTGTTTTTATCTTGCTGTAAAGTCCGATCTCTTCAAGCTCTCCGTTGAAAAAATCATGATTGTAATTTTCTGCCTTGAGAACTTCATAACTTAGAAAAGCGAAATAATGCATGGAGTTACCTATTTTGAAGAAAGTTTATTCACTATAATATTTGCAAATTTTTCAGCGGCGGCAGGCCCGTTGCCTGTTATTATGTTACCGTCCTCAACAACTTCTCCACCACTGAAAACCGCACCGTATTTTTCCATCACGGCACTTGTTTTCATTCCGTATTCAGCATCATCACCAAGCCATACTGTCGTCTTCTTTCCTTTGACAGCACCGGCTTTTGCAAGGATCGTGGGAGCCCAGCAGATCGCACCGAGAACTTCATGACCTGCACTGTTCTTAGCTATTTCAACCGCCCTTTTATCGGCTCTGACAGAAGGAACACCGGCTCCACCGACAAAAACAACTGCATCGAAATCTGATTCATTCACTTCATCAAGCGTCTTTTTAACATCGAATTTTGCACCGAACATGCCGGTCGCAACACCTTTTTTCAAGCTCGCAACAGTTACTGAAGCACCTTCATCAACAAATTTCTTGAAAGGAATTTCAAACTCTTCATCCCTGAACTTCTCCGGCGCAATGATCATAAGGATCTTTTTGCTTTTAATTTTCATCTTCTCCTCCTTGATAATCGTTTTTCCAAAGATGCTGTCTTTGATATTTTATGACATTGTTGAGAACTCTCTTTCTTGCGGCACATATCTGATTTTTCTTGTATTCTTCATGACTTGCCCTTCCCTCTCTGCTTTCATTGAAGCTCTCTTCATCAAGGATCTGGATCTCAAACGGGAAGAAAAATCTGTAGTTTATCTCCGGCTTGAAAAAATCTTTTATGGTTATAAGCTGCCTTCCTGTCAACTGCAAAGATGAATACAAAGTTGATGAATAAAGGTTGTTCTCTTTGATTATCCTGTCTGTTTCTATCTCCTTCTCTTCCGGCGGAAGCTGAAGATGCCTTTCAAGGAATTCAGAAACATCCTCCTCTTTCCAGCTTGAAAGATCATGTGCGTTCAGCTCTTCTATTCCTTGAAGAAATCTTTCGACATTTATCAGATTGTTCCTTGTTCTGCTCGGCTTGATGTTTGCAAAAGAGACCACATGATTGACAGAAAAATATTTCAGGACAAGGATGACATCAAGCTTGGTATAGGTCACTACCCTCACACCGATCCGGTCAAAAACATCAGCAGTCACATTCTCTTTTTTATGAAGAAGTTTAAGTATCAGACTTTCCCTGCTTTTTTCATTTTTCATCTCAAACATCTTAAGCTGGATCTTCTGATCTCCTTCACCCAGATAATATTCCCCCGTTCTGCTCATTTTAAGATGGTCCATGAATCTTGAGAATATCTGTTTTTTTATCCCGGGCATGAAACTTTTTGCAAGATCATTTTCTACATGAGTTATCGTGTGGGCAACTCTCAGAACGGCACATGCCCATGTCTGGAAAAGACTTTTATCCTTTTCTGAAGCCATTACAAGAAGATCGAGAATGTTGTCATTGAAAAGCACTTCCGGCGGAACTGTAAGTGCCGGATCATTTCCTTCCGGATCTTCAAGAAGGTAGTTCTGAATGAAATTTTTTGATTCCTGAAGGATCATCACCACCTTCTGCTTCATAAGAGGATCAGTTATATCGTAACCGTAATTCTTCATATAACTCAGTGCTGTTTCTTCATCGTGGACATTGAGCCTGTTTATATCAATGAAGCTTTTCCTTGAAAACACTACATTGAACAGCTCATAAGGAAATTTAAGAAAATTCTTTTCGATTCTGTTTTTTGGTTCCATATCCGTTTCCTGAAAAGATCAAAACGCCATTTTACAGAAAATAAGCGTTCCGACAACTTTTTGGAGATTTATATAAACCGCTCTTGCAAAAACAGCAAAAAAAACTATACTTTCATTTGTTCTGGGGAGGAAATTCATGAAAACAGTTCTGCAATGCTGTGACGGAAAAGCTGAGATCAGGCAATTCAAAGGGACGAACAGTAACATGTATATAATCAGTTATCCTGATGAGAAAAAAAGCATCCTTGTTGACTGCGGTCTTCCGTGGGACATTCCGCAGTTAATTGAATTTATTAAAGTAAATGATCTGCCGCCAGTCGAGAAAGTTGTGTGCACCCATTTTCATGTCGATCACTGCTCGGGCTGGGTCGAACTTAAAAAGGTTTTTAAATCCCCTCTTATACATTTTCATATTGATGCATCCCCTTTTGTAGACGGAACAAAAACGATGGATATGCCGGCATTTTCAGATTTCAAAGATATCATGATTCCTGTAATGAAAGAGAACCAGTATATGCCTGAACTGAAAGAAGCAATAAAAACATTATATTACGGAACAACATTTAAAAGCAGGTTCCCGATGGATAGAGTTGAGTTCTTCAACTCCGAAGACAACCTGATCCCGGGATTTCTGACGATTCACACACCCGGGCACAGACCTGAATCGGTCAGCTTTTTTGATCCATCGTCAGGATGCTTCATTTCAGGAGACTTCATAATTGCAATGAAAGGAAAGATCGTCGTGAACACTTTTGTCTATGATAGTGAAAAGCAGATGGAAAGTCTTGAAAAAGTAAAGAAACTGGAAGACTTGATGTATCTTCTGCCCGGTCATGGTGAAATAAAACATTTCAACGAAAAACTATTGAAATATATAGTCTAAGAAAACCGGAAGACCTATTTGCCGTCCGTATCAACAGTCACTGAAAAGAAATCGCTTCCGTAATGGGCATCATCTGTCCCGACGAGACTTTTGACCGGTTTCAAAACGGCGATAAATTTATATCTTCCTACCAGCGGAGCATCTGAAGAATCTCTGAAATTAACAAGTATCTGCCCTGAATCCTCATCAAATTCAACTATTTCCGGAAGTTCAGTCGAAGTTCCTGAAACGAACCATGAAAAAATATAGTCGTCTTTTATAACATCGTTAACCACTGTTTTTTCAGGCATCAAATTAACCTTTTCAGGTATGTTTGACGGCTCAAATGAAATAGTTGACCCTTTTTCCGTTTCTATCTTCTGAGCACTTCCCACCACTTCGTATTCCATCTTTGAAATGTCAGGATTCACCCCGAAGTTTGACGGCTCATATCCCGCTTTGGCAATCCTCAACATTTTCACACCGTTCTTTTCGGTATTTCTTATGTTTATTCCGATCTCCACATCCACAAACCCCTCGTTTTTCATTTCAGCGGCAGCAGCATCTCCGAAAAGTGTTGACACATCATCAGGTATTGTGAACTCTGCAGTAGTCTTTCCTGCAAAGACCATGTTGCCTGCACTTATATCGACCACCGGCTCTTCACCCTTGCCGTCATCAACTGCAACTGAAATAGTGACCTTGCTCCCCGGTGTGGCAACAGGCGGATCTACTTTTACACAGACCAGTGTATTTTCAAGAATATATTCGTTCTGTGAAAATTCCACTTCGTTGCACGAAATAAAAATAAGAACCAGAAAAGCTATTAACATACTGAATTTTTTCATGATATTCCTCCTCATCAGAAATCTCCCTTCACGCCGACAGTTCCCAATACCGGATAGAGATAAAGCCCGCCGCTCTCCGAGTAGTCACGGTTATAGACGACATCCATTTTTGCATTGGAACCCTTTATGTCACCGTATATCCCAAGAATGAAATCCTTAAAGAACAGTGCATATTCAATTCTGAAACCGTATCCGACGGAATTGCTGATCCTTATCCCGTTTATGTCATCTTCCTGATATAAAGGCATATATATTCCCGCATCTGCCAGATATGTCGTTCCGGCAAGTCCTGTCATCAATGTTCCCGATGCCACGGAAATGTCTCCTGAAACCGTCCAGTTCTTGAGAAAATTATATGAAAGCGCCGCCTTGAAAATATGGGGAATGTCCCCGTCAGCCCTTCTTTCTCCCGCTGATTCCCCGTCAGTTCTCAAACTTTTAACAAACGAATAAGATACCCATCCGTTCACTTCCTTGTTTGAATAACCTGCTTTTATCTCGGTTCCTGCCGCCCAACCAGTGCCGGTGTTTTCATAATCTGTGATCTTTTCAGGATTTCTTCTTATAAGATCGTAAAAATATTTATAAAATCCAGAAGCGTCAGCTGTAAAACCTTCGTATTCAAATGCAAATCCGAGTTTTGCATGAACGGCTTTTTCGTGTTTGAGAGCTTCGTTACCGAGCTTATGGAAAGCAATGTCATACTGCGGTCTTTTTGAATACATTCCGCCATTTGCATAAACTTTCATCCATTTAGTGATATCATACGCAAGATAAAGTCGCGGGTCTATTGTTCCCGACCATTCATCTCTGTTGTGAAAATCTCCCGACACATATACTCCAGGAACTGCCTCAAACCCCTTGGCCAAAAAACGGTATTTCAGATATAGCGAAGGGTGTATGTAACCGATGTTGTCTGCCTGATCAAGCATTCCGGCAGACCTTATCATTCCCGGTTCACCTTCGAGGGGAAGAAGAAGGAAAGAAGTGTCTGTCGAGAATATTCCTGCGGCAAAGACTACTCCGAGATCGAATCTGTTTCCTTCATTGATCTTAAAGCTCAGATGCTCTTCTATTGTTCCGCGGTTGTCAATCGTATTTAATTTGTCTCCACCGAAAACATGATAATCAAAATTTGAAAGGACAAAGCTTCCTGTAAACCTCGAATTGATTGATTCTGTTTTGTATATGTAATCCCCTTTTGCAAGGATGAACATTATCTCCGGGGAAAGCGATTCGCTAAGAACAGGGACATTTTTGCTTTTCATAGTTGAAAGATGATAAAGGTTGTCCCTCGCTCCGGCAATAGTGAAAACTATTGAATTTTTATCATCAATTTCAGATAGATACCTGATGTGACCGCTAAGATTACCCTGAGAAACTATCGAGTTTTCATCATCATAGGCAAGTCTTGTGAAAAGATCGTCAGACCCGAAATCAAATGAGATGGAAAAATAATTCGATTTTGCAAGAGGTCCTTCTGACATCAATGAAACCCCGAACATGCTCAGATCAAATGTTCCTCCAATCCTGTCAGTTCTCGGGTCCTTGAAAGACAGATTTGTCACTCCACCAATCGAGTCACCAAGTTCAGGACCAAAATTTCCTGAATAAATATAGGTGCTTTTAAGAACATTCCGATCGATCACACTTTTTTCTGTCAGCATGTGATGGGAAAAGGGAACCTTCACGCCGTCAATGTAATAACTGTTCTCGTTTGAACTGTTACCGCCCATTATTAAGCCGGTTCCATAAGCAGTTGAAGGAAGTCCGTTATATACAAACGGAATTTTAGATGTTGAATTTTCGTTATTATATCTGATCAGTTTTTTCTGAACTTCTTTTTTCGGTTCTGTTATATCTATTCCGGACTCTCTATCCTCAAGCTGTTGCGGAGAATCAAAGTAATACTGCTCTACTTTCTTCTTTTTTTCCTCAACCGTCTGTGTTTCAACCGGCTCAACTGGCTTTGCTTCTTCAACGGGTTTCTTCACCTCAACGGGTTTTACCGGTTCAGCGGGCTTTGCCGGTTCAACGGGTTTCTTCACCTCAGCGGGTTTTACCGGTTCAGCAGGTTTCTTCACCTCAGCGGGTTTTACTGGTTCAGCAGGTTTCTTCACCTCAGCGGGCTTTGCCGGTTCAACGGGTTTCTTCGCCTCAGCGGGCTTTGCCGGTTCAATGGGTTTCTTCGCCTCAGCGGGCTTTGCCGGTTCAACGGGTTTCTTCGCCTCAATGGGCTTTGCCGGTTCAACGGGTTTTGCCTTTTTCTCCTTTACCGGTTTCTTTTTGCCGGCATTTATCGGAACAAGTTCAGGCGCTGCAACCGCCGGTTCCTCTTTCTTTTCTTCTATTTTCTCTTCTTTCTTCTCTTCCTTTTTTTCTTCTTTCTCCACCTTCTCTTTTTCTTCAGTTTTTTCAGGTGCGAATTTCTTTTTCTGTGCACTCAGAAATAAAGGAATACAAAAAATCAGGACCAGAAATAAAATAAAAATCCTTTTCATCGGAAACCTCCTAAACAGTAACCCCAAACTGCATCACTTCCTGCATAAAGTTATTAACCTTATAACCTGATCTTTCTGCAGCGGCAATAAGGTTTTTTATAACCATGTATCTTTTTGTGAACTCTATTTTCCTTTCAGAGACCTTTTCTGTGTTTCTTAGTATTTCAAGCACTGAAATAACAAAAAGTCCGGCCGTGAAATCTTCAAAAGATTCCTTGTTGAACCAGATCTCTCCTTCATATTCATTTATCTGAAGTATCGATTTCATATTATCATCCCTGAAAACATCTTCCATTAACTTCAAGGGAAGAACTTCAGGTTCGTATTGTCTCCACCAGTTCTGATAATAAATGAAAGCCCTGATGTGTCTTACGATCCTCATTGCATGATGTGAAGATAAACCGGTCGATTCAAAAAGTTCCCTGAATATCAGGTTCAGCCGGTATTTTATGAACAGTTCCCAGCTCTTTTTTGCATCATTCTTCTCTTTTTGTATCATTGAAAGTCTCGCTCCGGTAACAAATCCGAGCACCATATACAGGTAATATTTGTCTTCTGAAAGATTTCTGTGAAGATAGTCATCAGCTTCAATATCATATTGCTTCAGTTTATATTTCGGAAGATCTATCACCGCTATCAGGTCATTGATGAAAAGTCCTGCAATATCTCTATTGATATGCTCCACACCTTCAAATCTGCTGAGTTCATTGATAAATTTCTGGTATTTATCCATAAGACCTTTGTAAAATCTGGAAACGGGACTCTTTTTCTTTACGCTAAGCCGTTCCTCAACAAATTTTTCAAAAGTTTCCTGATTTACAAAATCACGGAACAGATCGTGAATCGAACGGAACCTTATCCTGTCGAGCTCAAATTCAAGATCTTCCACACCTGATCCCTGAAGTTTTGCTGAAAGCTCTCCCCATGGCTCTAAAGCAGAATCAGCAACTTCAGTAAAATCGCTGAAAACATAATATTTATAGGCATTTAATTTAACAAAAAAACCGTTGTCGCAAATTTCTTTGCAGCTGATAACATATTCCAGTCCAGTGATAAGATCCCTGAATTTCAGATATTTTCCTTCTCTCACACATATTCCGAGCGCCTCATGAAGCTCTTTTCTTGCAAGTGTTCCTGAACTTTTATCAAGGTACGCCGCTGATGTCTTTATCCATCCTTCTGTCGAAGCATATTTGTTGTGGTAGAACACCAGGACTCTTTTATCACCGTAACCGTTTGAATATGCGAAAACATTTTCATCAACACTTCCGTCACCGCGATAAACATCGAACAGGTTGAAATGTTCAACATGTGCAAAAAGGTTTCTTCTGTGCATCAGAGGAAAGATCTCTCTTTCATGCCTTTGAACAAGTTCCCAGTTGACTGACTCGTTCCAGTAAGCTTTTCTATATTCCATTCCGTATTTTTCAGAATAACCCTCTATCTGTCCGTGGCCGAACATCGGCAGTCCCGGCATTGTCACCATTGAAAGTGTCACTCCGAAATACTTGTCACCCGTTCCGAACTGTCTTACTGCCGTCTCTTCGTCAGGATTATTCAGAAAGTTCACATGTCTTTCAAGAATGTGCGGATCAAATTCAAGAATATTTCTTATTGATTCTCTATACTTGGCATTATCCTCATCTTTCATGAAATTCATAAATGCCGAATTATAGACCCTGTGCATTCCGAGAGTTCTTACAAAATATCCTTCCATAAGCCAGAATGCTTCGGCAAGAAGAAGTGTTTCGGGGACTTCAACAGCGATCCTGTCAACAACCTCTCTCCAGAATTCTTTCGGAAAAAATGAATTGAATTCATCTCTTGTCATTCCCCGTTCAGATCTGGAAGCAATATCGCCCCCCTTGCCCGGCTCAGGAAACCACAGACGGTGGTAGTGTCTTTTCGCAAGTGTCATTGCGGCATCAAAACGGATTATCGGAAAATCCTTTGCTATCCTGATGATGGTGCTGATAACATTTTCTCTTACATCTTCCCGCAGATAGTTAAGCTGCGCCGTATCATTCCAAGGCATGCATGTCCCGTCATTCCCATGATAGACATATTTGACATCTCCGTTCCTTTTATCCACCCTTTTAAATGTGACTGCGGCATCGGACTTGTCAAAATAGTGGTCTTCTATATATATCCCTATCTCCGGATGACTCGAAAGATCCTCTCCGTTGTAGGTGTAGCCCGGGAAAGGGGGCTCATCCAGAGATAGAAACCATTCCGGATGTTCGTTTACCCATTTTGAATCTATCGCCATGTGATTGGGAACCATATCGCTTGCGATCCTTATGCCGAACTGCCATGCTCTCTGCTTAAAGTTCTCAAAAGCATGCTGTCCTCCAAGTTCTTCCGCAATGGAATAATCGTAAAGGGAATATGCTGAAGCGACCGCATCATGATTGCCCATGATCTGCTTTATCCTTTTTGAAGCACGGCTCCTTTCCCATAACCCGATAAGCCACAACCCGGTAAACCCCCGTTTTGCAAGGGATTTCAGCTCGTCGTCCGGTATCTTGTCAAGCGTTGAAATATTTGTCGCGTATGTTTTTGAAAGCTGATCGAGCCAGACAAAGACATTCTTTGCGATCATAACAACTCTGGGCATCCACGATGAATCAACAGAAAAATTTTCTGTTTCAACATCATAATAACTCCAGTCATTCGATGAAAGGGACTCTTTCGTTATGACTTCTCCTCCATGACCCCCACCCTGACCGAAGACAGGTCTGGTCTCCTCTTTCATTATGTCAACAGAAACAAGAAGCCGGTCTGAAAAATCCTTTAAAAGCTCAAGCCCCCAGTTTTCCTTCATATAAAGCAACTGCCCCGAAAGTGAGTCGGGCGATGCCCTGAAAGGTGCTCTCAAAAGTTCTATGAGCGAAAATTTCTTTCCGTTCACCGTTATCTTTTCCTGTGAATCGAACGATCTTTCTATTGATGAAAAAGCTGAGAGATATTCGGTTTTTTCTATCAGAGCTGAATCATCGAAAAGTTCCTTGAACTCACTTGTTGCGGGATTTTCATTTGTAATTTTAAGCAGTATCATCTCTTCAAACTCTATGAGCATGCACGGCATATCGTCTATCTTTCCGTTTAGAAACTCAGAACCCGAGATCTCGCCTGACTCAACAGGAACAGGAGGAAACTCACCGGCAAAAAAATCTATGGTTGACTGAAGTGACTTCTCCCCTACATTGGAAACTGCAGATCCATATGCCTTTGAAAGAAAAAGAGGGTCGATATTCTTTCTGTAGACACTGAAAACATAGTGCATTATCTCATCAATAAGCCCCATTGCATATATTTCGCCCGGCCTGACATATCTTTTGACGCCGTCTTCAATGAACTTCCGGTTCATCCTGTCAGCAAATTCCTTTGCCGCGGCATAATCAGGGAAGATCACATTCCCGCATATCGTAAATATCCCTTTTTTAAAAGAATATCTTTCTCTGGCGTTCTTATTGATGTGAAAATTGAATTTTTTCATTAGGATGTTTCCATTCAGTTTTTTAAAAGGCATTTTTTCACTGTTTCGCTTGCAAGTCTACCATCGAACTGACCGTCGTATTTCTTTTTAAGCTCAGCCATCACCGCACCCATCATTTTTACAGATCTTTCGGGAAGTGCAGCGGCGATACCGTCAATTATCGTTTCAAGTTCTTCAGGGCTCAATTGTTTCGGGAGAAATGATTCAAGTATCTCCTTTTCCTTTATGACAGCACTTTTGTCTTTCCCCATTTCATCAAGAATTTTTATGTTCTCATTGGCATTCTTAATGAATTTTTTAATGATATTAATGGTTTCCTGATCAGTCGTCGCCCTGTTGCCGTCATTTTTCCCCACCATTGCCGCCTCTGCCACAAGGGTTGAAAGAAGGTTGCTTTTGACTGTGTCATGTTCCATTTTGGCTTTCATCATCGCCTTTTTAAGTTCGCTTATCATTTTCCACCTCTTAGAATGAATGATATCTTAACGGGGAATTATATCTGTTATAAATTAAATATCAAATTAGCTCTTCGGAAAGGTTTTTATTTGTATTGGGCTCCTTGATTAATTTCTGAATTTGAGATAATCTGACCCGTTAATTATTTGAATTTTTAGGGTTTTATGAAGTTGATGTTTGGAGAATTAAAATGAAAAAAATCTATTTGTTTTTTCTTTTGGTTGTTTTTTGTTCACGGAAAAAACAGAAAATCTGCTTTATAAAGAGACATCAAGCAATAAATTCACATGTGATTTCGGGTTCAGTCACGGCAGTGATGATTACACAGTTGCCTCAATTCAACGATGGCAGAGAAGGATAACAATAAAGAATATAAAGATTGATAATAGTAATGAAGAAGTCGATGAGTGGGCAAGGATGCCAATTAAGAAAGCGGTTGGTTTCTGGAATACTCGTTACGAATGGAACTGGCGCAGGGATTGGTATGTGCAAAATGACTGTATTAGGTATCCGGAAGAGCCGATATGTCAAAGTTTGAGAAACAGTTCAGTTTACAATGAAGAAAATACTATGTACTATTCACTTTCTACTAATGTAGTTAATACTTTAGAAAATTATACGGTTAAAAATAATTTTAACCAAGACAGTATTAATAGCGCTTATTTTAAAAATACTGAACGGTATGGCAGAGCAAATCGCTATGGTCTTGGCGGAGATAATACTGGTATGATGGAGCTCAATTATCATCAAAGACAGCTCAATATTCAGATACCGATAGATCTTTCCCGGTTTGAAATAGAATATTGTTTAGATTGCTACTGGAATGTTCCTTTGCAATTGATTCTCGGTGCAGATGGTGTTCCAATTCCTGAAGCTCAGGACTCCATATCAGGGATGTTGAAACACTTAATCTCAAAGCATATGAATACGCAGAATGTTACACAGGTGAACTTACCACAGACCACGGAGCTTTCTATCTGTCATGTGACGGATATGAATATCGTTTTGAAGGAAGACCTGATACATATTTTAATTTCTATCCGCTTGACGGGGACATCAGGGAAATGCAGGAAAACCATGTCTATAACGGCTGGACATACATCCCCGACGGAAGTAATGTAAAACTTTCAACCCTGAATGATGTCCCGAGTTACTGCGGGAACGGAGTGATTGAACCCGGAGAACTCTGTGACGGGAATTCAGTTGCATGTACGACACTTGATCCTGATTACACAGGCGGCTCAGCCGCTTGCAATTCGACCTGTAACGGCTATAATGAAAGCAACTGTGAAGAAGACGGGTGGTAGGTTTTTTATACAGGGGCAGATCACCGCATCCGCCTTTTTTGTTTGCCCTTCGATGAACTCAGGGTAGAGAGGTTCTAATGCGTAACATTCTGATAATGTTTCTACTGTCAGTTTTCTGGTCTTGCACTTCGTGTAATTCAGGTGAAACAAAAACTGATATTGATGTTTCTCCTGACAAAGATTCAAATTTGATCGATCTTGACAATATTCATCCTGATATTGACACATCGGTTCCCGATCCCGACATTTCTGATGACTTGTCCGACGAAGCCA
>ENA-UOWO01004323-UOWO01004323.1-activated-sludge-metagenome-genome-assembly--contig:-NODE-4323-length-15754-cov-5.486783_pt1 | contig 15754 bp, 11 predicted proteins | sample MGYA00238148_ERZ761564 | MGnify/ENA primary metagenome ERZ761564 (study PRJEB28885, sample SAMN05720194) | activated sludge metagenome | isolation source: Anaerobic digester | place: USA...
TAAAGGATTGCTTAGTGTGATGACTGGTTGTAGATGCGACAGAGAAGGCTCATTTACATTATAGGTATATTCGGCCTCAATCCCGATGTTGGACGCTAACTGAATATTTGCAGAGAAATAAGGAATTATATTGTTATAACTTCGTGGAGAAATAGTGGTATTAATTTCATCTCCTTTAAATTTTGAAAATACCCCCTTCTGATTGATATTCTGAAATGCTCCACCAACAGCAATATTAATTCCTTCGTATCCATAGTTCAAACTTGTTCCAATGCGGTTGTAATTTACTTCATGTAAATAATAATTACATAAACTGTCAACAAAAATGCTTCCCGAAAACATGTCTTTTGCAGATTTGCCAGACTCATCGCCTGTATAGGAGAAATTATAAAACCCCATAATAGAAAACCTTTTACCCAAGGGCTCAAGGTACATCAAACTTGATTTGTACATATTTGTCGCAGAATTATCGTCATTCAGAAGTTTGATTTTTTCCTCAGGAGTGATAGCCATGTAAAATCTATTTATATTCTCAGAAGTTTGTTCCGAAGAATTGTCATTCAGGTCAGAAGCTCCGCTAATGGCAAACAGTCTTCTGGGCTTTTTGAAATGATGTACGTACATTGTTAATAAACTGACATCCCAAGAATCATAATCAGTACTATCCAACAATGCATTTGAATTTATATCAATCAAAGAAGGAGTCATGTATTGCTGAAGCTGATTATTAGTGTAATTATTACCTGCAAAACGGGCATTTATTTTAAAAATAAACATATTACTTGAGTCGAAATCTATCTGTATTCTGGAATTCAGACTGTGAGCATTATTGAATTGTTTAAATCCAATTGTGTCAAATCGCAGATATGATGTGTCGGGTAAAAATGTATTTCTTTTAGTATATTGGTCGTAACTCAAATCTGATTGGTTGTAGAAATAGCCCGCATTGAATTTTAACTTATCTGTAAAGTAGTTGTAATTTACACCTCCACCAGCATTTTTTGAAAAGCCGCGACCATCGTATTGATTGTACATCATTCTGAACATATATCTTTCACGATCTTGAGAGCCGAATCCAAAGTCCCCATCATCATAATCCGAGTACATAGAATTGCCTTTAAATTCTGCATAATCATCCCAATTTACATTTGATTCATTTATATTGTTGCCGTAACCAATGAGTGAGAACTGTGATTTTTCATTAAAACGATTAAAATTACCTCTGAGTGCCCATCTGTTTTCTGTGCCCCCTGCAACTGTTAGTTTTCCGAAATGTCCTTTCTTATATTCTTCTTTCAACTCCAGATTCATTACTTTGTTATCATTATTATCTTTGATTCCTGTTAGTCTTTCTTGTTCTGATTTGTCATCATATACCTGAACTTTTGAAATCGCTTCGGCATCAAGGTTTTTTGTCACGGTTTTTGGGTCATCGCTGAAAAAGGTCTTTCCGTCAACATAGATTCTGCGTACATCTTTACCCATAGTAGAAATATTACCGTTGGCATCAATATCAATACCAGGTAATCGCCTTAACAAGTCTTCAACTGTAGATCCCGGTGGGACTTTAAACAATCTTGCATCATATTCAACAGTATCACCATGAATAAATAAGGGTGCTTTTGCCGATTTAATTACGACTTCCATTAAGACTTCTGCAATGGGTTCCATTGTTATTAAACCCAGATTGACTTCAGCAGTCGTTGAAACAGGAATTTTCTTTTGTAAGGGCATATAGCTTATATGCGAGATCTTTAGAAGGTATCCTGTATTTTTAATATTTCTGAAATAAAAACGACCTTCACTATCAGTTGTTGTATAATTTATAAGGGTTGAGTCTTTTTCAGTCAAAAGCATTACTGTAGCAGCAGGAATTGTCTCTCCAAGAGTATCTTTAACAACAGCCGAGATGTTGATGTGTGAAACTTGTTGGCCTTGAACTATAACTGGAAAACTTAAAAGGAACAAAAATATTTTAATCGAATTAGTGAAATTCATATTTTTATAAATGTTATGTAATAAATATCGTTTCATTCTGTCTTATTATCAGCATACCATGTGATATTTTGTAGCAAAAGTATATTAATATAAACAGTTTGTTTTCACAGATTATAACTTTAACAAAACTTTAATATTGTGTGATGTTGGGGATTTGTAATAAGATATTTACATTTTCACAATGACTAGTTTTATTTATCTTTGCATCAAATTTTTTGTATGAATAGTTTTGACGAACTAAAGGCAAAAATAGAAGGGGAAATATATACCGATAATATTCATAAAATATTATATTCCACTGATGCTTCGGCATATAAAGAGACTCCGCTAGCTGTGTGTATCCCGAAAACATTTGAAGATGTAAAACAAATTATAAAATATGCTTATGATAAGGGCATATGTATTATTCCGAGAGCAGCGGGAACTTCTTTGGCAGGTCAGGTGGTTGGCAGTGGAATTGTTGTGGATATTTCGAAACATTTCAATAAGATAATAGAACTGAATGTTGATGAAAAATGGGTTAGAGTGGAGCCGGGAGTAGTTTTGGACGAGCTAAATAAATACCTAGCTGCATATAATCTCTTTTTCGGTCCCGAAACTTCGACCTCGAATCGTTGTAGGATTGCAGGAATGGTTGGAAATAATTCATGCGGAGCACATTCTCTGATCTATGGAAGTACCCGCGATCATCTGCTTGAGCTTAGTTGTATCTTGTCAGATGGGAGTGAAGCTGTATTTGGAGAACTGAGTCCGGATGAGTTTGGAGAAAAATGCAAGCTCAATAATCTGGAAGGGAATATTTATCGTGGGATGCGGCAAATTTTGAGTGATATAGAAAATGCTGCTGAAATTGAAAAACAATTTCCTGATAAGCGAATCAAACGCAGAAACACAGGCTATGCTCTGGACTTGTTGCTAGATTCAGAAGTTTTTTCAGATTCGGATAAAAAGTTTAATTTTTGTAAACTTTTAGCAGGCTCGGAAGGCACTTTGGCTTTTACTACTTCTGTTAAGTTGAATCTCGTTGAAGTTCCACCAAAAACAAAAGCTTTGATGTGTGTTCATACAAGGACTTTAAACGAAGTTTTTCAAGCAAATTTGGTGGCCTTAAAGCATTCGCCGGTATCGGTAGAACTGATGGATAAAAAGGTTTTGGATTTGACGAAAGAAAATATTCAACAAAACCGAAATAGATTTTTTGTGGAGGGTGATCCTGCTGCAATCCTTATTGTGGAATGGTTTGCAAAAAATATTGAAACTATAAATATTCATGCAAAAAATCTTGAAGAAGAACTGAAGTCAAAAAATATGGGATATTCTTTTCCTATGGTTTATGGAGCAGATATTCCGAAAGTTTGGGAATTGCGTAGAGCTGGTTTGGGCGTTTTGACAAATATGCCCGGCGATGCCAAACCTGTTCCGGTTGTAGAAGATACTGCTGTTCGCCCGGAAGACTTGCCTGCATATATGGATGATTTTGAGGCTTTGTTAAAACGACTCGGACTCGATTGTGTATATTATGCCCATATTGCCACAGGAGAACTGCATTTAAGACCTGTACTGAATTTGAAAGATCCGCATGATGTAGAACTTTTTCATACTATTGCTGAAGAAACTGCAAAAATAGTAAAAAAATATCGTGGTTCTCTTAGTGGAGAACATGGTGACGGTCGTCTGAGAGGGGAATTTATTCCTTTGATGATGGGCGATAAAATTTATAATCTATTTATTGATATCAAAAATCTATGGGATCCCAAGGCTGTTTTTAATGCAAATAAGATTGTAAATACTCCGAAAATGAATACGGGATTGAGATATAATCCCGGACAAAAAACAAAAGAGATTGATACTGTTTTTGATTTTTCGGCAACTGGCGGTTATTTAAGAACCGCTGAAAAGTGTAACGGTTCAGGGGACTGTCGTAAATCTGCACTAATGGGAGGCACTTTATGTCCCAGCTTTCAAGCTACACAAGATGAGAAAAATTCTACAAGAGCACGTGCAAATATTCTGAGGGAGATAATTTCCGGCAGTGAAGTTAAAGATGCTTTCAATAATAAAGAAATATACGAAGTTCTGGATTTATGTCTGCTTTGCAAAGCTTGTAAATCTGAATGTCCTTCGGGGGTTGATGTTGCAAAACTGAAAATGGAGTTTCTTCAGAATTATTACGATTCAAACGGGATTCCCTTAAGGTCTCGTGCTGTTGGATATTTGCCACGTGTGCATAAGACTTTTTCGTTTATGCCGGGTTTGGTAAATGTCTTTTTAAAATGGAAGTTTTCTTCATACATTATTAAAAGAATTATAAGATTTGCTCCGGATCGAAATATTCCTCTGATGAGTAAACAAAATCTGAATACTTATTTCAAGAAACATCAGATAAAATCAGAGACTTCAAAAAAGACAATTTATTTGTTCAATGATGAATTTACAAATTATCTCGAAAGCGATATCGGCATAAAAGCAATTCTACTGTTTGAAAGATTAGGATATTCGGTAAAAATTGCAAAAACATACGAAAGTGGTCGCACTTGGTTAAGCAAAGGTTTAATCAGAACTGCAAAAAAAATTGCAAATAAAAATATAGAATTATTAAAGGATATAATCACGACCGAAACTCCTCTTGTTGGTATTGAACCCTCTGCAATTTTGAGTTTCCGAGACGAATATCCCGATTTGGCATCATCAGAAAATAAAGTTGTTGCAAAAGAACTGGCAAAGAATAGTTTGTTATTTGACGAATTTATTGCTGCTGAAATTGAGGCGGGAAATATAAATTCTGACTTATTTACTGATAAAGCAGAGAAAATAAGATTCCACGGACATTGTCAGCAAAAATCGCTGATTACGACTAAATTCACAAAACAGATTTTATCCTTACCTAAAAATTATTCTGTAAGTGAGATTCCAAGTGGTTGTTGTGGTATGGCAGGATCCTTCGGGTACGAAAAAGAACATTATGAGCTTTCGATGAAAATTGGAGAAATGGTTTTATTTCCTGATATTAGAAAAGCTGATGAGGATGCAATTATTTGTGCTGTTGGAACAAGTTGTCGTTGTCATATCAAAGATGGGACAGGGGTTAAGGCTTTGCACCCTTTGGAGATTTTGTATGATGCTTTGGTAAAGTAGCTATTAAAAGAACTTATTGTTTTCAAAAATATTTATTCCTGATATATTCTCGAAACAATTATTTAACATTGTTTGTGCTACTATTTCTGCTTTTACAGGTCTGTATTTCTTATATGGTCCGGCAAACAAGAAAATGATTGGTCTGACAAAAATGGAAGCAAATTTTTCGCCAAATCTGAATTCGTTTCTTTTTCCAAGTAAAAGAGAAGGTCTGTAAATATTTATTGTTTTAATTCCAGATTCTAAAACACCCTGTTCCATTATTCCTTTCATTCTGTTATAGAATATTTTTGATTTACTGTTTGCTCCCATAGCACTTATTACAGATAGCTTTTCTGCTCCAAATTTTGCAGAAAGTTGAGCAATTTTTACAGGATAATCAACATCAACTTTCTTAAAAGCTTCTTGAGTTTTTGCTTTTTTTATCGTTGTTCCAAGACAAATATAAATATCGTTTACTTTAAATAGATATTCGTATTCTTCCAACTTATCAAAATCAACAATCTCTTCTTTTACATTTGGAAGACTTGTTTTAGCGGGTTTTCTTACTATAGATATTACTTCATCGTACAATCCTGATTCTGAAAGTTTATGTAATAAAATATTTCCCACAAAGCCCGTTGATCCTGCAATTAGTGCTGTTCGTTTTGTCATGCCGTTTTAGAGTTTTATAAAGCCTGAATTGAAAAGACTTCTGTCGTCAAAGATAATTCTTATAAAATAGCTTCCGCTATTAAGTTCTTGTATGTTAATTTGGGATTGATTAGTAAAGCTATTTTTGTTTTCTATCAGCCTTCCTGTATTGTCAAATATTTCAATAATCTCAGCCTGTTTTCCATTTAAGTTTAGAAATAAAGTGCTTTCTGCGGGGTTCGGGAATATACTAATTTCTGAAAGTGATTGAGCAACATTGTATTCAGATGAGTTGTCTTTAAAAATATCAACAATCAAACCTTCAACTACTGTCATACTATAGGGCATTTCGTCAGGAATGAGATACCATCCGTTATAAGCGCCTCCCCAACCAAAGTTGATATGAAAGTAGTTGTCGGTATTATATCCATCAACAACAATATTGTGTCCAGTTGACCAGGCTTCATCAACAATTGCCAGATGTGCGGGCAAAGCATGTTGCATATTAAGTATTAGAGTAGGGAATAATTCTTCGTCGTTTTCGGTATAAAGTAATGCAGTTGAACATCCTAAACGCATGTAGGCATCATAAGCCTGAGATACAGAAAAAGTACCCGATCCTTCAGAAGTATAAACCTGATGAGCAATTATTCCACAAGCAAAAGATAAAGCAGCCATATCTTCGTCTGTCAATTCTTCAGCATTTTCCCAATGTTCATTTACAGTTGCCAGAAATAAGTTAAGGGCAGGGAAGGATGGAAAATTTATTGTTTCCCAGTCATCATCAATTCTGAAATTTCTGCCGGCATAATTATGATCGTAATCGTCAGTGTCAGTAAAAACAAGTTCATTTGTTGTTTTATGAAAATTTAGAATCATTGCTATAGCAGTTGCGGGACATCCTGTATATGAGCGTGATGATGTTACAGGATCCATCGGGCACATCGCATTCCATGGAGCACCCTGATTCCACGAAAATTCAAGCCAGCCTCCTGTTGAAGTTGTTCCTTCTTCGGGCCACTGCTCGAATTCGGGGTCTCGGGTTAAATCATTGAATAAATACTGTGTCCACATTTCTTGTCTTTTAGAAATAATGTCTTCAGGAAGATATTTAACTGCTTGAAGTCTTGTTTTTATATCATCTTTGAAAAAATCAGTCAAGGGGCTTTGTAAGTCTGCGTTATTATCGAATGAATAAGCAATTACCGGTGGCAATTCATCATCAGCACTTATAATGAAATATCCTGTCGGACTAAGTTCTGCGAGGTAAAAATATATTATGCCGTCTTCAGCAACTGGTGAAATTGAAGCGATACCGAACATTAATGATTTATCTGATGATTTTAATTTATTCAAAACGATTTTTTCAGCACTTACGATATCAACTGGATTTGAAAAGCCGTCTACGATAATTATCAGGAAACTTATTGTTAAACTGATATTGAAAATATTTTTCTTCATAAGAATTGATTTTGAGCAAAACTATAAAATTTTGTTTATTAGTATGTTAAAGAAATGTTTAAGATTATCATAAGCTAAAAGGATTTTCATTATTAAAATTTGGTCTGTAAGTACTGTTACTATCAATTCCCTGTATCCATCCTTTTCGAAATCCACAATTATTGAAGCAATTCTTGACCATATCGTATTCAGTTTCTGTAATTGTGCGGTTCAATGTTTTATGGTGTTTTACTGCTTCAGTAGGATAATATTGTGACATTAGTGAAATATGAACATTTGGAGATATTTCTTCAGAAATATACTTCAGTATTTTGCAAGATTCTTCTGCCAGTCCCGGCAAAACCAAATGACGAATAATTAAACCTGATTCGGCGATACCTTTGTTGTTTGTAATAAGACTTGATCCTTTTTGACGATACATTTCTTTTATTGAGGCTTTAGCGTAATCAGGATAATCTTTTGCCATCGAATGTTTTAAGGATGTCAGCGGGTTAATATATTTAAAATCAGGCAGATAAACATCAATAATTCCTTCAAGCAGTTTTATTGTCTCGGGTTTATCATAGGCATTGGAATTATACACAAATATTGGTTTTCTGCCTGTTGCTTTAATTCCTCTGATTATTGCCAGCATTTGAGGTAAATAATGTGAGGGAGAAACAAAACCAACTATATTTTCGGTTTTATCCAAAACAGAACAGAGTTTTTTTATCAATTTGTCAAAAACAAATTTCTGAGGTAAATCGCTGATATTCTTTGAAATATCTGAGTTTTGACAATAAATACATTGCAGATTACAATGAGGAAAAAATATATTACAAATGCCTTTTTCGCCAGAAATCACAGGCTCTTCACCATGATGTGCACATATTGAAGAAATGCGAAATGAAGCATCGCAATTACAAAAGCCCGATTTACCAACAAATCTGTTTATGTTGCAATTTCGTGGACAAGTGTTACAACTAGTTAAATATTTGATCTCTACTGCATCAAATCCCATATAAATATCTGAAGATAAATATTCCAAGTTTTTGTAATTGTTTTAATGTTCTATAATGAATTTGCCTTTTTCTGATATTCCCGATTTACTAACTAGTTCATAGAAGTATAAACCATTCTGCTTATCGTAATTGTCCATCTCAATTCTGTTTCCGTAAATATTGTTTATTTTGTTTATCATTCTGCCTGAACAATCATAAATAATCATAGTAAATTCTTCATTATTTAAATTTGAAAAATAAAAATTAGTTATCTCAGAGGATGGATTAGGGAACACTAGAACATTCTTTGATATTTGTTCTTGGGTTGTGTTTACTGTGTTTGTGTAATTTATTCTGAATTTTATATGATAATCTATAGGATCGTACATATCATCAGGGATATCAACCTCGATATGTAAAATTGTTTTCCCGTCGAAATACTCAAGAGCATGAATAACAAGATCGTAGGGACCTGACGATTCAATGACTTCGAAATTTGTCAGATCGTTGCAGTAGGATGGAAGTTCAACAGGATAATAAACTCTTGTTTCTCCGGAATGAAATTTGTCCCATACAGGCCAAAATCCATCTGGTTTATTAAAGTTGATATCAATATCAAGAGTTGTAGGATTTATTGAATCAATGCTTGCCTGAGTAATATTAAGACTTTCGGAATGATTGTTTTGATATGGGTTGAAGAGGGGGTCTCCGAAATAAATTCGATTTGCTTTTCCTCCTAACATATATTTTGCCCCTGAATATTCATCAGGATCAAAAGTTCCTGATGGCAGTACATCTGATAAATACACTGATTCGTTTTCTTCGAAAATTCTTAATGCGGGTTTATTTCCGAGAAATCCCATAACAACCCCGTCATTTGATCTTTTATGAATATCTCCAAGCGGTTCGTTATAAAGGAAAGCATTATAGACATCTTCACCCTGGTCGTTGGCATTATTGGCTCCGCAAGGGGCAAAATATCCGGTTATTCCAGTCTTTAAGATTGATAAAGCAAAACTGAATGTATCTGACATAGTATAGAATTTAATCAGCCCCTCAGTATATCCAAATGTAGCTTCTATATCACCTTCAACCATCACAGATTTTGTTTCTCCCGAATGACAGGCTCCGTTAAATGCAACAGCAGGATAGAGATTTAATGCTCCGATTGTGAAGCTTGTCAGACCTTCTCTTGCGTATGCTGGGTTTTCAATTTTATCAGGATCATATATCCAACTGGGAGGATTTGGATCAGTGTTTCCACCTTCGAATAACCATAACATGTGAGCATCTCCGTTATGACCTATATCCAGAATTTTGTTGTTTTCCATGTATGATGAGTTTTCAATAAAGAAATCTTCTCCGCTGCCATTATCATTTGTTTCAAGCCATATTTCCGATGAAGAAGCTGGATTCAGATATGACATATAACCCGAACTTCCAGTGTAAACGAGATTTAAAGTAGTTGCTGAATAGCCTCCTACATTTAAAGGAAAGTCTTCAATATTTTCTGACTCAGCCTGAATAATTGAATAAACAAAATTCAAAGCATCATCTGCAGTTGCTCCGGTTATAAACCCATACGAAAAATCACTAAACGGGTCATCGTCAAGCATGGTACTCATCATCAGAAATTCTCTAATGAAATTTATATGAAGTTCCTCCGGTTTACAAACTACTGCAACATACCTTGGTGCTATATTAATAAGTTCCGGAAGTATTTCATCAACATTCTCAGGATCGAAATATACTATTTCAGCATCCCGATAATCACTTATTGCAAAAACAGCGTGAAAGTAGTCATCTGTTATATTATCAATGCTCGAAAGAACAATGTAATTCTCTGATTGGCTATTCATCTGATTTACAAATGAGGCTAAGCAAATCATAAGTATTATTACATTTTTTTTCATTAGGTTTGAGTTTTTTATATCTGCTAAATTAGTCAATATTTTGATTGGATTGTAATTATGTTAATCATAATTGAAATTCTCAATAGACTCAATAAAATTATACCCGAATTTTTTACATGTACTGAAATTATATATATATTTACACATATTTGGTTACAATAAAGATATATATGTTCAGGTAAATTTGATATGGTTTTAAATATTTTAAACGATTTAATATTTTGAGTGGCTTAAAGAAATATATATTGTTGATTATTACTGCTTTACTTGTAATTGTCAGTTGCAATTTATATAGGTATTGTGCTGTTGACTGGTATAATATGCCGGTTGAAGAACTTGATAAATTATATTTTGAAAAGCATACAATCCAGGAATTTAATTTATACGAGTCAAAACTAGCAAATCTTTACTTATACAAGAATATAAAATATGACCTTAAACTATTAATTAAAGTAGAATGGATTAAAAATTTAATAGCCAGAGTTTCGGATGTTCCATATTATTCATTTTCTTCTTATATCACCAAAATAAATAATATAGAGGTCTTCAAAGATTTTTTGAGGATTTATCCGTTTAATTTTTTCTTCTGAGTTCGTTTCGCTTATTGTGAAATAAGGCTAGTGCCTTTAAAGTTTTTAAATAATAATCAAAATTTTAAATTATGGATAAGACCAGTCTAATTATGGGGATTGTTTTTTTAATTATTGTAGCAATTCCAGTTATCTTATTGGCAAAAGGCGGACGAAAGAAATCTGATGAATCTGATAAGAAAAAAGAATAGTGTTAGTTTTTAGGGGATTTGCCCCTTTGTTTAAATATTATTTAAAAGGCAGAATTTTAATTCTGCCTTTTTTTATTTCAAATGTTTTAATATTTTCTACAATCTACAAATGTTGTATATTCAATATTTTCTCAAGCTCGTGTTTGTGTTTAAACAGTATTGCAAATAAAACTGCAACAACCAAAGCATAGGAAACAAAAGCAATCCATACTGTCAGAACAGTAACAAAAATATTTAGCAAAATTTTCATATTGAAATTTATAATCGTGTAAATTTAGATAAAAGAATTTCGTGGTAAATTAAACTATGTGAAATAATGTTAAATCTTAGAATTCGGTTCGTATTTAAGAATGAAAGAGTGAAAATCTTATTAATTTATTTCAAAAATGCTAGAGAGAAAAATTTTCCGAATTAATAATAATACATACTATGAAAATACTATTCAAGATCCTCAGCATGAAGTTCGTTTTGTAAATCATGAATCGGGTCAAGTCTTATTTCTGTACCAGTTTCGCCTTTTTCGGAATAATCGAATGGATTATCAAGGTCTTTTATAAGGTAAAACATGTAAACAATAAGAAATGTAACAAGCAGTGAAAGGAACATTCCGAAATAGAAAGGCTCAATATGAGTAATTATCAGTCCAAAAGAAATTAGAAATGTCATAAATTCTACGATAGTGTAGGCAGAACTGACAAAATTCGTTTCTCTGATTGTGTCTATTCTAAGAATGTATTTCCTGAGTGTGTTGTGTTCGCTTTTAAGTTTAATAATATAATTGACTTGGACTTTTTCTTTTTCGAAATACCAAATATACTCATTCATGTTTTTAATTTTTTCCAGAATATAATTTGTATCGTGTTTTTTGTAAAACCATCTAACAATGTCATCAAGAAAATCTCTTTGATATGATGCGAATTCTTTTGCTTTTTCTAGATTATTAACTTTATAAAGAGTGTAAGTGTCATCGAGCATAGTTCTAATAGATGCAGAAATTTCTGATGGTAATTTTTCACTTTCTTTATAATCCGAAAGTACACCAGAAATAAGAAATCCAAGTAGAAAAATTGTTCCTGCCACCAAGGTGGTAAATAATGAATTTAATTCCATTACCTCATAACCAAGATAGTAGGCTAGATATTTTAAACCACCAATGATTATCAGAGCTGGAATAACTTTAAATGCTAACACCCATTTAGACCAAAATTTCTTCGAAGAAGATATCAAAATTTCTTGTGGTTTCATAAATGTCGTTTATGAATTAAATTAAATTCAAAAATAAAAATAAAATTGATAGAAAATTTCGCTGACAAAAATATTTTTAAACAGTACCTAATCATTAGAACAAAAGTGTTGTCAATTGACAAAATTTATTTTGTATGACTAATGCATTTTATGAATTGTTACTCGTTTTCTTTTAATGTTTAATATTCGCAACTTTATCAGGCTCATGTTTGTGTTTAAACAGTATTGCAAATAAAACTGCAACAACCAAAGCATAGGAAGCAAAAGCAATCCATATATTTGACCAGTCTCTGTTACCGTTTTCTAAAATAAAAAACTTTTCGATAATAATACCGCTACCAAAAGCACCAATAATTGTTCCGAGTCCGTTTGTCATCATCATGAATAACCCTTGTCCGCTTGCGCGTAATGAGGAATCGCATTGGGTTTCAACAAACAGTGCACCCGAGATATTGAAAAAGTCGAAAGCCATTCCGTAAACAATCATCGAAAGAATAATCATCCATAGTCCACCCTCAGGGTTTCCAAAGCCAAATAATGCAAATCTTAATACCCATGCAAACATACTCAGTAGCATTACCTTTTTAATACCAAATCGTTTTAAAAAGAATGGGATGGTTAAGATGAATAAAGTTTCTGATATTTGAGAGATAGACATAATTATAGTCGAATACTTTACCACAAAGGAATCAGCATATTGTGGAATAAGTTTAAATTCATCAAGAAAAACGTCTCCGTACATATTTGTTAACTGTAATGAAGCTCCAAGTAACATTGAAAAGATAAAGAACAATGCCATTTTGTAATTAGCAAACAATTTAAATGCATCCAAACCTAACATCTTGGCAAATGAAGTTCCTTTAGATGATTTGTTCTGAGGCGGACATTTTGGTAATGTAAATGAATAAATGCCAAGAATTATTGCAGCAATTGCAGAAAAATAAAACTGATTTTCGGAAGCTTTGTTTCCGGTAAGGTTTGTTACCCACATGGCTAAAATAAAGCCAATCGTTCCCCAAACTCTTATAGGAGGGAAATCTTTTATTACATCATAACCTTTTTGTTTTAGTGCATTATATCCAATGGTATTTGTCAAGGCAATGGTAGGCATATAAAATGTCATCGCGAGTAACATTATCCAGAAAAATCCTCCGGGAGTTTGTATTAATGGAAAACAAAATATTGTAATACCTCCAAGAATATGTAAAATTGCATATAATTTTTCTGCATTTAACCATTTGTCAGCAATGATACCGGTAAGAGTAGGCATAAAAATAGAAGCTATTCCTAAGGTAAGAAAAACAGCACCGAATTCAGTACTATCCCATCCTTTTGTTCCAAACCAGTAATTAGCAAGTGTAATCAACCATGATCCCCATATATAAAACTGGAGAAAATTCATCAAAATCAATCTTAACTTTACGTTCATGATAAATTAAATTTTGTTATATATTTTGTGTCAAAAATAGTATTTTATTTAGTTTAATTTCTTTAGCAAGATAAATTTTGAATTAAATTGTAAAAACAACTATTCAGTATTTTATTCGTTATAAATTTAGTTAACTTTGTATTAAAATAAAATGAGTATGAAAAAGATATTTGCAATATTTTTATTTCTGGTTAGTTTGACTGCTATTCAGGCACAAAATGAAACAGAATCTGTTGTTTTTGATAATGATTCAACTTACGTTGACACTTTAAATAGAAATCTCATCGGATTAAATGTTTATCCGGCTTTTGGTATATTGGGCGGTGGAAGGTTACCAAACACCAAAATATTTGTGCAGTATAAACACTATTTTGATCATACAAATTTGAGGGCAAGTATAAATTATATCAGTTTCTACAGAGATAATGATAATGTTGACATAATTCGGACCACTTCGGATACAACTGATGTGGACGGAGAAACTGTTGTTGCTGACAGTATGGTTTTTAGGAAGTTTTATTATGATATATATTCTTATGATGTTCGTCTGGGCTTAGAAGCAGCTTTTCCAAACCGTAATTTCAGGTTTTATGTCGGTAGCGGATTAATTGGAGGGTATCACTACACCGGAGAATATTATTACCATTACAAGCGTGAATTTAATGGTTATCCCATTAATTATGTAAATCTTACATATCCCTCAAATGCAGAAACTGTCGGTTATAGAAAAACCAGTTTTATTAAAGCAGGCTTAGATTTTACAATTGGAGTTGATATCAATATTTCACCAAATTGCGTGATTTCAGTTCAATATGCCCCTGAATTAGTCTATTATCATAAACTTAAACAGGATCTACTTGATCCTGATATATTCTTCGTTCATGATCTGGAAAGCGAGTTCAATTTTGTTCCAGACTATATAGATTTTGTTGTTAATATAAGATTCTAATTAATACCGATTGTAAACTTGTAATAGTCCAATCTCGCTATGCTCGATTAGCTTCAGTTCGACACCGCTCACCGCATCTCGCTGAGGACTTCGTCGTTTGACTATACAATTTTATCATCGGCATTATACCAGTGCAGGGTAATAAATTTTATAACTCATGAAAATATAAGACTAATTATTAATTGTATTTTGGTATAAAATGATTCGGTTATTCTCCGAATAAATTAGATAAAAATTGTTTAGCTATTTACCCATAGTTTGAGTACGACCACCTTCGGGGTCGGGTTTATCAAGATTTTACTTTGGTTTTTTATAAAAGTGTGACTCCTTCGGAGTCAATACTTGTAGTACTTGATATGTTAATGATGCATTGAATTAAATATCTTTTTCAAAATAATGTGATGATAGCAATCGGTATAAGCTATTTATCTTAAATTTCGACATTTTTTACGACCCCGAAGGCGGTCGTAAATTTCTAAAAATGATCTCAAATGAAAACAGCGACCCTGAAGGCGGTCGTACTTAAATTTTACTCTTCAATCCAATTAAAAAGATACTGGTCTTCATATTCAACACTAAATTCTTTTAGCAATTTGTAATACTCGTCCTTGAACCTGCTCTTTTTGTGATGATTTTTTTGATTTAGAATATAATTATAAACGTTATCTATGCATGATTCAGAGTAAGAAAATGCTCCAAATCCTTCCTGCCATTCGAATTTGTATGTCGTTAATTTATTTTCTTTAATCCATTTATTAGAAGCTTTCTTAATTTCTCTAACCAGATCAGAAATGCAACATGACGGTTTTAGTCCTATGAAAATATGCAAATGATCAGGCATCCCGTTAATTGCAATTAATTTTTGTCCCTTTTCCTGAATTATTCCGGTTATATATTTATGCAAATTTTCCTCCCAAGCACTTGAAATAAGACTTTTGTCTGTTTTTAACGGCAAAAACTAATTGAATATAAATTTTTGAATATGTTCCTGGCATAGTGTACTTTTTAAAGAATTAGTATTAAAGTATTTCGCTTATTTCCTTTAGTGATTTAACTATATATTTTGATTGTCCTTCTTGATTTTCATCCTCGCTTTTAAACCAAATAGTATCAATTCCAAGTTGTATGGCTCCTTTTATATCTACTTCCAGGTCATCTCCAATAACAATAGAATTTTCAGGCTGTGATTCTGTCTTTTCTAGGACATATTCAAAATATTTTATATTAGGC
>ENA-UOWO01004324-UOWO01004324.1-activated-sludge-metagenome-genome-assembly--contig:-NODE-4324-length-15754-cov-4.817186_pt1 | contig 15754 bp, 8 predicted proteins | sample MGYA00238148_ERZ761564 | MGnify/ENA primary metagenome ERZ761564 (study PRJEB28885, sample SAMN05720194) | activated sludge metagenome | isolation source: Anaerobic digester | place: USA...
AAGGGCGTGACCCAGACGACGGTGTCCACCAACGGGTTGCGCCTCCTGGCCGATCCCGTCCTGCGCGCGGCCTTCGCCGAACATGGAGCGCTGGTGGCCCTGCAGTTCGATTCGCTGCGGGACGACGACAACCACATCCTGCGCGGTCGGGCCCTGATCCGCGAGCGCATGGAGCTTCTGGAGATCCTGGAAAGGGAGAGCATCCCGTATTCCTTCGTGGCCACCATCGCCCGTGGCGTGAACGAGGACCAGATCCCGCATCTTGCCGATCTCCTCTTTTCCACCAAGGCCTCCACCCTGATGCTGCAGCCGGTGGCCCTGACCGGTAGGGCCACCACCTGGGACGCCTCGCGGCGCCTGACCATCCCCGACGTGGTCGCGGGACTGGCCCTCCATCCGCGCCTGGAGAAATCCGACTTCCATCCGCTTCCCTGTTCGCATCCCTCGTGCTTCGCCATGAGCTACTTCGTGGAGACGGAGGACGGAATCTGGAAGACCCTGGAGACCTTCCTGGGGCGCGAAGGCTTCCTGAACCTGGTGACCAACCGCACCCTTCCCGGACTGGACGCGGAGGGATTCGAGGCCCTGCGGCTGCGCATGTACGAGCTGTGGAGCGCGGCGGATTCGTCCGATCGTTCGGACCGGTTCCTGGCCCGCCTGCGCGACCTCCTGAGGCGCCTGCCGCAGGTGGCCAACGACCCCAGGGCCCTGATGGACCTGGGGCGTTCCAGCATGAAGGCCATCTTCATCCACGACTTCATGGACGTCCACAGCATGGATTTGGCCCGCCTCCAGAAGTGCTGCAATCCCTACGCGCGCGCCGACGGCACCCTGGTGCCGATGTGCGCGCAGAACGTGTTCTTCGGCGGCTGACCACCATTGGGGCCATCGCCGCAACGGGAGACTTCGACATGACCCCACTTTCCCTCTTCGTGCAGATGCTCTTCCTGGCCCTTCCGGACACGGGCTGGACCCTGGTCAAGAAGACCAGCCGCTTCGAAGTCTCCGTCCTCGCCATCCCCGGCAAGGATGTGGAGGCCTTCCGCTCGCGGGGGCAGGATTCGGTACCGCTTCCGGTGGTGGGCGAGACCTTGATCGATCTTCCCGGCATGGTCACCTGGTGTCCGTACCTCGCCGAATCCAGGATCCTCCGGAACCTGGGGCCCGACCATTTCCTGTCGTACCAGCGCTACGATCTGCCGTGGCCCTTCACCGACCGCGACATCGTGGTGGATGTCCGGATCAGTCGCCATCCGGAGCGTGCCACCATGGAGGCGCGGCTAAAGGCCGTCGCGGACAGTTCCCGTCCACCTGTCCCGGGGGTGATCCGCGTGACCGACATGGACGGATCCATTTCCGTGAAGGCGCTGGGCAAGGGCGCGATCCAGGGAACCTACTCCGAACGGGTGGATCTGGGAGGAGGCATTCCCGTGTCGCTCGCCCGGATCTTCAGTCGCGAGATGCCCGCCAAGATCCTGGAGAACCTCCTGGCCGAATGCCGCAAGCCCGCGCGCATCCAGGCGGGCGCCGCCTCGCCTCTGACCGGATGGCTGGATTCGGCGCTGGCAGGGAAGTCTTCGCGATGACCACCCGCACGAGAGTGGCCGCCGAGCGCGCGCGCGTGCGCCAGTTCCTGGCGGGGAAATCCCGCAAGATCGTCATCGACGTCCAAGGACTGTCCCACCACGATGTCTGCTCAATCCTCTACGGCGGTCCGCTGAGCCAGGTGGGCGTGGGGTTTCGGTACATGGTGTCGCTCGCCCTCTACGCGTGTCCGTTTCCGGGCCTGAAGAACGTGGCCTACCGGGCGATGGGCATGAAGGTGGGCAAGGACGCCTACATCGCTCCGGCCTGCTACCTGGACGTGGTCCACCCCTCGCTCCTGACCATCGGGCGCGATGCCGTGCTGGGGATGGGGTCGGCCGTGGCCACCCACGAGCGCCGCCGCGACGTGCTGGTGCTGGGACGGGTGGACATCGGCGACGGTGCCGTGCTCGGCGGCATGAGCGTTCTGCGGGCGGGCACCCGTGTGGGTGCCAGGGCGGAGCTGGACATGATGCTCAACGTGAGCCGCAACGTGGCGCACGGCGAACGCGTCCCGTCCCCCCGCAACGGAAAGCCTCTGCCTCCCCTTACCGAGGACCTCTGAATGTTCCGCTTCCGCCGCGACGTGTACTGGGACAACAACGCCACCACGGCACCCTCCCGGGCGGTGATCCGACGGATGGTTCGCGTGCTGGAATCCGTCCACGGCAATCCCAGCTCCCCGCACCGCGCTTCGCACGACGCCCGCGCCCTGCTGGAGGACTCCCGCGAGGCGGTCGCCCGCGCGATCGGGGCGACGGCCGACAGCGTCCATTTCTGCGGGACGGCGACCGAAGCCACCAACCAGATCCTCCGCTCGGTGGTCCAGGCATTTCCGCAAGGGTGCCGGATCCTGTCCAGTCCGGTGGAACACCACGCGGTGCTGCGCACGCTGGAACACCTGGTCGGTGCCGGGGTGGAAGTGGAACTCCTGCCGGTGGATTCCGACGGCCGGGTGGAGATTTCCGCGCTGGAGAAGGCCCTGGAACGTCCCGCGCAGCTTCTGTGCGTGATGCGGGTGAACAACGAGACCGGAGTCGTCCAGGATGTGCCGACGCTTGCCGCCCTCGCGCGGCGGCGCGGGGCCTTGGTGTTTTCCGATTGCGTCCAGGCGTTGGGCAAGATCCCGGTGGACGTGCGCGCGTTGGGGGCGGACTACGCGGTGGTGGCCGCCCACAAGATCCACGGACCCAAGGGAGTGGGCGCCCTGTGGGCGCGCGAAGGGGCGCCACTGCTCCCCGGCATCCACGGCGGGGCCCAGGAGGGGGGCTTGCGCGCCGGCACCGAGGCCCTCCACGACATCGCGGGATTCGCCGAGGCGTGCCGGAATCTGTGGGATTCGCTGGAAGGGGCGGATCGGGTGTCCAGGGCCATGGAACGCTTCCTGGCCGGAGTGGGCGGGATGTTCCCACAATCCCGGCAGGCGGTTCCTCCGCAGTTGCGCGTGGCCAACACCGCGATGGTCCGCTTTCCCGGCATTCCCAACGGCGTCCTGATGGGGTGGCTCGACCTGCAGGGCATCCGCGTTTCGGCCGGGTCGGCCTGCGCCACCGACGAAGACCTCCCTTCGCACGTGCTTCTGGCCCAAGGGTGGAGCCCCCAGGAGGCCCGCGAGACGCTGCGCTTCAGCCTGGATTCCACGCTTTCGGAGCGCGCCCTGCAGGGTCAGGTGGACAGGGTCCTGGAAGCTTTGGACGATTTCCGTCAAGGAAAGGCGTCGTCGCTGGAGCTGCTGCTCGCCGCGCGATTGCCGCCGCTGTTAGCCGATCCACGCACCCTGGTGGTGGACATGCGAAGCTCCATGGACCGCAGGCTGATCCCGCCACTGCCGGGCGCGCACCTCGCCGGAGCGCATCCATGGGAAGCCTTGCCGGAGCTTCCCCGCGGACGTCGCCTGGTGGTGGTCTGCCAAGCCGGCTTCGAAGCCCCCGTGATGGCCTGGCGCCTGCGCCGCGCGGGCCACGATCCGGTGGGCGTGGTCATTGGGGGCATGGTGGCTTGCCGGGTGGCGGGGGTGGTGTGGTGAAAAATCCTCCTTGGGAACGATGAAGGAGGATTTTTCACTTGCGCTTGGTGGAATCCTCGAAGACCACCCAGCCGATGTCTGGAGAAAGATCGCCCGTGGCGCTGTCCTGGGCGACTCCGACAAAACCTGATACGATGCGGTAGCGATGCTTCGGCTGGGTCGGTTGGGTGCGGTCGACCAAGGTGAAGGGGAAACTGCCCGCGCCCCTGGGCACGAACCGCAGGTCCAGGGTTTCGGAAAGGTTCTTCCGGAAGCGAATTTTGGCATAGTTGCGATCCAGCGGAAAGAAGCGGGTGATCCAGCCATTGGCCTCGTAGACGATGTCACAGCCGCCGGAAGACTCCACACGGAAGAACGATCGCCAGAAGGAAAGTGATGGCGATCCCTGGGAGGTCTTGATGAACTCCGCGAGAATCGGCTCCAGAGCCTCCATCCACTTGGAGAACCCAAGCTTGCCCAGGCGGCGCGCTCGGGTGCGCAGTTGGATCCAGTCGTCGGGAGTGCCTTCCAGGGTGATGCGCGGAATTCCACATTCCACACTGCCCGCGTAGTCGAAGAACGGCTGGACGGATTCCAGGATCTTCATGCGGTAGGCGATCTCCACCGTGGGGGAGGTGGTGGTGTACTTGGCCAGGAAATGTTCTTCGAGGATTTGTTGGGTGGAATCGGGCATGGCGTTCAAAAGTCGCTTGGAAATCCCTTCCCAGAAGGATGCCGAATCTCGAATCGCGTAGTCTTTGGGATCCAGGTGGAGTTTCAGCTCGCGCTTGCCGTCATGGCCGATCTTCAGTCGCTTGCGCCACTTTTCGGGCTCCTTGGCGATGTGCAGCGAAACTCCGTCCAGGATCGCCATCCATACGTGGTCTGGCGAAAAACGGACAGGCAGGTGCCGGTTCCATGCCTGTAGGAAGGTGCCTGCGAAGGGGTTTTCCTCGCGATTCACCAAGGGCCAACTTCCGCGGCGACCGGCCACCGGATGGAGGTCTTCCAGCTCGATGCCCTCGTGTTGCCATTCCTCGCCGGGAAGGGATCGGTTGATTCCTTCCAAGGCGATAGATCTGGCGTTATTGATCCATGTCGAATCGAATCCAGCCCAGACGGGGGGATTCTGGCCCACTTCGTCGACGGAAAAGGAAATCCCGTGATCTCTGGACAGGATATGGCATCGAGAAGATCCCGAGTCCAAGTCAATTCCTGCACTTGTCGCGATGGCCCTGCGGTAGCGTTTGGTGGCGTTGTAGGTCTCCTGGGTGGGATCGCCCTTGCGAAAGGGGCCTTCCAATCGCATCGTCATGGTGTCGCCGGTGCAGGATGGCGTCCAGAACAGGGGTTTGTCATCGGAAGTCAGAAACGAAGAATCCCCCAATTGGAACTTGTCGCGTTCGCTCACACGGATGCGAAAGTCGCAGAGCCGAGGCCGCCAGGTGGAGGTGTCGGACAGAATATGATCAAGTGGACGGTGGAATTTGTTCCATACCAGAAGGGTATCCCGCCCCAAGACGTGACGCCAATCCTCTCTGAGGACGATTTTCGCCAACATCTCCAGTGTGTCCGGGCTGGTCCACCAGAAGTGCGGATCCAATCGGGCTGTTCCCATGCCGGGAACATCCAGAGGGGAGGTCGTGTCCCAGATGGGAGGAGAGGCTCTCCAGGTGAGAAGGCTTCGCGGATGGAGTGGCGGGACCAGGGTGTCGAGCTCCCAATCATATCCTTCCTCGGGAGAATAGGGGATCCACGAAGCGTGGGCAGAGCCGTATTCGTTGAATGATCGGATCCGTGCCTGGGCCCCCTTCGGAGCCAAGGCGCGGAATGCGCGTGGCCCTTTTTTCCAGATCCTCGAGCCCGTTGCCGAATTCATGGTGGTTGATCGGCGATTTGAAAGAGTCCATCCTGCGGTGACGATCGACTCCTCCCATCCATCCGGACGGATGGTGACGATGGGCTTTTCCAGTCGCAGGGTGTCGAACCGCCCACGCATTGCCTGGGATATGGAAGTTCCCGCCGTCAGAAAGGGGTGGCCGGCATAGGGGCGGATGCGGACCTTGCCGCGAATGTCTCCGTAGCTGCTTTGACGGAAATTGTTGGAGTCGGTTTCGATGATCCAATCCAGCGTGCCTTGGCGAGCGTGCAAGACTGGATAGGGGCCCTCGCGACGGAAGACGAATGGTACCGGCTTTGCCAGAGGCTTCCCGGTACTGTCCAGCCAGCGCAGGTCGTTGGCGTTGGCGGATAGCGCGGTCGGAACCAGGAACAAGGTGCACAGCGGGGGGAGATGCAGACTGTCAGATACCAACGAAAGCCCCGGAGGAGCCTTCCAAAGGAACGGCGTCGTTCTGCCGCGGTTATAGGGGCCTTGCAAAAGAGCCGAGTCGCCCAGATACGACGATTCGAGGTTCGTTCCTTCCAGCAGCCTTCCATGTGCATCGAGGATCGCGTTTTTCCAGAGCCCTTTCGTGTGTCCGTACCCCAATTCCCCCGGTTGCGGCCGACTCGCGAAGACTCTTCCGCTTCGCCAGAGGAATTCCGAGGATCGGGTTTCTGCGGGCTTCCATCCGTGGGATGCCGAATCGGGAAAGAATATGGCCGAATCGGCAACCCACAAGGCGCTGTCCTTTCCTGAACCTCGATGGATGTGCGGGGTCAGCAACGAACCATTATCGCCACGCCAGGATCCGAGGTGGATGGTATCCAGGGTTCGCACGGTGTCGGGTCCGATCTTCACGGTGCGCGAGCAGTGGAAATCGATTTTGCCCTCACCCGTGGCCATCTGTCCATTCATCCACGTGGTGTCGCGAGAGGATGATCTTGGGGATGCCTGCGCGATCTGGCAAAGCATCGTGGCGGAGATGGCGCAAGCGAGCGGGAGGCTGCGGGACATGAGGGGAAACATATGATATGGAGTATGTCGGCGCAGGGCGTTTGCTGCTGCGATGTCCTATCGTTCCTCTTCGGTCGTCCGAGCGGAGCCGCGCCAGTCGGGCGTCGTGTCACGCACCTCACTTTCGCTTGGAGGAATCTTCGAAGACCGCCCAGCCGATGTCGGGGGAGAGATCGCCCGTGGAGCTGTCCTGGGCCACTCCGACAAAGCCTGACACAATGAGGTAGCGGTGCTCGGGCTGGGTCGGTTGGGTGCGGTCGACGAGGGAGAAGGGGAAACTGCCCGCACCTCTGGGCACAAATCGCAGATCCAGGCTTTCGGATAAGTTTCTGCGAAATCGGAATTCGTCGTACAGGAAATCGAGAGGAAAGAAGCGGGTGATCCAGCCGTTGGCTTCGTAGACGATGTCACAGCCGCCGGAAGACTCCACACGGAAGAAGGATCGCCAGAACGAAAGCGATGGAGCTCCCTGAGAGGTCTTGATGAATTCTGATAGGACGGGTTCAAGAGCCTTCATCCAATTGGAAAACCCAAGCTTCCCCAATCGGCGTGCGCGGGTGCGTAGCTGAATCCAATCTTCGGGAGTGCCTTCCAGGGTGATTCGCGGGATTCCACATTCCACACTGCCCGCGTAGTCGAAAAAGGGCTGGACGGATTCCAGGATCTTCATGCGGTAGGCAAGATCCACCGTGGGTGTCGTGGTGGAGTAGCTGGCCAGGAAATGCTCTTCCAGGATTTGTTGGGTGGAATCGGGCATGGCTTCCAAAAGTCGCCTCGAAATCCCTTCCCAGAAAGATGCCGAATCCCGAATCGCGTAATCCCTGGGGTCCAGGACGAGTTTCAGCTCACGCTTGCCCTCATGGCCAATTTTCAGGCGTTTGCGCCATTTCTGGGGTTCCTTGGCGATATGCAGTGAAACTCCATCGAGGATGGCCATCCACACATGATCAGGCGAAAGGCGGACCGGCAAGTGGTTGTTCCATGCGTTGAGGAACGTTCCCGCAAAGGGGTTTTCTCCCTGCTCCAGAAGTGGCAGGTTTCCCCGGCGACTAGCCACCGGATGGAGGTCATCGACTCGGATCTCTGGATGGCTGTATGGGTCGGAGAAGGAACGGGCGATACTCTCACGAGCGATCGATCGGGCGTTGCGGATCCAGCCGGAATCCCTTCCGGCGTACATGAGTTTATTCTGTACAACCTCGTCCACCGTGAAGGTGATTCCGTTCTTTCTGGATAGAATGTGGCAATTCGTGGCGCCGGAGTCGAGTACGATCCCCCGAGCGGTAGCGACAGCCCTGCGGTAGCGCTTGTTTGCCTTGTATGTGGCCTGGTCGCGGTTTCCCTTGCGCAAGGGACCTTCCAGGCGCAGGACCATGGAGTCGCCAGCGGCGCACGAGGAGGCCCAGAAAACGGGATTGTCGTCCGCCACCAGAAACGAGGAGTCCGGAAGGCGGAACGCGTCGTACTCGCCGACTCGGATGCGGAAATCGCAGATCCGAGGTCGCCAAGTGGAAGTGTCGGACAGAATCTGGTCGCGAGGGCGATTGAGTTTGTTCCATACCAGAAGGGAGTCCCGGCCCAGGGTGCGACGCCAGTCGGCATTGAGGCTGATTTTCGCCAACATCTCCAGGGTGTCTGTACCAGTCCACCAGAAGATGCGATCCAGTCGCGCTGTTCCCATGCCCGGCACTTCCAGGGGGGATGATGTGTCCCAGACGGGAGGGGTGGCCTTCCAAGGGAGTAGAATGACCGAATCGGAAGGCGGCGCCAGGGTGTCGAGTTGCCAAGTGTCGTCGTAGAAAGGCGATTTGGGGGGGGAGCTTCTGGAGGACGGAAGGTATTCCACCAGCCGATCGATCTGGAATTTGGCTGCCCTGATCGGCAAGGTGCGGAAGCTGCGTGGGCCGTTCTTCCAGATTCTAGAGTCGGCGGTCGGCTTGAGGCTGGAGGATCTGGAATCCGATAGGATCCATCCCGCTGTGACGATCGACTCCTCCCATCCATCTCGATGAACATTGATGATGGGCTTTGCCAGTCGCATCGTGTCGAATCGGGAATGGAGTGCATCGAACAACGAGGATCCCGCAGGGAGGAAGGGTTGGCCTGGATAGGGACGGATGCGGACATTGCCGTGGATGTCGCCGCCTTCTCGTTGACGGAAATTGTTGGAGTCGGTTTCGATGATCCAATCGAGCATGCCCTGCCTGGCCCGGAGGACGGGAAATGGGCCTTGGGGCTGAAAAGCATACGATTCGCGTCTTTCCAGCGGCATTCCTGAGCTGTCGAGCCAACGCCAGGCATTGGCTCCGGAGTCGTGCGAAGACGGGCTCAGAATCAAGGTGCAAAGTGGCGGAAGGTGGAGCGTGTCGGCTGCCAGGGAGAGCCCGGGTGGAGCCTTCCAGACGAAGGGGATCCCTCCATTGCGGTTCGATGGAGAGTCGAGGGAAGTCGTATCGCCCACATAGGAAGTCCGGAGGTTCGTTCCTGCCAACAGCCTTCCGTGGACGTTGATGACGGCTTCCTTCCAGAGGCCCTTGGTGTAGCCGAATGCTCCCGGAACGGGTTGGCTCGCCACGATTCTTCCATCGCGCCAGAGGTATTGGGAAGAATAGACTCCCGGAAACTTCCATTCGTATCGGGTTGTATCTGGGATGAATGATGCGGAATCGGCTACCCATACCTCGCCTTCCTCCCGATGTGCAAGGTGGACTCGGTTGGTCAGCAAGTATCCGGCAGGACTGCCCCACCAACCCAACTTGATCGTATCGTGGATCTGCAAGGTATCGGGGACGATCCTCAAGGTCCGCGGGCAAAGAAATTCGATGCTGGCCGGTCCAGTGGATAACTTCCCGCGTATCCGGGTGGTATCGCGGGAAGGTGGGCTTGGGGAGGCCTGGGCGAGGTTGCAGAATATCGTGGCGAAGATGGCGAGAGCCAACGTGATGGTGCGCGGCATGCGGGAAAACATATCAATCGGGAAGGCTTACAAAGTTGGCGCCCTCTCCATCAAACGCCCTACCGCCACCTTCCAGGCCTTCACCAAGGAAGCAGGTTTCACCGGACAAAACCCCGGTCCTCGCCCCAGGATCCATCGCGCTGCCTCGTCGACATCTCCGAAGGGGAGCATGAACTCCACCGAGCCATCGGGGAGATCGCGTACGACCTGATCCGGATGCCACTGGCGTTCGCGCACGTAGGGCGCGCACGATGGATCTGCATGGATGCACGCCCTCAGGTGGGGGCCCGTGAATGCGCCCAGGCACGAGGGAACATCCTTCGCGGGGATGCGGCGGGAACGCTCGGGGCTGACCAGCGCCTTGGACATCCGGGACAGGGCGTATCGACGCAGGATCCGGGAAGGGTCTGCGTCGTCGACGGCCTGGAGGTAGACCATCCCGTCCCAGCTGAACAGCGAATGGGGGTGGACCGTCTTGGGTTCTGCGGAGCTCCCCGGCTTGGTGTACAGAAACGACAATTTCCGTTTCTCGCGGAGTGCCCTGGAAAGAATCGGGGGGAGCTCGGGAGGGAAGGTTCCGGTCAGCCGAGGAAGCGCGGACACCTTCCCCTCCACCGTGTGCGAAACGATGGCCAGATCTCCCATCGCCTTGCCCAATCCGGGATCCAGGAGATAGTTCATGGCCAGGCGCATTCCCGTGGCTCCCGCGAAGCTGCGACTCCATGTCCAGGGAGGATTCCACTCCCTGGCGTAGTTCCACAGATGCACCTTGCGCCCGTACGAGAGGGGGGCACCCATGGACTTGAGGTCCCTGCCCAGACGGTACAGGGTGGTGCGGTCGCATTCGATTTCCTGGAGCAGGTCGCGACTGGCCACGCCCGTTTCTCCCAGGGCGCAGGAGATCAGGAGCCGATTGTGCAGGCAGGCCAACCTGCAAAGACGTTCGCCGAGTTCCGATGGCATGGATCCAAACGTAGCCAGGATTCCAACATGGGTGAAGGGAATGGGGTGATGCGTATTCGGGAAGGGATCCGAAATAGCATTGCAAGTGGGCTTGATTCGATCCACTTTGTGGAGAGCGTCGGGGAATCGTCCGCCATCGATGGTGGAGAGGGGAATTGCCGATTCCGCGACGGTTCGAAGAATTTCCAAAGGATCCTCATGTCGGAACCTTATGCGCAATGGTTTGGAGGAATCGGAGAGGGAAACCCGCCATGGGATTGGCAGCGACGCCTGGGATCCGAAACGCGGATCGGCTCCAGGCTCATCCGCATCCCCACGGGTTTTGGAAAGACGCGGGGAGTCCTGTCCGCCTGGGCGTGGAATCGGCTTGTCCGCAAGGACGGGACATGAAGTTCGACGGGCTTATGGAAGCGATCGCCTCCATCCACCACGAGGCGGCAGGCCGGGCGGCGCAGACCGTCAATCGCGCCTTGGTGCTGCGGAATTGGATGATCGGACGCAGCATCGTCGAGTTCGAGCAGGGTGGGGAAGGCCGCGCGGTCTATGGGGAGCGTCTCCTCGCGCGATTGAGTCGGTCTCTCCAATCCAAAGGCGTTCCAGGCTCCAGCCGTCAGGAGCTGGGGCGCTACCGGCGCTTGTACTTGATCTACCCTCAACTTGGAAACGACTTGCGACCGACAGTGTCGGTCGATTCAGGCGAAAGGACTCTGGACCAGAAGATTCGACCGACAGTGTCGGTCAAATCCGAAGACATGGATTCCGCGCGACTCCTATGCCTATCCTGGTCGCACCTCACGGAGCTCCTACAGCTCGAAAATCCAGCCCAAAGGCGATTCTACGAGCTTCAATGCGTGAATGGAAGCTGGTCGGTGCGCGAGCTGCAGCGCCAGATCGGAAGCCTCCTCTACGAACGGACGGGGCTTTCCACCGACAAGGACGGGTTGCTTGCCGAGGCGCGCACCAAAGCCCAGCCGCAGTCCTTGGCAGAGTTGATCCGTAAGCATGCAATGGCAGAGGAATACCAGATTTCAAGGGCACATGGTCGGATGGTGTTGGGGGTGTTGCGCATTACAAAAGACGTGGAGGGAACGATTGCCAATCTCGGAGTCAGGGGTCAGTTTATGAGTTCGACCGCGCCCTGCCCACCGCAGGAAAGCCTGAGAATGAGGGGAAATGTGGGGGAGATCAACGTATCACCAAAGGGTGGACATGCTTACTTCATTTGATGAGTGGTTCTCTGGGATCTGCCGAAGTGTTTCACCATGGGAGTGGCAGCGCGACTTGGCCACAGATTCCACCTTCCATTCGCGAAGCATTCGGATCCCGACCGGATTTGGGAAAACTGCCGGTGTTTTTTCCGCCTGGGCGTGGAACCGGCTTGTCCGCGAGGACGACTCCTGGCCTCGTCGGCTGGTTTGGTGTCTCCCCATGCGCGTCCTGACCGAGCAGATTGCCGCCGAAGTCCGACGTTTCCTCGATGCATCAGGGCGCTCCGACATCCCCGTCGTCACGTTGATGGGCGGGGTCGAAGCCGGGGACTGGCACATCCATCCGGAGCGGGAAGCCGTGTTGGTTGGCACCCAGGACATGCTGCTTTCCCGAGCCCTGAATCGAGGTTACGGTGCCGCTCGTGCCCGATGGCCCATGGACTTCGGTCTGCTCAACCACGATGCACTCTGGGTCATGGACGAGATCCAACTGATGGACGTGGGGCTGGCCACATCCGCACAGATCCAGGCGTTCCGGGAAATGCATGCGAAGCGTTCCATGGGGCGTCTCCGGCCCTGCGGAACCTGGTGGATGAGCGCCACCCAGCAAGCCGCTTGGCTGGAATCCGTCGACACCAAGGCGATGCTGGCCGATCTCCCGGCTCGGACGGAAATTCCGGCAGCCTCCCGACAAGGAGGATTGTGGGGTGTCCGCAAATCGGTTCGAATCGAGCCCTGCACGGATGACAAATCCATCGCCAAGCTGATCCTGGAACGGCACGAGCAGCAGAGCCTGACCCTCGTGGTCCTCAATCGAGTCGAATCCGCCATTTCGGTCTTTGATGCGCTCGAAAAGCTTGCGCCAACGGCGGATCTTCGTCTGGTGCATTCCCGATTCCGCCCTACTGAACGCGCCAAATGGCGCGAGGAATTTCTCGATCGTTCTGGATCCATTCCCGATGGAGGCCGCATCCTGGTGGCAACCCAGGTCGTGGAAGCCGGCGTGGACATCTCCGCCAAGGTCCTTCTCACCGATCTGGCACCTTGGTCCAGCTTGGTCCAACGGTTTGGTCGATGCGCCCGGTATCCTGGTGAGACTGGATCCGTGACCGTCTTGGATCGGGGCTGGACGGAAAAGAGCGAGAAGAACGCTCTTCCATACGACATCCAGGATTTGCTCCGCGCCAAGCAGGAACTTGAGGGGCTGAACGACGTTTCACCTGCAAGCCTCGAAGCACACGAGGAAGGACTCGACAACGACACCCGCGCTCGGCTGTACCCCTACAAACCTCGCCATCTCCTTCTGGAGCAGGATTGGATCGATCTGTTCGATACCTCTCCCGACCTATCCGGAGCCGACCTAGACATTTCACGCTTCATTCGGTCCGGGGAAGAGAATGATTGCCTAGTGTTTTGGCGCGAGATTCCTGCCGAAGGTCCCGACGATTCTTGGAAGCCGACCCGAGATGAGCTTTGCCCGGTGCCGGTACATAAAGCACAAGAATGGCTCTGCGGGTCGAAGAAGGAACGGCACGTCAAGACACGAACCGTCGGTGGCAAGTCTGTCAAGGTCGGATGGGTTTGGGATTGGGTCGATGGCCGGTGGAAGAGCAGAACTGAGCGAGGAGATCTCCTTCCGGGCCGGATCGTACTGGTGGATGCGGTGTTCGGGGGATACTCGCAGGAACGCGGATGGGACCCCGACAGCAAGCCCGTGCATATCGTTCCAGGAAACACCCTAGTGGATCCTCAAGGCGAGACCGATGGTGCCGAAGAGCGCGAAACCCTGTCCCAAGCGCGATTCAAGACCATCGCAACCCATGGTGGGGAGGTGGCCCAGGTTGCCGAGGAAATCGGGCACTCCTTGGGCCTGCTCGAATCCGTCCTCAAGGTTCTTGTACTGGCCGGTCGTTGGCACGACATCGGAAAGCTCATCGACTTCTTCCAGTCGTCCATCGAGGGGCAGGATCGCCCCGATCGAAGGGATTTGGCCAAGGCACCCAAGGACCATTGGCCACGAAAGAGTCTCTACCGTCATGGAGGCGAGCACCGACTTGGACTCCGTCACGAGTTGGCGAGCATGCTAGCCATGTTCAGTGTCTTGACCGAAACCGACCCGGGACACCAAGCACTGGATCCGCGACCAGGCCTCACTTGGTCTGAAGAGGATGGGATCATCGCCTGGGAGCCGATGCGGGGACCCTCCAAATGGGAAAGGGACTTGCACCTCTTGACAGCAAGCGAGTTCAACCTGGCTGCCTACCTGGTCCTCAGCCATCATGGAAAGGTTCGCACCAGCCTCCAGGCCTCCCCCAAGGACCAGGAGTTCGTCTCATCAGTCCATGATGATCGAGGCATGCCCATTCGAGGCATCAGAAACGCTGACACGATGCCGGCTTTGCACGGCGACAAAGGTGAATCTTTGGTGGGGCCGACAACCCTTTCCCTGGAACCAGCGCATCTGGGCCTCTCCGAAACAACCGGTCCAAGCTGGACCGAGCGTGTCCAATGCCTGTTGGAGATCTACGGGCCCTCGGCATTGGCTTGGCTGGAAGCCTTGCTGCGCGCCGCCGACATCCGGGCATCCCGTCTGGAAACCCCGGACCCCTTGCTGGAGACCATGCCATGAGCGTCAAGATCCATCGACACCTCCTGGAGGGCTGTACCCCGACACCGCTGGCGCATTACCTGAAGGCGCTGGGCGTTCTTCGCCTGGTATCGCAGCAGAAAGACAAGAACTGCCGAGGAGCCTGGATCGACGACCATTTTGTTTTGGCGACCGAGCTGTCCAGGGAAGAGCTGGAGAGGTTTTTCCTGGAGGAGTACAAGCCGACGGCGATCCTGGATCCCTGGAATGGCGGGTCGGGGTTCTATCCAAAAGACAACTCAAGAGCCATGGATCTGATCATTGCCTCGATGGATCCAAGATTGGCCAACCTTCGCGAAGCCCTATTCTGGGCGAAAGAACTTGTTGGGAGTCGAGCTGAATCGCCCTCAGATGATGATAAGGCGATGATGCAAGGGCAGTGCCTTGCGGAGTTACGTGGGGCTTCCCTGGATGCTGTACGTGCCGCCTTTGTTTTGAATCCTGTGCAGGGGAGGTTGGAAGGAAAGGCGAGCTATCCATCTCTTCTGGGAACCGGTTGGAATGATGGTCGACTCGATTTCGCCAACAATTTCCATCAACGAATTACGGATCTCTTCGGTCTCTCTCGGAAAAAGGAAAAGACGCAACAGAAGGATGATGAGAAGGTCCAACTATGGAATGGGGAGCGGAAAGTGTTGCTGGGTCAGGCTCTGTGGAGATTTTTGTCGGCAGGCCTTAGGAAAACCGCAATTGGACAATATTTGCCTGGATCAGCTGGAGGCGCGAACAGCACCACGGGGGCGGATGGGGACAGTCTGGTCAATCCCTGGGACTTTGTATTGATGCTGGAAGGGACCGTCCTGTTCAGCTCGGCGGCCACGAAGCGGATGAATCCTAGCGCAGGCGTACAGACTTCCGCGCCATTCTCACTCCCAAGCCATGCGACTGGAACTACCACTTCGATCGCTGACGAATATCATAAGTACGGTTCTTCCCAGCAGAGCCCAGGCAGAGGTGAGCAATGGATGCCTTTGTGGGATCGCTTCCTGGGATGCCGCGAGCTGCAAAGCCTGCTCTCGGAGGGGCGAGCCCAGATTGGGCGCGTCCCGGCGGCGCGTCCCGTAGACATGGCGCGAGCGATTTCTCGGCTGGGTGTGTCTCGAGGGATCACCAGCTTTCAGCGATTTGGCTATCTGGAGCGAAATGGGCAGGCGAATTTCGCCATACCTCTAGATCGACTGGATGTGCGGGAACGACCTCGAGCCCGGTTGATCGACGAGATCGCCCCATGGTTGGATCGTTTGCATCGTGCGGCTCGCGACAAGGCTCCGGCACGTTTGGTGCAGGCCGAGCGGAAACTCGCCGACGCGGTCTTTGCGGCACTCATCCATGACGACACGCCTCGCCTTTGGCAAAACGTCCTGCTGGCGGCTGTCGAGATCGAATCAATCCAAGCGACGGGGATCGCAATCCAATTGAGTAATGGCACACCTATCGGTCCCATTCCTCGTCTTTCTCCCGATTGGATCTTCGCGTGTCTGGGCGAGAGGCA
>ENA-UOWO01004328-UOWO01004328.1-activated-sludge-metagenome-genome-assembly--contig:-NODE-4328-length-15740-cov-13.034683_pt1 | contig 15740 bp, 18 predicted proteins | sample MGYA00238148_ERZ761564 | MGnify/ENA primary metagenome ERZ761564 (study PRJEB28885, sample SAMN05720194) | activated sludge metagenome | isolation source: Anaerobic digester | place: USA...
CGCGCGTAGTCCGCGTGACGCGCGTAGTCCGCGTGACGCGCGTAGTCCGCGCGATCATCCCGCCGACCCTTCCGCCGGGACGTCGGCCCGCCAGGCGGACGACGCCGACGCGCCATGGCTCGGCCTTCACGCGCCCTCCGTCAGCCAGCTCATCTCCGCCAGCCGCTCGTACCCGCCGGCCGGGCGTCTGAGGCCGAGCGAGGGGAGCTCTTCCCAGAGCGCGGCAGGGGCGTCGTCGCGAACGATACGGCCGGCGTCCATGACGACCAGGCGGTCAGCGTGCGCCAGGCACTTCTCCAGGTCGTGAGTCACGACCAGCACCCCGACACCTGAGGCGCGTAGGCGCAATACCACCGCGAGAAGGTCGGAGGCGCCGGCCCAATCGAGCCCGTTGAACGGCTCGTCGAGAACTATCAGCTCGGGTTCGGATACCAGGGCCGAGGCGACCGCCAGCCGTCGCTTCTCCCCGCCCGACAGGCCGGCGCACAGGCGCGGGCCATAGCCGGCCAGGCCCGCGGCCTCGAGCGCCGCCTCGACGCGCGGGGCGTACGACTCGGGCCGCTCTCCGGCCGCTCTCGGGCCGAACTCGACATCCTCGCGGACGGTCACGCCGAGGATCTGGTGCTCGGGCTCCTGGAACACGAGGGCAATGCGGCGCCTGGCCTCGGCAAGGCGGCTATGTAGGGGCCGGCCGTCGACGAGGACCTCGCCCGAGTCAGCTTCCTCGAGGCCGAGCGCATGGCGGATCAGCAGCGACTTGCCCGAGCCGTTCTGCCCCGAAAGCGCGACGAAGGACGGCGTCTCGATCGATAGGCTCGCCCCGTCGAGACCCCGCGTCCCGTCCGCGAAGGTCTTGACCAGGTTCCTAAGCTCGAGCTTCATCGTTCGGCCCTCCCGGGCCGGGTACCACCTCGCCTCGGCCACGCGCCCGGTCCCGTGCCGGCAAGTACTCCGCCAGGAGCGGCCGCATAGCCCGCACGAGTCCGGCGGCGGCGAGCGCCTTAGCCATATCGCCTACCAGGTACGGCGCCATCATCAGGAAGGCGGCTCCCATCGTCACGCTACGGTCGGGACCGGCGTCGAGCACGGCCCTGAATCGGGGGAGGCCGACGATATACAACGCCGCCACACCTGCCAGGGCACCGGCCACGGCCCGTCCGAAACCCCAGCGACGCCGGTCCGACACGGCTCCGGCTACCACGGCGGCCGCGACGTAGCCTACGAGGAAGCCGCCGGTCGGACCTGCCAGCTGACCGAGGCCGCCGGCTCCATTGGCGAACACCGGCAACCCGACCGCGCCGAGCCCCAGGTAGAGGCCGGTAGTGGCTAACGCCCAGCGCGGCCCCAGTAGCAGCCCGGACAGTAGCGAGAAGAACACCGCCAGCGTGATCGGTGGCAACGGCGGCGGCAAGGGCAGCGAGAAGACCGCGCCCATCGCTATCATCGCGGCGAACAGCGACGACAGCACCAGCTTGAATCCGTTCTGTTTCATTGATATTCCCCTTCAATGCTATGCGAGCGGTACTCGCCGATCGACAGGCGCGTCCCGTCGGCGCCGGTCAGGTCGCCGCGCGTATCGAAGCCGACCGGTTCGAAGGCGCGGCGCTCGCCATTCCATAGCTCGACGGACATATGGCTACCAGCCGGCGGAGCCAGGCTATCCCAACGGCCGAGTTCAAGGCTCGGCGCGGCGCACCATGCGACCAGCTCGCGCACGAGCGCGGCCGCCACCGACGTCCGCCGCGCGGTGGACCCTTCGGCAAGGAGGCCGGGCGCGACGCTCAGGCCGACGCCGACCACGTAGTAGTCGGCCGAGGCTATGTCGCCGTAGGCTTCGACGAGTATGCCGCCGACCTTCTCGCCGCCGCGCCTGAGCTCGCTCGGCCACGAGTACGACAGGCCCGGAGCCCCGGCGGCCTCGAGGGCATGTAGCGTAGCGGCGGCCGCCTCGAGGAACAGGGCCCCGGCGTGGGATGGCGGTAGGCTCGAGCGCAGCGCCGTCGACAGGTAGAGGCCGCCGGCCGGACTATCCCAGGCGCCGCCGGCACGGCCGCGCCCCGAGCGCTGGCCGAGCGCCAGGACCGTCGCCCCGGACGGAGCCCCGGCCTCGGCCAGCGCCCGCGCCTCGTCCATCGTCGACTCGACCGTATCGAACAGCACGACCGGCCCCGGCGCCTCGAGCTCCCAACCGGCCAGCCCGTCGTCCCTGACCAGCTCGTAGCCCCTACGAGAAGCTTCGATGCCGTAGCCCCAAGCCCGGAGCGAGGCGACGCGCTTCCACAGCGCCACCCGGCTAACGCCCAGCTCCGCCGCTAGGGACTCTCCCGACAGTGGCTCTCCGGCGGCGCGCAGCCGCTCGACGATGTAGCGGTCGCGCTCAGCCGGGGACAGAGTCGCCTCAGGCGACGAGCCGATCATCTCGTAAACCTCACATGGCATTCAATGGTTAACACAAACCGCACTGTCGCACGGCTAGCCGCGTGGCGTCAAGGCTCGTCAAGCGGGAGACCTATCCCCAGGTTGCGGAACCAGCGCGATCGAACTTGACCACGTGGTCAATATGCGCTATCGTCATATTTGACCGGGCGGTCAAGAGGAGCGAGGATGACGAACGGCGACGATCTAGCGAGCGCTTCGTTCAGGCAACTGTCGGAAGAGCGCCAGAATTCGATCCTAAGCTCGGCGCGAACGGAGTTCGCGACCAAGGGCTTCGCACGCGCGTCGACCAACGCCATCGTACAAGCGTGCGGCATCGCCAAAGGCTCGCTCTTCAACTATTTCGACGGCAAGGACGGGCTGTTCCTATACCTGCACTGGTTGTCGGGCAAGCGGCAACTGACGGCCCTGCGTTCTCGTAGCGCAACCCACGGCACGACGCAGAGCGCGATGGACGGCCTCGTGCGAGCCGTCGAGCTGGCGTTCGACCTGTTCGCCGACGCGCCGGACGAGTGGTCCTTCGCGATGACGATGGCGGGCGCGGACGCGGCGCACCTGGTGCCGCGCTACGTAGCGCTGTTCGACGCGGCAGAGAGCGCCGCGTTGTTCAGGGCCGTCGTAACGCCGCCGGGCACCGACGCCGCGGTCGCGCAGGCGCTGCAGTGGATGCTGACCGGCATTAAGATGGAGATCCAGGCCGGACTACGACCCGCCTCCGATACCGAATCGCGGGCCGAGACGCTCCGCGGACTCAGGTCGTCCATACTTGGACGGCTGGAACAAATCCGCGGCGTCATCAAGGAGTAGCGCATGATAGAAGTGGAGCGCCTGTGCCATGATTACGAAGGCAAGGGCGTACTGGCGGTCGACGACGTGAGCTTCCGCGCGGAGCCCGGTACCATCTACGGCTTCCTGGGACCGTCGGGCGCCGGCAAGAGCACCGTGCAGAACATCCTGACGGGCCTCCTGCCGCTGCAGCGCGGCTCCGCGGCCCTGCTCGGCCAAGCGGTGACATCGCTACGGCCGTCGTTCTTCAACCGGGTGGGCTACTCGTTCGAGCTACCCAACCTGTTCGGCGCGCTAACCGGTTACGAGAATCTGGCGTATTTCGCCGGCCTGTTCGCGGTACCGACCGAGGATCCGATGCGCCTGCTCGAGCGGGTGGGTCTCGCGGCGGCGGCCGGGAAGCGCGTCAGCACGTATTCCAAGGGCATGAAACAGCGGCTCCTATTCCTCCGAGCCATCCTGAACCGACCGGAGGTGCTTTTCTTGGACGAGCCCGAGTCCGGGCTGGACCCGACCACATCGCTCGTCATCAAGGACATGATACGGGAGCAGCGCGACCGTGGCGCCACGATACTCTTGACGACGCACAACATGTACGCCGCCGACGAGCTATGCGACAGGGTCGCGTTCATGGACAAGGGCAGGATCCTCGCCGAAGGTCGCCCGCGCGAGCTGAAGCTGCGCTACGGCGAGCGAGTGGCCGCGGTGGAGTACCGGGACGGGAACGAATTACGATCCGAGCGGATAGCGCTCGACGGCGAGGCCGGCCGAGCCAGGCTGGCCGAGCTGGCGTCCTCAGGCCGGATCGAGACGATGCACTCGATGGAAGCGAGCCTGGAAGCCATCTTCATCCGGCTGACGGGCAGGAAGCTGTCCGCATGAAGGCCTTCATCACGCTACTCAGGCAGGAGCTCGTCGTCATGGCGCGGAACGGGGTGTCGCTCGTGCTGGCCATCGTGCTGGCGGCCTCGGCCGGGAGCGTCCACGCTGTACGAGCGGTCGACGACGCGAACCAACGCGCCGTCGCTCGGGTCGGCCAGCAGGTCGGCCAGCAGGTCGGCTCGGCGGCGGGAATAGCCGGTTCCGAGTCGTTCGAGGCCGGCGGATGGACGGTGACCGTCGTCGAGCGCGGCCCCGAGTCGAACGCGGCGGAGCCAGACCAATCTCTGGCGGACAGCCTCGTGTTGGCGCTCTTGGTGTTCGAGGTACTGGTACTCGGCTTCCTGTTCGTGGCCGTGGGCCTGTTCCAGGAGCTGGGCGAAGGCAGCCTACGCGCGTATCGGCTGAGCCCTGGCGGTCAGCTACGATGGATGGCGGCGCGGTACGCGCTGTGGGTCGGAGCCAGCCTCGCCTACGCTACGGCCTTCCTGGCGAGTTCGTTCGTCTGGCCCGGCTGGCAGAGCCTGGCCGGGTTGTTGGCGGTGACGGCGCTCGGATCGCTCGTGATGACGGCGCTGGGCCTGACGATCGCCGTATTCTCCGGCGGTATGTCGGGATGGTTCATTCCGGCGGTCGGGATCCTGATGGTGAACATGGCGCCGATGGGCCTGGCCGACGGCTACCCCGTAGCGTACTGGCTAACGCCGGGCGGAGCGGCTCTCGCGGGGTATAGAAGCCTGTTCGGCATGGGGCGGCCGGGCATGACGGGCGCCTCCATCCTATGGCTCGGCACCGCCGCAGTCGTCGCGCTGCCCCTGTCCTGGTGGGCGGTGCGTACGCGCGTGTTCAAGGAGGGCCGACGATGAGGACGAATCGATCCGCATGGCCCGGCGCGCGCAAGCCCGGCCCGCTACGGGCCGCGGTCTCCATAGCGGCGTACGACGCCAGGCGCAGCGCCCGAGATATGATAGTGCTGTACATCATAGCCAGCCCGCTACTCCTGGCGCTCATAGCCAGGTTCGTCCTGCCGCTGCTCGCGCCCCCTCCGATGACCGTGTATCTGGCGCCGGACGTGCCGGTTCAGGTGGCAGTCCTCCTCGGCGAAGCCGGCCACGGCATAGCCGCGTCGCCCGACACCGCGGACCTGCTCCTGGCGGCCGATCCTGGCACGCCGGCCGGGCTCCTGGCCACGGTCGCGGCGGGACGAGATGACGCCGCGGACCTGCTCCGCGCGGCACTCGCTGGTGAATTCAGGCATACGCGACCGGCCCTAGCCGACACGGTCGCGGCCTTCCTGATGCTGTCGGCGGCGTTCCTGGCGGCGCTCGGCTCGGGGCTGTCGATCGTCGAGGAGCGTAGCGCCGGCGTCGACCGCGCCTTGGCCGTGTCTCCAGTCGGTGTGGGTACCTATTTCGCCGGCAAGCTGCTATTCATAGCTACGGTATCGATCGCGGTATCGCTCGGCGCCTCGCTCCTGTTGTACGGCCTGGATGCGCCCTTCGGCAAGCTGACGCTGGCCGCCTTGGCGGCGGCGCCGCTCGGGCTGGCCGCGGCGCTGGCCCTGGGCCTGATGGCCGGCTCGATGATCGCGGCCATGGGCGCCATCAAGCTGATCATGCCGTTATTCCTGACAGTGCCGCTGGTCTACGTCATCGTGCCGCCAGGCGCGCGCGCGTGGTTCCTCGCGTTCCCAAACGTCTGGATGCTCGAACTGTACCGGGCGACGTTCGCCGGCGCCAAACATTCTGGATACCTGGTTCCGCTCGCGGCGACCGCCGTCCTGGGTGGCGCCCTGTTGATCCCGCTTTCAGCGATCGCCCGTAAGAAGCTCGGCTTGAAGCTATAAGGAGGTCGATATGATTCTTGGTTTACCGTGGTGGTCCTGGGCGCTCATCCTCGTCGGGCTGGCCCTTTTCGTGCCGCTCAAGACGTACTTCGTCAAGAAGTTCCTGGCCAAGAAGCCGGAACCGCCGGAGGACGAGGAGAGCTGATACTTCCAGGTCGCGCGGCGGATCGGGGATCCGGCTACGTCCCGAGCATGCGCGCGCGATTCACGTCGTACAGCTCCCGGCCGAGCCGACCCTCGGTCTCCCAGGCCCTCAGGTACTCGTCGCGCATCGTAGCCAGCCAGAAGCCGGCGCCGGGATCCCTCCGTGAACCGCGGGGTGCCAACTCGACATCCTCCACGATCAGGTCATCCGAGCCCTTGTCCCGTATCGACGCGACGACTCGACCGTACCGGTCGACTATCTGGGTCGTGCCGACCAGGCGACGTTCCACGACCTCGTCGCGCGCGAGGGAGCGCCTGGTCCTGATCCGGCCGACGAGCGACGCGTGGACGACGGGCAAGCCAGCCGCGGCAGCGAAGGCGGCGGGCGTCGACGCGTTCAGCTCGTCGTTATACTCGTCGAGCTCCTGGTTCGAGGTGCCGACAGGCAGGCTCCACCAGCAGGACCCGGCGAGCACAAGGCTCGCACTCGGCCCGATCTCGGCGACGGTCTTACGCCGCAGCAACTCCCAGCACAGCGCGAGCGCGAAGGCGCCGTCGGTCCGCCGTTCGTCGCCCGGCGCGTAGTAGGCGTTCTCGAACTGGGTCGGCAGGTCCTTGTCGTGGACGAAGGTCGATCCGTCGGGATGGACGACGACCATCGAGTTGTAGACGTCCGCGTCCCAGATACACAGCATCGACCCGGATATGATGATACCGAGGCCCCGGGCCTCCGCCCGCAGGCGCTCGAGCACCCGCGCCTCGCGGTTCAGCCTCGGCACGGCGAGCATGCCGTCGTCGATGGCTACGCCCGAGGTGAAGAACTCGGGCAGGACGACGACTTCAGCACGCTCGCGGGCAGCCAGCCTCACGAGGCGTATCGCCCGCTCGCAGTTGCCCTCGACGTCGCCCTGGGCCAACAGCAGTTGCGTCGCCGCCACCCTCATGCGTACGCCCTCACCTCGGGACCCTCAGCCAGAGCGCGTCAAGCGCCTCGCGGCGCGAGCGGACGCCTAGCTTCTCGAAGACGTGGGCCAGATGGGTCTCGGCCGTACGGCGGCCGATCGCAAGGGCGGAGGCTACCTGGGCCATCGACAGGGGCTCGGCGCACAGGGCGAGCACCTCGGCCTCGCGGCGGCTCAGGTCGGGCAGGGCGTCGCGTACGCGCTCCGCGGTCCATGGCGCGTACTCGGCCCGCCCGAGCCGCTCCGCCACGGCGAGCAGGTTGTTCATCTGCGCGTTGAGCGCGTCCAGGGCCTCGCAGTCGTCGGCGCTGAAGGCCGGTCCGCGGCGCGAGCGCTGGACCGACAGGTTGAGCGGCAGGGTCGGCCTGAACGGGCTCAGGCCGTAGGCCAGGTCCAAGGCCCGACCGAAATCGCGCATGAACTCGGTCTCGCCATAGTCGACCCAGCGGACGACATCCTGGCCGCGCCTGGCGTAGCGGATCGCGTCGTACCCGATGAACGGCACGACGCCGCGGTAGTACTGGTTATAATCGCGCCTGGTCCGCTCGTCCCAGCCGACGCAGGCGACGCAGCGCAGTTCCCGATCGAAGACGCCGACGCCGGCGTCGCAGGGGGCGAGCCGCTCCGCCCCGGCCATGAAAACCGAGATCAAGCCCTCGCGCGTCGGGGCGCAGCCGGCCTCGAGCGAGCACTCGTGCACCGCCTTCCATGACATTTCGTCCATGGCCTCGAGTATAGCGCATGAATACGTAAAATATACGGATACCGCCAAACCAATCGGGAGGCTAGCGTTACGGTATATCCATGTTTGGAGGTCTCCATGAAAACCCGCGCGATATGCTTGGCCCTGGCGCTCGCTATGGTAGCCGGAGCCGCCCACGGGCAGGCCGCGCCGGCCGAACAGCCGGTACCGCTCTTCTCCGACGCCGGCCTGATGACCGGACTTATCCTCGAGGCTACCGGCTTCGGCCTCGTGATAGGCGGCGGCGCCACCGCGTCGCTATCGCTCGACGCGGCCCTCGTGATGATGCAGATAGCGCCCATCTGCTCCTCGGTAGGGGCCTGGGTCTCGCAGGGCAAGATGGAGGGCTACACCGAACTATGGCAGGGACGAGGCCTCGAGTACGACGCGAGCGGCCTGATCAAGAAGTCCAAGACGGCCGCCGTCGCGACCACCGCCTTCACGGCCGGCGCCCTGGTGTTGCCGTTGCTCGGCGAGGTGGGCGTCTACCTATCGCTGGCCTGCACCGGCGTGGCGGTAGGCTGGGACATGTACGCCTTCTACGCGGTGCGGAGCATCTGGCTACGCGAGCTCAATACGGCCATCGTCGATTCGGGCATGGACTGGAAGGCCTTCCGTTGAGCGGGTCGAGGGTGCCGAAGATGAGGAAACCGATCGTTCTAGCGCTCCTTGTCGCCCTGGCCATGTCGTTCTGCGGCTGTCAGCTCCTGTTCCAGGAGACCGCCGAGCTTTACGTTTCGGTCGACGGCGACTACGACGCATCGGTCACCTGCGAGCTGTACCTGATCGAACGCCTCGACGTGGGCCGTAGCGCGGGTACCGGCGACAGCATCCTATCCAAGAAGTCGCGCACCGAAACGATATCGGGCCGGGAATGGATGGTGTTCGAAGTACCCAGGGGGCGATGGGACATCTACATGGAGTACTTTACCCACGGCGCCTACCGGGACCACGCGGTCGACCGCAACACCGTCGACCTGGATAACTACGAATGGGCCGCGCTATGGCTGCCGACGAACGACTGGACGAGCACGAGGCGCTACCAGGGCGACGGCGAGGTGATCATACCCGGCGCGTAACGCGCCCAACGCGCACGGCGCGGGAGCCTCGGAGGCCCCCGCGCCGAACGATTCGCCGCTAGAGCTCGAACTTCGCGAAAAACGCCGCGGAGTCCTCGATGCAGTCAGGCCACTCCCTGAACCATGGCGCCACACGGACATCCCTGGCGCGGTCGCAAACCGGTATGTAGGGCTTGATGTCGAGGAGCGGCGTACCATCCACGGCGTCGATGTAGTCGAGCGTTATCAGGCCCGTATCGACGTCGACCGACCCGATCCCGCAGCTCGTCAGCGCTATCGGGTTGGGCCGGTACTCCGAACGGCACGCGAACACTCCGGCCCTGACGCCCGGCGCGTACGGCAGCTCACATGACAGCGTGCCGCGGAACTCTAGCGTATCCATGCCGTGCGCCCACCATAGCGCGTTCAGGCGCCCGAACTCCCCCAGGGCCAGGAGTCCCTCGCGATACGGCTCGTCCACCTCGAGCGCGTAGTAGCCCTTCGCGTCGTCCGCCCGCACCCGGCCGATCGCCCGTACCGTCATCTCCTTCATCGTCGCCTCCATAAGGTGTCGTGATGGCCTCAGCGTAGCGCCTCGGCGGCGCGCGCCTCTCGACCTCGATTGCCGGACGCCGCGGCGCGAGGACGACACCAGGCCGAGCTCCAGAGGGACAGAGGTCGAAACCGACCGGAATTGCCCTATCAGTAGCCGGGGAGCGCCCGCGGCCTTGCCAGGCGGGCACTCCGGCGCTATCGTCGCGTATGGAGGCCGGGATGGAACACAGGCTCGAGCGCCGGAGGCCCTTCGTACTCGTCGGCATGAATTTCTTCGGCAACCCGTTCGGCGCGGCCGCGGCCTGGGACATGGACAACGAGATAGGCTCGCTCTGGAAGCGCCTGATGGCCTACCTGGCCGACCATCCCGTGGCCGCCCTGCCGCCGGGCGATCCGGCCTGGTTCGAGGCCCACATCATGCATCCGGCCAGCGCGGCGACCGGCGACTACGAGGTGTTCATAGGCGCCGAGGCGGAGCGGCCGCTCGACGCCCCGGTCGAGCTCGTGGTCAAGTCGTTGCCGGCCAGAGACTACGCCGTGCTCTCGATGCGCTGCGCGGAGATGGAGCCGGGCTGGGAGGATCGCGTCTCGGCCGAGGTCGTCGGCCGCTACGGACGGGCGATCGAGCGACGATGGGGGCTCCAGCGCTACGATTCCCGCTTCTCGAGCCTCGAGGATCCGGGCTCGATCATAGAGATGTGGACGCCACTAGCGCCCGAGACCCCCGACGGAGAGGCGCATTGACTGACGCCGACAGGCGCCTCGCGTCGGTCGGCCGAGCCCTGGACCTCGTCGAGGAGCGGCTACGCGACGACCTCGACGTGGCCGCGCTGGCGAGCGCCGCCTGCTACTCGATCTTCCACTTCGTGCGGGTCTTCACCGAGCTGACCGGCCACGGACCCTACGACTACCTGATGCGCAGGCGCGTCGCGGAAGCGGCGCGAGAGCTCGTCTCTGGCGACCGGTCCATCCTCGAGCTGGCACTCGACTACCGCTTCGAGTCGCCGGACGGCTTCTCCCGAGCCTTCAGGCGCTGCTATGGCCTAGCGCCGAGCGAGGCGCGTAAGGCAGGCGCCTTCCCCGACGGCTCGGCCAGGACGCCGATTACCCGGGAGTACGTACACGCATCCATGAACGCCGGGCTGACGATACGCGCCGAACGGCTAAGCGACGTCCTGGTCTCAGGCCGCTCCCTGGCGCCGGGCGAGGCCGCCGGCTCCGAGGCCCGGCTCATGATACTCGGCACCGGGCGCGACGCATTCGCCGGCCGGGCCGCCGACGAGGTGCCAGACTACCCGACACTCGGCACGCGCGTACCGGGAGGCGACTGTATCGTCGCTTCTGGCCAGCCGCCACTCGACCTTGGCCTGGCCCGCGAACGGCTGTACCGCACGGCCATTCCCGTCGGCTCGGCGCGGGTGCGAGCCGACTTCGAGCTTATCCGCCTGGATAGCGGAGGCGGCCCGATCGCTATACTCGTACCGGTCTTGCTCTCCGAGCCGCTCGGCGTCAAGATGGGGCGGGGGGATAGATGGAACGACAGACCATACGCGCCGGAGAGTCGGATCCGCGGGCCGAGGCTCCGGTGACGATAGCCAGCCTGGCCCTGCTCGGCTGCGGCACCGTCGGCGGCGCCTTGATCGACCTGATAGCCGAACGAGCCGATGCGCTCGCCGCGCGCGGCGTCGAGCCGCGCGTCGTCGCGATAGCCAACTCGAGGCGCATGGTCGTCGCCCCGGACGGGATCGACCTGGCCCGCTGGCGCGAGGCCCTGGCGGCCGCGTCCGAGCCGACAGACCCCTCCGCGCTCATGGCGCTCGGCCCGTCCCTGCCCGGACCGGTACTCGTCGACTGCACCGCGAGCGACGAGACGCCGCGCGCCTATCCGGGCTTCTTCGCGGCGGGCTTCGACGTGGTGACGGCAAATAAGCGCGGCAACGCGGGGCCGCTCGAGCACTATCGGAACCTGGCGCGCGAGGCGCGGCGGCGTGGCCGGCAGTACCTGTACGAGGCGACCGTCGGCGCCGGCCTCCCCGTCGTCGACAACCTGCGCAGGCTGTTCATGGCCGGCGACTCGCTGCTCGACTTCACGGGCGTGCTGTCAGGCTCGCTATCCTTCCTGTTCGGCCGCCTCGAGGACGGCCAGCTCTTCTCGGCCGCCGTTCGCGAGGCGATGGCCCGCGGCTTTACCGAGCCCGACCCGCGCGACGACCTGTCGGGCGCCGACGTGGCCCGCAAGACGCTGCTCCTGGCCCGCGAGGCCGGCATGGCGCTCGAGCCCGAGGACGTCGAGCGCGCCGGCCTGATCCCGCCCGAGTACCTCGCGATGGCGCGGGACGAGTTCGTCGCCCGACTGCCCGAGCTCGACGAAGGCGTCGCCGCGCTGACCCGATCGGCCTCCGGGCGCGGCGCCGTCCTGCGCTACGCCGGGTCGATAGCCGGCGGGCGCGCCTCGGTCGGCGTCGTCGAGGCTGGGCCCGGCCACCCGCTACGCTCCGTCCGCGACGGGGAGAACGCGCTCGCGTTCCATACCCGCTACTACGACCCGGTGCCCCTCGTCGTGCGCGGCTATGGCGCGGGCGCCCTCGTCACGGCCGCGGGCGTCCTCGGAGACGTGCTGCGCGCGGCCGGGCACTGACGGCCAGGCAAGTCCGTTACCCGTCAAGCGAGGGCTGCTACGCCCTCGAGTCCGACGACGCTGAAGTCCGAGCCGACCTGGGCCTGGTCTCAGCGCAGCGCGGCCTTGAGCGCCTCGACCTTGTCGGTCCGCTCCCAGGGAAAGCCGTCGCGGCCGAAGTGGCCGTAAGCGGCCGTCCTCCGGTAGATCGGCGCCTTGAGGCCAAGGCCGCTCACGATGCCGGCGGGCGACAGGTCGAAGGTCTTCCGCACCGCGGCGACGATGGCCTCCTCGTCGGCCTTGGCCGTGCCGAAGGTCTCGAGCATCACCGACACCGGGAAAGGCACGCCGATGGCGTAGGCGAGCTGCACCTCGCAGCGCGAGGCGAGGCCCGCGGCGACCACGTTTTTGGCCACGTAACGGGCCATGTACGCGGCCGAGCGATCCACCTTGGACGGGTCCTTGCCGGAGAACGCGCCGCCTCCGTGGCGGCCCATGCCGCCGTAGGTGTCGACGATGATCTTGCGGCCGGTCAGGCCGGAGTCGCCCATCGGGCCGCCGACGACGAAGCGGCCCGTCGGGTTCACGTAGAACTTCGTCTTGTCGTCGAGCAGACCCGTCGGGCCGAGCACCGGCCGCACGATACGCTCGATCACGGCCTCGCGGATCGTCTCGTAGGACACGTCCGGGTCGTGCTGGTGCGAAATGACGATGGCTTCCGCTCTGATCGGCTTGTGGCCGTCGTATTCGAGCGTCACCTGGCTCTTGGCGTCCGGCCGGAGCCACGGTATCGCCTTGGACTTCCGCAGCGCGGTCGCCTCGAGCAGCAGCTTGTGGGCGTACATGATAGGCGCCGGCATCAGCTCCGGCGTCTCGTCGCAGGCGAAGCCGAACATCATGCCCTGGTCGCCCGCTCCCTGCTGGCCCTCGTATTCCTTGAGGCCGTGGCCGACCACGCCCTGGTTGATATCCTGGCTCTGCGAGTGGATCGTGTTGAGGATGGCCATCGACTCGTAGTCGATGCCGTAGTCGGGATCGGTGTACCCGATCTCCTTGACCACGTCGCGGACGAGGGTCTGGATGTCCACGTACGTGTCGGTGGTTATCTCGCCGCCGACCAGCACCATGCCGGTCGTCGCGAAGCACTCGCAGGCGACATGGCTCTCCGGGTCGTCGCGGAGGCAGGCGTCGAGCACCGCGTCCGAGACCTGGTCGCATAGCTTGTCCGGGTGGCCCTCGCCCACGGACTCCGAGGTAAAGAGCTTGCGCTTGTCTGACATGGGGAAATCTCCTCTTTTAGCTGTATCCTCGCCGCGATGGTTTTCGCTACGAGCCGCCCGCAATACGGATCAAATCGGCGGAGCGGACGATCCCGCCCGGGACTCGTCCGCCGGGTAAATATCGACTATTTGGCCGTCTTCGGCAAGGCCCCGAGCTACGTCGGGGCCCGCGCCCCACGGGTGCGCCGCTTACCAGCCGTCGCGGCCGGCCTGAGCGGCGCTCGGGCTCGGCGCGTTTTACAAAGCCGGCGAACGGCCCTATACTGATGCCATTCCATCCCCAAGCGGAGCGGTTCGATGCAGCACAACGACAAGTACATCCTCGCGCTGGACCAGGGCACCACGAGCTCTCGCGCCATCGTCTTCAACCAGACCGGCGTCGTCATAGGCATGAAACAGATAGCCTTCAACCAGATCTACCCGAAGCCCGGCTGGGTGGAGCACGACCCCTTCGACATCTGGCAGAGCCAGTACGACGCGGCGGTCGGCGCCATCGACGAGGCGCAGATCACGCCGTCGCAGATCGCCGCGATCGGTATCACCAACCAGCGAGAGACTACGCTGATCTGGGACCGTAAGACCGGTAAGCCCGTGCACAACGCCATCGTCTGGCAATGCCGGCGCTCGTCCAGGATCTGCCAGGAGCTCAAGGCCCTCGGCTTCGAGCCCGAGATCAAGGCGCGCACCGGGCTGATCCTCGACCCGTACTTCTCCGGGACCAAGCTCGTCTGGCTGTTCGACCAGATACCGGGCCTACGCGACCGGGCCGAGCGCGGCGAGCTGGCGTTCGGCACCGTCGACTCCTGGCTGATCTACAACCTGACCGGCAGGCACGCGACCGACGCCACGAACGCCAGCCGCACCATGCTGTTCAACATCCGCGAGGGCCGTTGGGACCAGGAGATCCTCAGAATGCTCAAGATCCCCGAGGCCATCCTGCCCGAGGTGCTGCCGAGCTCGGCCGACTTCGGCTACACGCGCAAGGATCTCTTCGGCTGCGAGATACCGGTCTGCGGCTGCGCCGGCGACCAGCAGGCCGCGCTATTCGGGCACGCCTGTTTCCAGGTCGGCGCCAGCAAGAACACCTACGGCACCGGTTGCTTCGCGCTGATGAACACCGGCTCCGAGCCGGTCGAGTCGAGGCACAACCTGCTCACGACGATAGCCTGGGACCTGGGCAAGGGCTATACCTACGCGCTCGAGGGTTCCGTGTTCATAGGCGGGGCGGTGATCCAATGGCTACGCGACGAGATGCGCCTCCTATCCGACTCGGCCGAGAGCGAGCGGCTGGCGCGGCTGGTCAAGGACACCGGCGGCGTCGTCCTCGTGCCGGCCTTCGTCGGCATGGGCGCGCCGTACTGGGACGCCGAGGCCCGCGGCGCCGCGCTCGGCGTCACCCGCGGCACGACCAAGGCCCACTTCGTGCGGGCAGCCCTCGAGTCGGTAGCCTACCAGTCGCGCGACCTGCTCGACGCGATGGAGCGCGACGCTGGCGCCTCGATACCGTTCATCAAGGCGGACGGCGGCGCCAGCGCCAACAGCTTCCTCATGCAGTTCCAGGCCGACGTGCTCGACAAGCCGGTCATCCTGCCGGAGGTGGGCGAGGTTACCGCGCTCGGCGCCGCCTACCTGGCAGGCCTCAGGGTAGGCTACTGGTCCGGGCTGGACGAGCTGGAGCGCAACTGGCGCCGCAAGCGCGACTTCATGCCCGAGATGGCAGCCGAGACGCGCGATCGCCTGCTCGAGCGCTGGTCCAAGGCCGTCGAGGTGACGCGCCTCTTCAAGTAAGCCGCGTCCCGGAGGCCGTCGGACACCGCCACTCGGTCACGGCGCCGTCGGCGCTTCCATCGGAGCGGTCGCCGGCGCCGCAGGCGACGGCGAGCCCGCGAGCGCATCGAGCGACACAAGGGCGCCGCGGTACTCGGCCAGCGTGCCGTAGGCCTCGGCCAGCGAGCCGAGCGCCTCGATCATGCCGGTCAGGTACTCCGACTCCGAGCCGCCTCCGGCCCGCAGGGCCGCCCGCTTCTGCGCCAGGTCGGCCGCCCAGCCCTCCTGCCTGAGCGCCGCGTACTCGAGCCGGGCGCGGCCCAGCTCCATGCCCAGCCAGGTATCGCGCACAAAGGACCGGATGGCCCGCTCGGCGTCGGCCCGCTGCGCGGCGGCTTCGGCCAGCAAGGCCCGAGCCTTGGCGGCCTCGCCCTCCTTGACCGCGTTCCCAAAGATATTGCCCGAGGTGCCCACGCTGAAGGTCAACTGATAGTCGTCCTGCCCGAACCAGTCCTTCTCGACGAAGGGCAGGCGCGAGCCGCCGTACGACAGCTCCACGCGCAGGCCGATGTCTGGCCGGCCCTTCGCCTCGGCCTCGGCCAGGTCGCGCAGGCCGCGCCTGGCCACGAGCTGCGCCTCGAGCAAGGCCAGGTCGTAGCTGTTCCCGA